>JGI24705J35276_12237800_pt1 | contig 13242 bp, 15 predicted proteins | sample TergutNt197P4_FD_35276 | JGI IMG/M metagenome (IMG submission 35276)
CATTCGTTTCATCCGCTGCGACCTGCTCGATGGCAGCAGCGGCCAGTGGGGCCACAAACCGCTGGAGGAATCGATGCACCCGTACTACTCAGGCTGCTGTCACATGAACTTCGTGTGCTGCGCGCATCGCTGGGCGATGCGCCCGACGATGACGAACACCCGTAGCCATCAACCCGGATGGGCGCACGACCGCGACAGCGGCGTGTGCCGGCATTCCTTTTTACCGGAGTCATCATGAATCTCTATCGCATCGAGGAATACCCCGAAATCTGGGCCGACGCCTGTCTGCGCGACAGCGAAGGCCGCTTCATGTTCCTGTCGCTGTACGGTCGCGACGGCTCGCTGATGCAGTTTCTGGCTGCCATGGAGTTGGGCGAGAGCGAACGCGGCGTGCAGCGTTTTCATCTGCAGGCCGCCGATGGCCAGCGCCACTTGGTGGACGTGGGCGGCGCCCAGCGGCTGGCCAAGCACGCCGGCAAGCTGCCCAGGCAGAACCTGTTCGGCCCTTTGAACCACCTGTGGGTGTTCGACAAAAGCCTGCAAACGCCTGACCAGGCCAACCGCATCGGCTGGGCGCTGCACAGCACCGCGGCCGGCCGGCAGGAAACGACCGGTCTGGCCGATCGCGTCTGGCAGCTCATCAACGCGCTCTCGCCGGTGGCCCTTCAAGACCACTGGCGCGAGCCGGTTTTGAGCTGGTGCCGCAACAAGGGCGCTACCCAACTCATGGACAGCAGCCTGTATCCGGCCCTCGGGCCGGTGCAGGCCATGCGCGTGAGCCTGACCGATCACTTCACGGCTTTCATCAGCCAGGAGGTGCGTCAGCGCCGCCTGCTGCTGACCTGACGGCCCGGCATTTTTCTTTTTTTTCTCTTTTCTCTTTTCTCTTTTTCTTTCTTTCTTTTTTCACCCCGCGGGGAACCGGCCCCGCGCTGGTTCTCCGCGTTCACCAAACCACGGAGAACCTCATGGAAATCATCGAAACCACCGGCCTGGCCGATGCCATCGTCCTGGACGAAGCAGCCGAAGGCGCCGCACCCCCCGAATCCGCCGCCAGCGAGGCCGGCGCGCACATGGCCCTGGCCGAACTGATCGAATCCTGCGGCGCGGATCTGCTGACCCAGGTGCGCTCGCAGAACCCGCCGGTCTATGACCCGGCGATCGAGGAAGGCACGCCCAACTGGCTTGCGCACCAGGCCATTCTGGATGGCTTGAAGCGCAAGCCCTTCAAGGCCCAGGCCGATGTCGCACACACCGTCCGCAAGTTGCTGGTGGAGCAAAACCAGCCCGCGGCGGTCATCAATGCCGAAATGGGCACGGGCAAGACCATGATGGCCATTTGCGCGGCCGCCCTGATGCAAAAGACCCATCCGCGTACCCTGGTGATCTCGCCGCCGCACCTGGTCTACAAGTGGCGGCGCGAGATCCTCGAGACGGTGCCGGGCGCCAAGGTCTGGGTGCTCAACGGGCCCGATACCTTGCGCAAGCTGCTCATGCTGCGCCAGTCGCTGGGCCTGAAGTCCCAACAGCCGGAGTTCTTCGTGCTCGGGCGCGTGCGCATGCGCATGGGTTTTCACTGGAGAGCGGCTTTCATCGAGCTGCGCCAGCGCGCAGACGGCCAGACTTTCACGCTGGCCGCGTGCCCGGACTGCATGACGCCGATCACGCGCCAGGACGCCGAAGGGCGCCTGGCGCCGATTTCCGCCGAGTGGGCCAAGGCCAACTTGAGCGAGCGGCGCATGAAGTGTGAGCACTGCGGCAGCGCGCTGTGGACGCTGATGCACAGCGGCAAGCCGGCCGGGTCGATGTACGAGCTGGTGCTGTCTGCCTTGAAGCAGATGCCCACCATTGGCGACAAGACCGCCCGGCGCCTGCTGGACGTGTTCGGCGAGAACGCCCTCAGCGCGATGCTCGAAGACAACGTGTACGAGTTCGTCAACCTGCTGGACGGCAACGGCGATCTGGTGTTCAGTGACCGGCAGGCCGCGCGCATGGAGCGGTCGCTGGCCAGCTTCGAGTTCAGCGTCGGCCAGGGCGGCTATCAGCCCAGCGAGTTCATAAAGCGCCATTTTCCGCGCAATTACTTCGGCCTGCTGGTGGTGGACGAAGGGCACGAGTACAAGAACGAGGGTTCGGCCCAAGGCCAGGCCATGGGCGTGCTGGCCAGTCAGTGCGGCAAGACGCTGTTGCTGACCGGCACGCTGATGGGCGGCTACGCCGACGATTTGTTTCACCTGCTGTGGCGGCTCGATCCGGCCCGCATGATCGAAGACGGCTTCAAGCCGGGCAAGAGCGGCTCCATGGGGCCGGCGGCGATGGCGTTCATGCGCGAGCATGGCGTGCTCAAGGACGTCTACAAGGAGTCCAGCGGCGCGTCGCACCGCACCGCCCAGGGCAAGCAGATCACGCTTCGCACCAGCAAAGCGCCGGGGTTCGGCCCGGTCGGCATCATGCGCTACGTGCTGCCGGTCACGGTGTTCCTGAAGCTGCGCGACATTGGGCAAAAGGTGTTGCCGCCGTATGAGGAGCAGTTCATCGACGTGGCGATGGCCGAAGAACAGGCGGGCGCGTACACGCGGATGCAAATCGCCCTGGTCAACGAACTGAAGGCGGCGCTGGCCCAAAAGGACAGTACGCTGCTTGGCGTGGTGATGAACGTGCTGCTGGCCTGGCCGGACTGCTGTTTCCGGCAGGAAAGGGTTGTGCATCCGCACAGCAAGAAACTGCTGTACTTGCAGGCGCCGGTGTTCGCTGAAAGCGATGCGATGCCCAAGGAGCAGGAGTTGCTGCGCATCTGCAAGGCAGAAAAGGCGCAGGGCCGCAAGGTTCTGGTCTATTCGATCTACACCGGCGCGCGCGACACGACGGCGCGCCTGAAGTCTCGACTGGAGCAGGAAGGCTTGAAGGTGGCCGTGCTGCGCGCCAGCGTGGACGCTGCCCGCCGCGAGGACTGGGTGGCCGAGCAGGTGGAGCGCGGCATCGACGTGCTGGTCTGTAACCCGGAGCTGGTCAAGACCGGCCTGGATCTGCTGGAGTTCCCGACGATTGTTTTTTTGCAGTCGGGCTATAACGTCTATACCGTGCAGCAGGCGGCCAGGCGCTCATGGCGCATCGGCCAGAAGAAGCCGGTCAAGGTGCTGTTCCTGGGCTACGCCAACTCAACCCAGATGGACTGTCTCAAGCTCATGGCCAAGAAGATCGCCGTGTCTCAATCGACTTCGGGCGATATGCCCGATTCGGGCCTGGACGTGCTCAACGACGCCGGCGACAGCCTGGAAGTGGCGCTGGCCAAAAAGCTGATCAACGGCTGATGTGACCCCACTCGACCCACCGCCTGCTTTCGCAGGCCGGTGGGTTTTTTATGCGCTTGGGCAAATGGTTGCGGCAAACCCGCCAAGGCTACAAGCGGCTTGACGGCCAGCCGGCGTGGTGCTATGGTCTGAATCGTGATCTGCCGGAAGGCATCACGCGGGCGGGCTGTCAAGCATCAGTCTTTTTCGCATGTTTCACATGACCGCGCAGCCATTCCCAGAGGCCGTCTGAACTTCTGCGGTCGGTAATGCAATCCACGCGGATGATGGCGCTCCAGCAACTCGCGCAGATGCGCGGTCGAGGTGCTTACGTAGACCGTGGTCGTCTGAAGATGGCTATGGCCGAGCAGCATCTGGATCACCCGCAAATTGGCGCCGCCATGGTACAGGTGCGTTGCGAAGGCATGGCGCAGCGAGTGCGCCGTCAGCAGCGGCTGGCCCGACGCGGCGGCATACCGCTTGATAAAGCGCCGCAGCACGGGATAGGTCAGCTCCCCGGAGCGCGTGTCGTTGACGAAACACTGATCGATGGGCCCGGCTTGGCGCAGCAGGTGCGGCCTGGCCGCACGGGCGTAGTAGCGCAGCCACGTGGCCGCGTGGTCGCCGTAGATCACCAGTCGCTCGCGCAAGCCCTTGCCCATCACCTTGATGCAGCGGTCTTTCGCGCCGGCGCTGACTTGGTGGCACTTCAACCCGATCAGTTCGCTGGCGCGCAGGCCGCTGGCGTACAGCAGTTCCATGATCGCGCGATCACGAATGCCGGCCACGGTGCGGGTATCGGGCTGGGCGAGCAATCCATGGATCGCACTGAGCGCCGGCGTGTACCGTGGTTGCCACGTTCGATGCCGGACGGGCCTGGTAATGAATTGCCAGGGATCGCTGTCGATCAACCCCTCGAGATGCGCCCAGCGGTACAGGCGGCGCAGCACCCACACGCGCCGGTCCACCGTCTTGTCCGCCTGACTCGCCACGATGGCGCCCAGCCAGGCCAGCAGGTCGCCCGGCGTCACCTCATGCCAGGATCGCTGGTTGACTGTCAGCCAATGCGCCCACAGGGCCAATTCATAGCGCACGCCACGCATTGTGCTGGCGGCCAATCCAGCGCCCCAGGCAAGCTCGTACTGAAAGGCCTGCCAGGCATGACACCACTCCAATGCCATGATCGTTGCCTCCGCTGTTTTTGGGACAGCCAGCATAGACAAGGCTGGCCATGCCCCCGGCAGCGTGGCCGTGGAGGATCACACGGTAAATGAGAGTTTTACGGATTGTTGCAATTGGTCGATCGGCGGAAATTTCGCGGAACCGGCTTCCCTGCACCACTCGATACCGGTCGCAGCAGGTTCAGAGGCTGCGCTGGTCCCATCATCGCGTGTCAGCGGCTCAGATCCACGGGGCTTGATTGACGGGCAGCGACGTGATAACATCAAGTTATTACGCAACAGGAGATCAAGCATGCCCCAAGGTTTCCGTACTCGCCAGTTCGTGGCAGGCAACTCCGCCGCTGTCCGAATCCCGGCAAACATGGCGTTTCCGCCCAAAACAGAATTGCTCGTTACCCGTGAAGGAAACACGATCAAGGTAGAGCCACTGATGCCAACGTTAAGAGACGTGCCGCAGTTGTTCGCCCAACTCGGTAAGTTCCACAGCGGCCAACGCCCAGAATTTGAGGACGTGGAGCGCAAATGGTGAAATATCTTTTGGATACAAACATTTGTATTTACCTGATGAAAGAACAGCCGGAATCGGTGACTGAGCGATTCGACAAGTGCGAGCCTGGCGAAATAGCTGTAAGCGCCGTTACTTGGGCGGAGCTTTGTGTCGGGATAGGCGCTCACAGTGACCGGGCAGTCATGGATGAATTATTTAACAAACTCATTCCTCAAGATTTTGGAATTAAGGCGGCATTTATTTTTGGCGAATTATCAAGAAAATTTCCGAATCGTAAAATAAATTTCGACCGAATGATTGCCGCTCACGCCATGGCGCTCGATGTAACCCTCGTCACAAACAACACCGCCGACTTTGATATCTACCAAGGCTCTGGCTTGAAACTGGAAAACTGGGTGAAGTCAAGAGGACGCATCCAGTGATCAAAACACCGACATGACGATGACGATCGCGCCGACGATCAGCATACCGCGCCGCATGTAGTCCATAAACTCGGCCTTGGTGATCGCGCCCTTGTAATACTGCACGAACACGCCCGACATCGCGCTGGCGAGCACCAAAAAGGTGATGGCCACCAGGAACAACTGGATCACGCTGCGCAGCCTGCTCATCGGAATGCCGGAGCCTTGCTCGAAGCCGGCCGTGATCGCTTCATTCATGCTCATGCAACCGCCACCGGCGTCGCGCACGCAATCGAAACGCCCACCATTGCCATTTCCGTTGCCATTACCATTGCCGTTGCCGTTGCCATTGCCGTTGTTCGGGTTGCCGGCGATGCGGTCGGCCATGGCGCAAATCGTGGTGCCGTTGCTGTCGGCAAAGCCCGCGCATGAGCCGGAACGGATCATCGTCTGGCAATTGCCGGTGCCCAGTTGCACGCAGGCCAGCACCAGGTTACCGTCCACCGCGCGGCCATCGAACGTGCCCATGGCGATCAACTGCGCCGGCGCGCTGGCTTGAAGGGCCTGTGAAGTCAGCGTTGCCCAGGCATCGACCTGCTGCTGGAGATCCCAAGTACTGAATTCCTCTGGTGAAACTTCGGCATATTTACGAATGTTGGCCTTGTTCATTTGCAACACGCCGTAGCAGCATGAACCGTTGTACACGTCCAGTTTTCCACTGCTCTCGAACATGGCCAGGCTGCCCACGGCATCGGCGTTCGCTTTGAGCCAGGCACTCGCGTTCGGAGAGTTCTGGATGGCACTGGCAACGTCCTGGGCCGTGACCTTGTTCTGGGCACTGGACACGGCCGGCAGCGTCCCAAGCCAGATGAAGAGGATCAGCGTCAGAAGCCGTGGCAAAGCGAGAAGAGCCGGCATAAAACAACCTATCGAGGCAGCTTGATGGCGCGGTCGCACTCGGGCGCCGGCTTGCCGTACTGCACCACGCGGAAGTAAGCGGTGTTGGTGGCCGGGTGGACGGCCACTTGCGCATAGTTCCTGGTCTTTGGCTGATCTTTATCGTTTGTGGTCATAATGCAATACCTTGGGAAATCCTGATGCGTAGACTGTCCGCTGGCCTTGTCCTGAATGACCACCCGCATGGGACATTGCGAGTAGATTGGTGTGTCTTTGCTGTTATGGTTAGGCGGATCTTCGCACAATGGATAAACCGTCGATGCAGCGTCCAAGCTAGAAAAATAAAACCGCTTGGAGATGTTCTCAAACGCGCTCAGAATCACAAACGCTGACCATTTTTTACCGTCGCTTCTTGTCGGAAATTTATCTATGATTTCCCCCCAGATGGAATGTGCCACTTCACGGCTTCCGGGCTTTCCTTCATAGCCCGGATAATTGAAGTTGAACGCCACCAGATCCATGGTCTGCCAGTCCAGACCCGCTGGAAAAACGATCTTTTTGTCTTTGGCGCCCTGGGCGCTTGCGCCTGCGGCCAGGCACAGACCAAGCGCGAAGGCGGGGATGGTTTTGAGCAGTGTTTTCATGAAAAATCTCCTTTACTGTTGACCGCTGGCATTCAACTCGGCAATGAACTGCTCGGGCGGGGTGGCGCCCACCAGGCGTTTGCCGTTGCCGAGGAACACCGTCGGGGTATTTTGCACCTGGTTCTTTTCCGCGAACTGCAGGATTTGCACCAGGCCGCTGACGTCGCAGTCCTGCGGCCCCGTGGGGTGTTTGCCCTCCGCCATGATGGCCCGCCAAGTGCCGGCGCGGTCGGCTGAACACCAGGCGGTGCGCGCCAGCTCTTGCGAGCTGGCGTCGAGCACCGGGAACATGAAGCGGTACACCGTCACGTCAGGCAACTCATCGAGGAACTTGGTGAACGCCCGGCAGATCGGGCAGTTGGGATCCTCGAACACCGCCACCTTGCGCGTGCCATCGCCGTGAACTTCCTTGATGGCCAGGTGCAGCGGCAAACTGGAAAACGGCACCGCCAGGAGCTTGTCCTGCGCCGGCGCGGTCAGATCCTGCCGCGTCTGCATGTCCACCAGCGAGCCGCCGACGAAGCCATAGCGCCCGCTCGCGTCGCTGTAGAAGATCTCGCCTTCGCTGTCCACCTGGTAGATGCCGGCCACCGGCGTTGGCTGAACCTTGTCGATCTTCACCTGGCCCTGGGTGAAGCGTTCGATGTTGGCCTTGATGGCGCTGATGCTGGCCGTCTGCGCCAGCGCCAGCGGGCTGAGGGCGGCAACGGCGATGGCTGCCAATGTCTTGCGGATATTGATCTGCATGGGAAGATGCTCCTTTTGGAAGGGGGGTGCGGTGAGTTTCAGAAATCGAAGGCGCGCACGCCGCGCGCCGCGCGGCAGGCTTCGACGGTATCGCGGATGAGTTGGGCCGTGCGCAGCGGGTTGGACACGGCGTTGAGTCTCAAAACGGGCATCGAGGCGTCGGTCGATAACACCGTCACCCGTCCACGCCCGAAAACCCGTTGCAGCAGCGTGCCGCCCACGCTGAGGTCCTTGACGCGGTACAGCTCCACCGTCTCCAGTCTTTTGACGAAAATCCCGCGCTGCTCCAGCAGCCTGACGTTGGTCAGCGTGTAATGGTGGTTGGCGGTCTGAAAGTAGCGCAGCAGCGCCCAGCCGACCGGCACGATGAGCCAGCACAGCGCCACGGCCAGCACGAAGGTCCAGGCGTTGACGACCTGTCCCTCGGTTTCGGACCAGAGCGTGTCCGTCTCCTGTGTGGCGCGCACGCTTTGTTCGGCATCCGTGGATGCCATGGATGCATATGCCGCCCGGCGGGTGAACTCGGCGCCGGCCTGGGTCTGGGAAGAAGGTTCTGAAGGCATCGGGCCATGGTAGGGACGGCCCGGAGTGTTGTCAGCTCGATAGCGTTTTTACGAAAAAAGGCAACTCGCTTGATTTTTGGTTATGTTTGTGGTAGGCGAGAGAGGCCGATGCAGTGGTCAGCGCCGCGCCAGTGGTCACTGGCTGGCCGTGTCGCGGTCGTGATCGCTCAGTGCGCAGTGCGCCGAATCACAAGCGGAAGAAGTCGAAGTCGCGTCCGGCTGGTGTCAATGGTCACCAAGGCGCCCTGCTGCAAAGCATCGCCGGCAACGGACAAAGCATCCGTCACCATCGTGCCAATCGCTTCAGGACTTACGTCGTCAGCCCGAATCTGAACGACGCTGGGTTTTTCTCCATGCGTGGCTGCCAAGATTGCGCTGAAATCGAGATCGTGGGTCAGCACCACACAGTCGTGCGTGCGCGCAAATGCCATGATCTCGACATCAGGAGCGTCACGCGCTCCGATCGCTGAGGGTTTCAACCCACCTTGGGCTGAGGTTCATGTCAATGAGCAACTTCATGCCGAAGCAAGCAAGATGTCTCTTTCCTCCGCCCGCCACGCCGCATACCGCAGCGCTTGCGCGATGTCCTCCCGTCCCAGATAGGGATAGTCAGCCAGCAGTTCGTCAATGCTGTGTCCAGAAGCTATCTGGCCGACGATCATGCCGACCGTGACGCGCATTCCTCGAATGCATGCCTTGCCGCTCATGATGCCGGGCCGCTGGGTAATCCGGTCAAGTTCTTCCATACACACACCTCACTTGACAGTCATTGTGCCCGCAAGTTCACTGTAGCAGCAGCGCAAAGGCGAAAAATCAATTCTCCTGGCCTTCGATCCAGGGATCGATGACTCGCACCCCGGCGGCCAGAAAAGGCGATTTGTCGCGCGTGCCCCTATGACATCCTGCTCGGACTCCTGTTGCGGGAATCAGGACCGCCCATGAAAAAAACCCACCGGCCCGCGAGTGCGGGTGGTGGGTCGGGTTGGAAGATGCAAGCCGGCAGACTCAGGCGTGCTCGAGCGCGATCGGTCGCACGGCCAGGCGCATGCCCATGGCCTTGAGCAGCGAAGTCAGGCTCTTCAGCTCAGGATTGCCCTTCGGGGAGAGCGTTCTGTAGAGCGTATTGGCGTTCAGTTCGGCTCGTTCGGCGAGTTGGGAAACACCGCCGAAAGCTTGCGCAATGTAGCGCAGTGTAGTCATCAGCTCTTGCTGATCGCCATCTTCAAGAACTGCGTTCAGGTACTCGGCGGCGTACTCCGGGTCGTCGCGCAGTTCTTCGATGAAAGCTTCTTCGTGAGAGCGAGATGGTGCGATGGACATCAGGGCCTCCGTTCACGTTGTTGATAATTCTCCCAGTAGCTGACGGCGCGAGCGACGTCGGCGTCCTGAGAACTCTTGTCACCGCCGCACAGCAGCAAAATGATGGTCTGACCGGCTTGGGCATAGTACACCCTGCCAGTCGGCCAAGAGTTGCATGATCGGCATATACTTCAACAATGATCGACGAACAGCAGGTCCGCGAACTCATCGCGCAGTACCCTCCCACCAAAGCTGTGGAAGGCATTGTCATGCACGTCGGGTATGAGGTCAAACCAGACTGGACGGGCGAGGAATCGGTTTACCTGCAAGTTTTTGTGGTTGATCCCAACAGCGATGACAAGAAAGTCCGCCAGCGGGCGATCAAGTACACAGAGGATTTGCGCGAACACCTGCGCGAAGGCGGCGTTCTGACCTATGTCGAGTTCCTCAAAAGCCGGCGGCGCGCAGCCACGCCCCGAATGGCAGCCAAGCAGTCCCATCAGGCCATCGCCGCATAATGCATCCGTACAGCGGCCAGTTGCTGGAGCAGGCATGGCACCTGTGGTCGCTTGACCGCACGCGACCGCGGCAGGTCAACCTGAGACAAGCCATCAGTTGTGCCTATTACGCGCTGTTCCATGCCATCGTACAAGAGGGAGCGGCACTGCTGGCTCCGGCCAACCCCGCTGGATTACGCGCAAACTTGGCGCGCCGCTTCGGACACAGACCAATGCGGGAGGTATGCCGGCAGATTGCGCGCGGCGCGGCTATCCCCGGCGTCCCAAACGTCAGATTGGTGGTTACCACGCCGAGCGCCGAATTGCGACGCATCGCCGACGCCTTTCACCCGTTGCAGGAACTGCGTCACACAGCCGACTACGACCTGCACGCCACGTTTGACAGGCTCAGAGCAGAGCTTTCCATCACACTGGCCGAAAACGCCATCAAGGACTGGTACCGTATCCTGAGCACGAACAAAGACGAAGCGGCAGCGTTCGCTGTCTCATTGCTGTTTGGCGGCAAAGAACATTGATTGCGCGCATGGCAGTTCCGCCGTCACCGCTGCCTCTATGACATCCCGCTCGGTCTCCTGCTTGGCCTCGAGCAGTCGCCAGATGCCTTCATCGATGGTGCCTGCAACCAACGGCACGATGACCAGGACGTTGCGCTTTTGCCCCAGGCGGTAGGCCCGGTCTTCGGCTTGCCTCATCAGCGCTGGCGTCCACGGCAGTGACGCGAAGGCCACATGGTTGGCCGCCGTCAGCGTGATGCCCACGCCGGCAGCCGAAGTGGTGCCTATGAACACGCTCACCGCCGGCTCGCTCTGGAACGCATCGATGGCCCTCTGGCGCTTTTGAGGCGAATCGGCGCCCACCAGGGTGACGCAGTGAATGCTGGCTGTGTCGAAGGCCGACTTCATGGCCTGCACCGTGGCCATGTATTCGCAAAAAATGATGATCTTGTCGCCCTCGGACAGGCTCTCCACCATCTCGATCAGAAACGGCGTCTTCAGCGCCTCCAGGCGCTGCCTGAGCTTGGTGATCTTGGGCATGGCCTGCAAGGTCATGTCGCGGTAGATCTCTTTGTAGGCGCCCAGGCCCTCGGCAGGCGATACCCAACGCACCTGCCGGATCTTCTGGCCCAGGTCATCGAGCACGTCCTTGTGCCGGCGCAGCATCCAGCCTTTGAGCGCGGCGGCCAGTTGAGCGCGCTTGTCGCCGCTTCCGGCATAGCGCTTGCTGAAGTCCTTGAGCGGCATGCGGCCCAGCGCGTGGCCTGTCAGACGCAGCAGCGTGTGCATCTCGATCTCGCGGTTGAGCAGCGGGGTGCCGGTCATGACGTAGCGCCGCGGGATGCGCGTGGCCATGACGAAGGCATTGCGGGTGCGGCCCGACTGGTGTTCCTTCAGGTAGTGCGCTTCGTCCACCGCCAGAACGGCGAAGCTCAGATCCGGTTCGCGAACCAGGCCGCCCAGGCGCTCGTAGTTCGCCACCACCCACTGGCATCCGTACAGCGTGGCGATCCGGTCTTCGCCGGCCATGCCGACCACGGCGCCGGGATAGACCATGCGAATCTCGCGCTCCCAATTGATGCGCAGCGACGCCGGACACAGGATCAACACCCTGCCCTGGCCGGCCGCCAGCCGCGCGGCCACCACCATCTGACGGCTCTTGCCCAGCCCCATGTCGTCGGCCAGACAAGCCCCGCTTTGGCTCATCAAGTGGCGCACGCCCACGAACTGGTAGTCGCGCAAGCCCGCGCGAGCGCCCTCGGCGGCCAATGCCTGTTCGTCCAGTGCGAACCACCGGTTCTGATCGAGCTCGGCGGAAAGAAATCCAACACCTTCGTTGTCCGGCGAGGTCTGACTACGCTCCGGCGATGCAGCAGGCACCTTGATCGGCGATGCGTCTGACGCCTGCGACACGAAGTCTTCGAGAACGACCGGCTGCTCATGGACGAAAACGAACTCGCTGGCCACGCCGGCGATGTCGCGCAGCGCATCCAGAATGCGCCCGGCTGCGCCTCGCACCTGCCAGGCCGACGCCGGCTTGTGAAAATACCCTCGAAGGGCGCGCATGGCCCGCACGCACGGCGCGTCGTAAGTGAAGCTCACGGCGTGATCTCCCCTGGCCAGATCGCCTTTGACCAAGGGGAACACCTGCACGTCGAACAATTGCGTGAAGAACCCGGGCTCGGGCGCGGCCAGCGCGGCGGCCAGCACCGGCCTGGCGCCGTCCAGATCCACATGCTGGCCCGCATACATCGTGCCCAGCCATTTCAGGCACTGATCGGCATCGGCCAGATCGATCGCCCACATGCGCCGGCCGGCAATCCACCAGGCCCCTGCCCTGGTCAGTTCGCGGCCCATGCCGGGAACGTTGTGCAGTTGCAGGCCCAGCCGGCGGCCATCGCTGACGGCATGGATCAGCAGCTCGGGCGGGTGCAGCACGATCGGTGAAAATTCGGTCATCATTTCAATACATGTGCGAATGACGCAACCGATTGCTCAATCAACCTCATTAATGTCACAAAATCAGCATCCAGCTTGCGCCGGATGGACGGCCACCAGCCACCGAGATACTGACTCACCTCAAGACTGAACTGCAATTTTCCATTCTCATCAAAAAAACCGCTGACGCTCCACAGATAATTCAGGCTGGGATGTTCAAGCAAAGACTCCTGATGCAAATTGGCGCTCAACGCGCCGGCAAACTCAACATCAGACCAGAAAGCCACGTAAGGCAAACGGTCAAAACGGATAAAGCCATGGCCTTCGCAGCTTGCGAAGGTCGAGCAAACACCCTCCACATTCAGTGAGGCCACCAGCGATCTCACTTTCCTGTCGATCACGTCTTGGGCGACCGCTTCATGATACGGGCGCGGACAACCAGAAATCATCGGGTAGCAAGACCAAGCAAGGCCCAAGTCCCAGCCGTAGTCGCAAGCAATAGCACAATCACGCGCTTTACGACGTGCCCAAACTGCGCAGTGCTAATACCGTGCTTCAGCCAGGCAAGCCCAGAAAGATAGAACCAAACAATCAATAACGAGACGACTATTCCCAAAGCTGACAAAAGAAAATTTTCAGTAATCATCATGCCGTTCCCCTTGACAATTCATGAATGTGCTCGATTTTTGCGCCGCAGCACTTGCTGACGGCGTTGGCCACCATCGAGCGGTGGCAGAAATTGAAGTCAGCCTCGTAGCACAG
>JGI24705J35276_12237799_pt1 | contig 13230 bp, 7 predicted proteins | sample TergutNt197P4_FD_35276 | JGI IMG/M metagenome (IMG submission 35276)
CCGCTTTCGTCATTGCGAATCGCGTAAGCGATGAAGCAATCCAGAAAAAAACACATAGATTGCTTCGGGCTGACGCCCTCGCAATGACGAGGTGCGACATTTTAAAATCCAAAACCTGCATTGTTCATATTTTGTTTCTCGAAAAATTTGCAAAAAAAAAAGAGATGAAACTGTCATTATTAGGGAAATTATATCGAATTTTATTAATTTTATACCGGAAAATAGGGTATTTTATATGATTTAACATTTATTAACACGAAAAACATATTTATTGACAATAATAGCATTATCTTTGCCTCATTAATTTTCTCATCGCAGGTTATTTCTGGATGTAATCGACATATAGGACAGAGCGTTTATAGAAAAATTTGACGATTTTGCCAAAAGCGGTTAAGAAGCAGGAGAAATAAGGATGATATATTAATAATAGGGTAGGGGACGGAAAAAGAGCCTATTCCTATGGGGCGGTTGAATATGAGTTAGGACTGAATATTATATATTTTATGCAAAACAAACCATTCCGGCTGTTGATGCTCGCGTCAACAGTTACCTTTTTTAATTTGCCTCTGTGGGCGCAGGTTAACATTGGGGACGATGTTGCGCCTAACAGATTCTCCTTGTTGGAGATTAACGTTCTGCACCAATCCGGCGGACTGCGGTTGCCACAACTGACAGCCGCCCAATGCGATTCACTGAGCGGTGTTTTCACTTCTCCCACTACTTCAACGGCAGACAAGGCTGCTGCCCAAGGATTAGTTGTTTTCAATACCGGCAACGGCTGCGTGGAATTTTGGAGCGGCGACAGTTGGGTAAGTCTTTGCGACGATTCAAGTTCCACTGCTTATGTTTTTCCATCGCCTGCCTGTGAACCGCCGCCTCAGCCGGGTCCCATTACCGGATCTAAATATGCAAGCCCCAACATGCCAGGTAGTGTTACTTACAGTGTGCCGGCTGTGGATGGCTTACGCTATACTTGGTCTTTGCCGGTTGGCTGGTCAGGCAGTTCCACAAGCGCCAGCATTACGCCTACGCTTACCAACATGGCGGAGAGCGGAACGATTAGCGTTACGGCAAGCAACGGTGCTTGCAGCAGCAAGCCGAGCAATTTCAATGTCATTGTGGGTCGTTGCGGCGCATACTTAAACAATGAGTGGCGGATATTTATGTGCTGGAATTTGGGCGCCAACTACAACGCCGATCCATTCACGCCTTCCAAAGATTTGAATGGCGATTACTATGTGTGGGGCAGCGATATACCTGTGGCGAGAGCAACTGATCCTCCATACCCAATCCCCGGTTCTACCGGCTATTACCCTCTCACATGGTATGGCGGAAGCGGTGACGTCACCTTGGAAATGACAACAGAAAAAAGCGCGTACGATCCATGCCCGCCAGGCTACCGTGTTCCCAATATGGAAGAATGGACTGCTTTATTTGCAGAGAATGAAAAGGATAATAAGGGTGATTGGGCGACTTATAACGACGCATCATCATCTTACTGTTTGGATTGTTGGGCAGGCGCCATGTTCGGCGGCTCGCTTTACCTGCCGGCTGCCGGGTTGCGTGGTACTATTGGCGAATTGTACGCTAGAGGCTACTTGGGCGACTACTGGACTGCTACGGCGATTACGAAACCCAATGATTACACTTTTGTCGCAGAGTTCACACAGGACGCTGTGAACGATGTCAGTGAAAGAACCGAATATCGCGGGACAGGATTTTCTATCCGCTGCATTAAAGAATAATAATTAATAATTATACAGCTGCCCCCTGGCGTGGGGGAGATAAGCATAAACATTTCTCTCGAACTCCCTGTCAAAAATAAGCGTGTAGCTTATGCTTTCTTGAAGAAGGTGGGGATACTGGTTTTTGTGAAAAAGTGAGCCCTCATGGATTTATGACACAGTCCAAAGCATTGTTGTTTTGCAAATTTAGAGGTGGAAGGCAGGGAGTGTCGAGAGAGTTAACAAATAGCGGATTGGCGAGCAACATATACCAATTCCCGCTTGTGGATTGAATTTTAAAACTAATTATTATATATTTTATGCAAAGCAAAAACAAACCTTTCCGGCTGCTGATAGTTGTGTTGGCAGCCTCCTCTTTTTGGTTACCTCTACAGGCACAGGTAAACATTGGGGACAATGCTGCGCCCAACACTTTCTCCTTGTTGGAGATTAATGTCCTGCACCAATCCGGCGGACTGCGGCTACCGCAACTGACAGCCGCCCAATGCGATTCACTCAACGGCGTTTTCACTTCCCCTTCTACTTCAGCGGCAGACAAGGCTGCTGCACAAGGATTAGTTGTTTACAATACCGGCACCGGCTGCGTGGAATTTTGGTGCGGCGACAATTGGATAAGTCTCTGCGACGGTTCAGGTCCCAGCGCTTATGTTCTTCCGCCTCCTGCCTGCGAAGCGCCCGATCAGCCGGGTCCCATTACCGGATCTAAATATGCAAGTCCAAACATGGCAGGTAGTGTCACTTACAGTGTGCCGGCTGTGGACGGCGTAAGTTATACTTGGACTTTGCCAGTCGGCTGGACTGGCAGTTCCACAAGCGCCAGCATTACGCCTACGCTTACCGAAATGGCTGAGAGCGGAACAATTAGCGTTACGGCAAACAATGGCGCTTGCAGCAGCAAGCCGGCAACTTTCAATGTCATTGCGGGACGTTGTGGCGCATACATAGCCAGCGGCGAATGGCGTGTGTTTATGTGCTGGAATTTGGGCGCTAACTACAACGCCGACCCTTTCACGCCTTCCAAAGAGTTGAATGGCGACTATTACAATTGGGGAAGCCCAATTCCTGCTGCTACTCGCGATGATATTATTGGCGTATGGGGAAGCACTGTTATTATTGATAATATTGATAATCATTACGGAGACGGCATATCCCACGGCTCCCCACCATCAATCAACAACCAGAAAATAAAAAGTGCGACCGATCCTTGCCCGATTGGTTACCGGGTTCCTAATTATTATGAAGTATATGGCATGAGAGCCAATAACACATGGACTCCTCTGGGCTCATTTGAAAATGATGGAAATTTTACCAGCGGACAGCAAGTAGGCAATGTACTCTACCTGCCGGCTGCAGGACGACATGACAAGGATACTGGCGATTTGCTTAACCGGGGCTCCGAAGGTTTGTACTGGAGTTCTTCTTACTTCAATAATCCAAGTAGTCTTGATAATTGGGCTTATGTCTGTCTCTTATTGAGCTTTTATGATTATGGTCCGGGCACTCTTGTGGGACTTATGAACAACAATTCTGGCTTACCTATCCGCTGCATTAGAGAATGATCAATTATGAATTATGAATTATGAATTATGAATTAAAAGTTATGAAATATAAACTCTCAACTCTCAACTCTCAACTCTCAACTCTCTTGTTTGCTGTGTTATTTGCTGCACCTTTGCGGGGGCAGGTGATTATCGGGAGCAGCGCAAATCCTAAAGCATTTTCTCTGTTGGAGATAGATGCAACAAACAACAAAGGGGGGCTGCTTCTGCCTCAACTGACGGATGGCGTGCGCGACGGTCTCGTTTCGGGAGGCAGCGCTTCGGGCGACAAAATGGCTGCCGAAGGGCTTTTTATCTACAATGCCGGAAACGACTGTTTGCAATTCTGGAACGGCGAAAACTGGATAAGTATATGCAGCGATAGCTCCATCGGTCAGCCTTTAGATGCATGCACGGTCGCCCCCGCTCAGCCGGGCGTTATCACAGGCTCTAAAGCCGTAAGCTCTAAATCTACCAGCGGCGTTATTTACAGTATATCGCCTGTGGCAGGCGCTACAAGTTACACATGGACAGTGCCGGCAGGATGGACACTGCCGGGTGGCGGCGCTACCCTCACCACCGCCAATCTTTCTATTACCGCTTTTCATGGCGCTGGCGCTTCGGGCGGAAATATAACCGTCAGAGCAAACAACGATTGCGGCAACAGCGCTGTGAGCATTTTGGCTGTTACCATCTTCGATGGCTGCGGCGCTTTCATTAGCAGAAACCCCGATGTCTGGAAAGAATTTATGTGCTATAATCTGGGTGTTATTGGAAACCCCGATCCTTTCGAACCATCGGAAGAAGTGAATGGCGACTATTACAAGTGGGGCGACCCAACAGCTGCGGCAGGTCCTGAGGCGGGACAACCCGACGACTGGAGCTCCGACGAACCGGATGGATATTATGGTAGCGGCGTAGAGGAAGAAGTGACGACGGACAAAAGCGGCGATGATCCATGCCCGCCCGGCTTCCGAATACCTAACAAGGACGAGTGGGAGGGCGTCATTAAAAATAACTCAAAGATGAATAAAATAGCAGCAGGATCGACTTGGTCGTATGATAGTGATGAAAACTGGACGGGAGCCATGTTTGGCGATGCACTCTTCCTGCCGACTGCCGGATCGCGTAACAAACGTGATGGCTTACTGGCAAACAGGGGCGCCAACGGTTATTATTGGAGTTCGACTTTAGATGTTTACTCCACCGTTTACGAGTTGGATTTCGACGATAAAAACTTGGGTGTGTACGACAGCAGTTCTCGCACGAATGGACGCTCTATACGGTGTATTGTGGAATAATTATGAATTAAGAATTATGAATTAAGAATTATGAATTAAGAATTATGAATTAAGAATTAAGAATTATGAATTATGAATTATGAATTAAAAGTTATGAAATATAAACTCTCAACTCTCAACTCTCAACTCTCAACTTTCAACTCTCAACTCTCAACGCTCTTGCTTGTTGTGTTTTTTGCGTTGCCGTTGCGGGCGCAGGTGACCATTGGGGCTCAAGCAGAACCCCATTCATTTTCCTTATTGGAGTTAGTGGCAAAAGCCAAAGCAGGCGGGCTTCTTTTGCCCCAACTGAAAAACAGCGAACGGGATGCTCTCGTTTCTGCAAGCAGTTCGATTGGCGACAAAACGGCTGCCAAAGGGCTCACTATCTACAATACCGAATCGGGTTGCCTGGAATTTTGGAATGGCGACGACTGGATAAGTATATGTAACAGCAATGTCAATCAATTGGGATTGAGTTGTATAGCGCCTCCGGCTGAGCCCCTTGCAATCACCGGTCCTAAAGTGGTAAGTTTAAAATCGACCGGCAGTGTGACTTACAGTATATCTGCCGTGCGGGGAGCTACAAACTACACCTGGACTTTGCCTGCCGGATGGGAAATCGTTGGCGGAGACAATAACAGCATTACCACCGAAAGCATTTCTATTACAGCTATTTACAATTCCGGATCTATGAACGGAAGTATAAACGTCAGGTCAAACAACGATTGCGGCAATAGCACGACATGTATATTGCCTGTGACCGTTGTTGAAGGCTGCGGAGCATACATAGCTCCCGGCGTTTGGAAAGAATTTATGTGTTGGAATTTGAAAGATAATAAAAGTTATAATGCGGATCCATTCACACCTGACGCCGGCTTGAACGGCGATTATTACCAGTGGGGCGGCACAACAGCTGCGGCATTGAGCGCCGCTCCTCCGGGCGCTGTCGGCGGTTGGAACAGCGCTTACCCTGCAACATGGTATGGCAGCGGCACAGCCAACGTGGTATCGACAGATAAAAGCGATTACGATCCATGCCCTGCGGGCTTCCGTGTGCCCAATGTAGCAGAATGGAAGCAGGGCGCTTTAGGCATCTTCAAAAATAACACAATAGAGCCTGTAGCAGCTGCCGGCTCTGTCTGGGGGGATAACCCTTCCAATTGGACGGGCATCATGGTTGGCGACGTCCTCTTCCTGCCGGCGGCTGGTATGCGCAGCGATTCGAATGGCGCACTGACCGAACGGGCTTATAGCGGGAACTATTGGACTTCTACGCTGAACAGTCTTCTCTACGCTGAAATGGCTGGATTTAACATTAACCTCTTGACGGGAGGCATGTGGAGCCAGCTTCGTGCCTATGGCTATACGATTCGGTGTATTGAGGAATAATTAAGAATTAAAAATTAAAAATTAAGAATTAAAAGTTATGAAATATAAATTCTCAACGCTCAACTCTCAACTCTCAACTTTCAACTCTCAACTCTCAACTCTCTTGCTTGTCCTGTTTTTTGCTTTGCCGCTACGGGCGCAGGTGACTATCGGGGATAATGTTAAGCCTCACACGTTCTCCTTATTGGAGTTGGTGGTCAATAGCAAACCCGGCGGACTGCTTTTGCCCCAGCTGAGAAGCAGCGAACGGGACGGTCTCGTTTCAACAACCAGTTCTTCTGCCGACAAAACGGCTGCCAAAGGTTTGACTATCTACAATACTGAGACAGGCTGCCTGGAATTTTGGAACGGCAACGACTGGATAAGTATTTGCAGCGGAAGCAGCGCCGCTCAGCCCGAGGAAATTAGGGGACCTAAGTTCGTAAGCTTAAAATCTACAAATAATGTTGTTTACAGTATCTCAGCAGTAGAGGGGGCTACAAATTACACTTGGACTTTTCCTGCCGGATGGACCGTCATAGGCGGCAACGGCAATACCAAAACCACTACGAATCTATATATTACAGCTGCTTGCGATGCGGGTGCGACGAGCGGCGTCATCAGCGTTAGTTCAAACAACGAGCGCGGCAGCAGTGCGCCTTGCACACTGGCTGTTACCGTCGTTGATGGCTGCGGTGCATACATTGCTCCCAGTGTCTGGAAAGAATTTATGTGCTGGAATTTGAGGGAAGATAAAATCTACAATGCCGACCCGTTCACGCCTTCCGCCGAGATTAATGGCGACTATTACCAATGGGGCGGAGCAACGGCTATAAAATTGAGTAGCGACCCTCCAGACGTTGTCGCCGGCTGGAACGATAGCGGACCTTCGACATGGTATGGCAGCAGCGGCACAACCACCGTTATATCGACAGTAAAAAGCGATTACGATCCATGCCCCGACGGCTTCCGTGTTCCCAATAGAACCGAAATGAGTGGCTTATTTGCAAATAACGCAAGGAATAATAGGGGCAATTGGAATACTTCTGTCACTAGTGAATGTGTGGATTGTTGGGCTGGCGCCATGATTGGCGACGTACTTTTCTTGCCGGCGGCAGGGGTGCGTATGGGCGATTATGGCGATTTGAAAGCGAGAGCCTACTTTGGCGACTACTGGACTTCTACAGTGTTGACCTCTCCCAATAACTTCGCTTACTTCGTTGGTTTCAGCAGTGGTGGCGGTGGGGGCTATGATTCAAACACTCGTGGAAGTGGATATTCTATCCGCTGCATTGAGGAATGATCAATTATGAATTATGAATTATGAATTATGAATTAAAAATTATGAAATATAAACGCTCAATTTTCAACTTTCAACTCTCAACTCTCAACTTTCAACTCTCAACTTTCTTGGTTGCAGTGTTATTCGCTGCACCTTTGCAGGCGCAGGTGACCATCGGGAACAATACGGATCCGAAATCATTTTCCCTGTTGGAGATGGATGTTACTTACCATAAGGGGGGGCTTCGCTTGCCCCAGTTGACTACACAGCAGCGAAACGATCTGAGTCTCAGTTCTTCCGACCTCACTGCCAACGGATTGGTTATCTATAATACCGAAACTCAGTGTATTGAGTTTTGGCACGAAGGCACGTGGGTGAGTATGTGCAACGGCAGCTCCGCAATTACTTTGGAAGATCGCGGTCGCGGCATTGCTGATCTCGATGTTACCTTGCCTTTTGTTGCCGCGGGCAGCAGCCTGACGCTCACGCCGCACGACAGCCCCGAATGCAACGCTGCAACACCGCCTTATACGGCGGATATCCTGTTTGGCGGCGAATATGCAAAAGCCGTGACCATCAACTCGTCCACAGGGGAGTTCACTCTGACGATGAGCGGCAATCAGTCCGGCGATGTGCGGATGGCAATTCTCCGCGTGACCGATAAATGTTCGGGGAAATACAGCGATTATCTGCTTATTCAGGACGGATGCAGCCTTCCTGCAAAGCCGGACGCCATCAGCGGGCAAAAATTTGCCAGTACCGACGGCGTTGGCGTTACTTACAGCATCGCTGACGTTGCAGGAGCCACAAGCTATACTTGGAATTTGCCCGTTGGCTGGGAAGGCAGTTCCGACAGTACCCGCCTCATCACCAAGCCCGGCGCAAAGGCTGAAAACGGCATCATCAGCGTCACGGCAAACAATGCCTGCGGCAGCAGCGAAGCATGCGTTTTCGCTGTCAATGTTGTGCACGGATGCGGCGCACAGATAAGTGATACGGAATGGCGCGAATTTCTGTGCTACAACTTGGGTGTTGTTGACAAAACCGCCAATCCATTCGAGCCTTCGAAAAACTTGAATGGCGACTACTACTTCTGGGGTCAAAAAACACCTGCAAGAACTGTCGATACTTATTTGGGCGGTGGTTATAACAGTTCGAACTTTTACGGTAGCGGCAATGCCGGAGAAATTACAACAATTAAAAGCGCCACCGATCCATGTCCGTCCGGTTTCCGTGTACCGAGTGATGACGAATGGACGGGTGTCCTTACCTATAATTCAAAAATATTTAAAGGACCTTGGCTTCCCAGCAGTAACCCTTACGGTGACCCTGATGTTTACGCTGGCGTCCTGTTTGGCGACGCACTTTTCCTGCCGGCTGCAGGGTGGTATGGACACGGTACTTTTGAGCTTGCGGCTAGAGGTTCCTTGGCAATATGCTATACTACTATGTATGTAGCAGGTTCATCTGGGGATATAATCGTCTCTCTTAGTGAAGCATCAACGAGAGTAGGCTCTGCTGGCTCTCTTACTGCTGTAACTATCCCTATCCGCTGCATCAGCATGGATTGCACGCTTGGTCATCCCGATGCCATCGAGGGCACAGCTGTTATAACCAACGGTGGCAACTACACTTATAGAATCAATCCGGTAGAAGGTGCAAACAACTACACTTGGACTGTTCCTGCCAACTGGAGCATAGCCGGCGCTGCCGGCAACAGCTTGACGACCACAGCTACCAGTATTACGGTTACTCCACATACAGATTTGAACACCGACGGCGCGATTACCGTTACGGCAAACAACGATTGCGGATCCAGTGAAGAGAGCGTCATGGGAGTCAGTCTTTGCGGAGCTAATGTGTATATATCCGGCAGCGCTGGACCTACTGAAATGCGGGCGTTTATGTGCCACAACCTGGGCGTTGCCGGAAATCCCGATCCGTTCACCGCTTCCAAAGCCTTGAATGGCGACTACTATCAGTGGGGGTATAAATATCCTTCGGCTACCGTTGACGTTGTTCTCGGCACGCCCACAACTGCTGGCGGAAGCGATCGCGGTGCATGGAACAGTAGTGATCAGACTCCCGGCGTTTACGGCGACGGCATAGCTCTTAGCTCAGCTGGTGGCGGTATAACCAAGAGTTCCACCGATCCTTGCCCGAAGGCTTTTCGTGTACCGAATTACAACGAATGGGTTGGCGTATATAAAGAAAACGCAAGAGTGAATAAAGGCGATTGGTTATATAAAGCAGATGATCCCAACCTTTTTGTCGGCGCCATGTTTGGCGACCTGCTCTTCCTGCCGGCTGCAGGTGACATTTTCGTTAATGATGGCTTATTGCGGGATCGAGGTTCCAATTGTGAATATTGGGGTGCTTTACTGTGGAATACTAGCCAGTCTTCAGCCTTTTATGTTACACTTGTACCGCTTCCAACGCCTATTCTCGTACTTGTTCGTGGGAATGGCTGCAGTATCCGCTGCATAGCAGAATGAATGAATTAAAAATTAAGAATTAAGAATTAAGAATTAAAAATTATGAAATATAAACGCTCAACGCTCAACTTTCAACTCTCAACGCTCTTGGTTGCGGTGTTATTCGCTGCACCCATGCGGGCGCAGGTGGTCATCGGGAACAACAGCGCAACGCCGCGCCCGTTTTCGCTATTAGAGATGGAGACAACCTATCGCAAAGGGGGGCTTCGTTTGCCCCAGCTGACGAGCGCTCAGTGCGATTCGCTCGCTACCGTTTTTACTTCCGGCGGGTTTTCGCCTACCGAAGCGCAGGATGCCAAAGGTTTGGTCGTTTACAATACCGGCGACGGTTGTGTAGAATATTGGAATGCCGGTCAGTGGAACAGCCTCTGCGATGATAGACTTATCTATTTCGTTCAGGATGGCAACGATCGTGTTTTGAAGGACATAAACAATCCTTTCCCTCCTTTTGCTGCCGGCGGCGGCAGCCTGACGCTCACGCCGCACGATAGCCCCGAATGTAGCGCTTCTACACCTTATACGGCTGACATCCGGATGGGAAGCGAGTATGCGCAGGTTACACCGATTACTCCGGCAACCGGCAAGTTCAGCCTGACGCTGAGCATAAACACCACCAATCAGTCGCGCATTGCCATTCTTCGCATCACGAACAAATGCACTGGCAGTTTTCAGGATTTTTTGGTTCTTCAGGATGCAGAAGTATGTAGCAATCCAACGATCACTTCAACTACGGGTTTGACTCAGACAATCAGCTCGGGTTCAAACATAGTGATGACTGTCACGGCAACCAGCAGCATAAAACCGCTGAACTACCAATGGTACTGGGGAAAGAACGACAACATAGCCGAGTCCCTTCCGGTGGGCGGGGCGCAATCCGATGTTCTCTCAACAACGCTTTCGTCGGAAGGGGTTTATTATTTTTGGTGTAAGGTGTCGAATGTTTGCGGAGAAGTCACTTCCAGCATGTTCACCATAGCGCTTAACTGCCGTCCGGCTCAACCCAATCCAATAGTTGGCGACAAGATTGTATATAAAAACGGCATCGCAACCTTCTGGGTAGTCAAAGTGCCGGGTGTAAGCTACAACTGGAGCATCCCTTCCGACTGGACACAAATCGCAGGCGGAAACAGCAACAGCATCACGGTGAAGGTAGGCGCCGAAAGCGGAACCATCAGCGTCACGCCCGACAACGGATGCGATGCCGGTTCCGGTCTGTCGCGCACAATGGAGGTGAGCGTCGCTGCCTGCGGCGCATACACGGGTGGCGTGTGGAGAGAATTTATGTGTTGGAACTTGGGTGCAGACTTCAGCGCCGATCCATTTGAACCTGCGAAAGCTTTGAACGGCGATTATTACCGGTGGGGTCAACCGGTTCCGGCAGGCTCTGTCGATGGTGTTATTGGCGTTTGGAACAGCACATACAATGATTCGTATGTTTGGGGCAACGGCGCAGACGGCGATTTGACTACTACACTCAAAAGCGCCACCGATCCATGCCCGGACGGCTACCGCGTACCAAATCAAAACGAATGGAGTGGACTCGTTGATAACGCAAAGTTGAATAAACCGGCAGGGGTCGACTGGGTTGGAAATGATAACATTTGGTTAGGTTCCATGTATGGCGGGTCGCTCTTTCTTCCATCCGCAGGAACTTGCGGTAATTTGGGAGTCGCCACTCGTGGTATAATTGCCGAATACTGGTCTTCTGCTTTCTCGATCGTAAGCGCAACAAATCGTTACGGCTACCTGTTCTTCACCGATGCAAGCTCCAGCACGTCAACCGGTTTTACTGTTGCCGGAGTTGATTATGCTCTTCCTGTCCGTTGCATTGCAGTGGGAGAAGATGATGATTGTCTTGCGCCGAACAATCCGGGTGCAATCACGGGTGCGGTGCACGCAAGTAAAAAAGCGGTCAATGGCATCACTTACAGCATCGCTACTGTTCCGGGAGCCACAAGCTATACATGGACTGCACCTGCGGGCTGGACACTGGGGGGCGGCTCCACCAACACTTTCACCACCGCAAGCCGCAGCATTGCCGCCTTCCCGGGTGCAAGCGCAGCCGACGGAAATATTACCGTTACGGCAAACAGCGGTTCCTGCACTAGTCTGCAAAGCACGCTGGCTGTGAATGTTATCGACAATTGCGGCGCATTCATCGATGGCTATTGGCGAGAATTTATGTGCTGGAATTTGAGGGATGATGGAGTTTACGGCTATGATCCATTCACACCTTCTGCCGAGATCAATGGCGACTATTACCAATGGGGCGGTTCGACAGCTGCTGCATTAGGCAGTGATCCTCCGGGCAGTTCCGGTGTTTGGGGCGAGCTTGATTCATGGTATGGTGATCTTGGCACAGCCGACGGGACAGAAAAAAGCGAATATGATCCATGTCCGACCGGCTTCCGCGTACCAAAACCGGAAGAATTGAGGAAGGTTATAACATCTGAGGGCGGCGATAACGAACGGAAGGATACAGGCGCATGGACGAATACCAATAATTGTTCGGATTGTTGGGCTGGCTCCATGTTTGGCGATGCGCTCTTCTTGCCGGCGGCAGGGGAGCGCGGCAGTGGATTGTACGACCGGGGTTACCAAGGTTACTACTGGACAAACGCTACGCGATACTTTAGCAATTCCCACTCTCAGTACGGCTACTTCAACGGTGACGAAGAGGGTTTGAGCGATAGCAGCGCTTCGGAAGGAATGACTATTCGCTGCATTGCAGAAGATTGATTAATTGACGCTGGAACAAGGTATTTATTAGATAAAGAATTATGAAGTTTAATTTGTTAATTTTGTTAGCAAGTGCATTTTTTGCTACGCCGTTACGGGCGCAGGTGATCATCGGCAACAACAACACAACACCGCGCCCGTTTTCGTTATTAGAAATGGAAACAACCTATCACACAGGGGGACTTCGTTTGCCCCAACTGACTACCCAGCAACGCAACGATCTCAATCTCAGTTCTTCCGATTTAGCTGCCAACGGATTGGTTGTCTATAATACCGAATCCCAGTGTATCGAATTTTGGAACGATGGCGTATGGGTGAGTATGTGTAGCGGCAGCGCCCAAATTACTTTGGAAGATCGCGGTCGCGGCATTGTTGATTTGGATATAACGATGGCGCCTTTTCCCATAGGAGGCGGCAGCCTGACGCTTACGCCGCACGGCACACACGATTGTTACACCAAGACACCGCCTTATACGGCAGAAATTCTGTTTGGCGGCGAATATGCAAAAGTCGTGACCATCAACTCGACTACAGGGGAGTTCAGCCTGACCATAGACGAAAATTTGTTCGTAGCGCGGATGGCAATTCTCCGTGTGACCGATAAATGCACTGAAAAATACAGTGATTTCCTTCTTATTCAGGAGGGATACGGCATTCCTGCAAAGCCGGGCGCCATAAGCGGGCAAAAATTTGCCAGTGCGGATGGACTCGGCGTCAGTTACAGCATCGCTGCTGTTCCGGGAGCCACAAGCTATACATGGACTTTGCCGGTTGGCTGGG
>JGI24705J35276_12237798_pt1 | contig 13204 bp, 11 predicted proteins | sample TergutNt197P4_FD_35276 | JGI IMG/M metagenome (IMG submission 35276)
CGCGCGCAAAATCCTGTACCGCGGTCAGCATGCCTGACACCATGTCCGCGTCTTTGCTCGTCACGCCATCGTTCACCATATGACAAAGCACCAGCCCGGTTTCGCTATGGATCAGAAAAATCTGATCCACGCTGTAAACCATAGTGTGAAGCATGACAATTTCGCTGAATGGCTTGCCGGAACGGATAGCCTCAAGACGCCATTTAATGCCCTTCAGCGATAGCGACTGCTCAAGGCTTTTACTGAAGTTGCCGAGCATCGAGTTTAAAGACTCGGAAATTGAACGGCGAATAGTCGAGCCAATGAGGGGAAAAAGAACGTTGATAAAATTGTTGGGATTCTTCTTTAAGGACGTTTTGAGCGAAGTTTCGACAATCGGCTCAAAAGCCCTGTTAAGCATATTATCCTGGCTTGAGCGCATGACGACGGCTTCGGCAAGGACATCGCTGATTTCCTGCGCCCTTGACGCCTGGTCATTAAGCCTGTGCTCCAGTTCGCTGATTTTGTCGATTTCCGCCTGAAGCAGCAGCGAACGCAGCCGCCGCATTTCTTCTTCAGGCTGTTGATCTTCAGACATCAGTTAAATCCTTCATGCGACTGATGGTCTTCCTGATTGCCGGGAACGCCTTGCTGATTTTCATCAATAGTTACTTCCATCAGGTCTTCCGCCGACCACTGGTTGCTTAATTTGACAGCCATCTCCGTAAACATGTTAGAAAGCGTGGACCGGTGAACCATATCATGGCGAATCTGCGACGCAGCCTCGGAAATCACATTCAAGGCAGCTTCGTATTTTTCATCAATCATGTTGTTCAGGCTGTTTGTCTCGGATTGCAGCAGCTTGCGGATTTCCTGCTCAACATTGTCGAGCGTGCCGGAAAGCGCGGAGATGCGGCGTTCAAACGCCTGCTCGGCGGAAGCAATGCTGCCGGCCAGCGTATTGAAGGCTTCAACGCGTTCCCTTTGCTCGGTCTTCAGCGCGGCATCGCGTTCTGTGGCCTCGGTATTCAAACGATGAACAAGCGAAGCCGTTTCGCTGCGCATGAAATTCTCAAGCGAATCCAGGCGCACCTTCAATGCCTCCCTCGCGTCGTTGACTTCACGCAGGAATTTGGCTTCCTGTCGCTGGAAGCGGGTTTCGATATCTCTAAACTGCGTGCCGAATAGCAGGTCGCGCACCTGGTTCATTGCAACAAGGTCCTTGCCGTCATTATTATTCATAATATTTCTTACCGTCCTTCTTGGATAATGCCTTTTTGATGGCATGTAACGTTAATTCGTATTCTACAGGTTTCGCGATATGGCTATTCATGCCGGCCGCAACGACCTGCTCAATGTCCTCCTTAAACGCATTGGCGGTCAAGGCAATTATTTCAACCGTTTTTGCGTCCGGCCGGTTCAGGGAGCGTATCAAACCGGCGGCGGTACAGCCGTCCATAACCGGCATCTGGACATCCATTAACACCATATCATAATAGTCTGCCGGAGAAGCCGTAAACATATCTACAGCTTCCTGTCCATTTGACGCGCTTTCCAGCTTTACGCCGGTACTCTCCAGGAACGCATAGATGATATCCCGGTTAACGTCCACATCGTCTACTACCAGTATCCTGGAGCCGGAAAAATCAAAAGTTTCATTTTGCTGATCCGCGGCAGCAGACCCGTCCTTTGAACTTTTGTTTTCGTCGATAGTCAGCCATATGGAAAAAGAAAACCGCGAGCCTTTGTCATGCTTGCTCTCAACCTGTATCTGGCCGCCCATAAGAGCCACGATACGCTGACTTATCGCCAATCCCAATCCGGTTCCGCCGTAGCGGCGGGAAATGCTGTTGTCGGATTGCTCAAAAGGATCGAATAATCTATCTAAAAAATTCTCGGAAATGCCTATGCCGGTATCCATAACGGAAAAACGTATCAGGACTTTTTCATTATCCTGTGAAAGCTCGTCGATATCCAGTTTTACGCTGCCGCTTTCGTCGGTGAATTTTATCGCGTTGGATAAAAGGTTGATAAGCACCTGCGACAGCCTGAGAGAATCTCCGACAAATAAATCAGTTGAAAGTACGTTGTAATTGACGGTTAATTCCTGGTTTTTATCCACTGCAGTTTGTCGGATGCTGGCAAGAAGCGAATCCAGCGCATCCTTCAAATTGAACGAAACATCGGATATGACGAGCTTGCCTTCCTCAATTTTTGAGATATCCAGGACGTCGTTTAGCAAACCAAGCAGGTGCCTGGAAGAAACATTTATCTGATCCAGGCATTTTTTTATCTCGCCGATGTCGCGACTGCGCTCGGCGATTTGTACCATGCCGATTATTGCGTTCATCGGCGTGCGGATTTCATGGCTCAGGTTGGATAAAAAACGGGTCTTCGCAATGCCCGCGTCGGTCGCTTCCTTAATGGAGATTATATTATTTAAAATCCCGTTCATCATCCGGCCGTAACCGATAAATGAAGACAGTATTTCATGCGGGATGAATTCGTAGGAATCCATGGAGGCGTTTGTTATGCCGCCCATGATAATCCCTTCAAGCTTTCGCTGGCTGCTATAAACGGGCATGTATATGGCATGCGCCAAATCCAGCGCCTGAAACGGCGAATCCGTGATTGGAGGTTCCCAGGCCGCGCCGAGCTGCTTAAAATCCGACAACTCCGGACGGGCAATCCATTCCTTTGAAAAAGGCAGGGGTTCGCATTCGTCCAGATTGCAACCGCATTGATAGACCAGGCTGTCGCCCGAGGGACTCAATGTAAAAACCGCCCCGATTTCCAGTTGAAAAACGACAATAATTCCTTCCGCGATATTTTCGTACAGTTCCGCCGGAGTTTTCGCGTTAAATGCCAATTGAGCGAAAAAATGTATACGCGTGAACATATCAAGCTGCGAGTCCAGTTTGATACGCATGTTGCGCATATTTTGTTCGGCCAGTTCATACTGACTGGTCGACGACTTAATATCCGCAATTTCCATGTTGAGTTTCCGTATTACCAGGTCTTTTTCATCCATGTGGAAATATCCTGTTTAATCCGTTTGCTCCTGAAGGCGATAGCCGAAGCCCCGCACGGTTTCAATATGATTGCCGTATTCTCCCAGTTTCCGTCGCATGCTGGTTATATGTACGTCGATGGTTCTGTCTACGACGGCGATTTCCTTGCCGAGCGCGCCTTCAATGAGCTCCGAACGCGAATAGACACGTCCGGGATGCCTGGCAAGCGTTTGCAGCAGTCGAAATTCGGTCGCCGTCAGATCGATGTCTTCTTCTCCGCAACGGACGCCGTATCGGTCAAGATTGATCGTCAAGTCGCCGCAGCGGATAATTCGCGATTCCTGCGCCGGCGCCTGCTGCGCCGAAACGCGACGAAGGACGGCTTTGATTCTTGCCGTCAGTTCCCTGGGACTGAAAGGCTTGGTTATGTAATCATCCGCGCCCATTTCAAGCCCCACGACACGATCTGTTTCCGCGGATTTTGCCGTCAGCATAATAATCGGCGTCCGGGCTGTACGCGCGTCGGAGCGCAACCGGCGGCAAACGTCCAACCCATCAATTCCAGGCAGCATAAGATCGACGATAACTATGTCCGGCAATTCCCGGAAGGCCGCTTCGAGTCCGGCTTCGCCGTCTTCCGCCGTTTTTATCCTGTAACCTTCCTTTTCAAGGTTGTAGCGCACAAGTTCGAGCAGATCCTTTTCATCGTCTATAACAAGCACAAGACCTTCGGCCATCCGTTTCCTTTCAGCCTTAAACAGTTAATCGGCGATGCGCCAAAACCGTATATTCGGCCTAAACAATGTAACCAACCGCGTCATTCTTCGCAAGTATCTATTGCGTAAACCGTCTTTATTAATCAAATCTTAACAATATCCTCATAACAGCTTTGCAATCGTTCGGTATTTTTTTTGCGAATTAAATAGGAGTCTGGAAGAACAGTTTCCGGAACAGAGAATAGATGAATTTAATCAATGGAGATAAAGCTATGAAAAAGAGTCTGACATTTTTGACGATTTTGGGTTTTTGCTGCTTCTGCCTCGTGGCCGGCGCAATTAATGCGAGGTTCGCGCTGGCGCAGAAAGGCGGCGTCACTATTACGGGGTCCGATACCATGGTTCTTTTGGGACAGCGTTGGGCGGAAGTCTATATGAAGAAAAATCCCGGCGTCAGCATACAGGTAAGCGGCGGCGGTTCCGGCGTGGGCATTGCCGCGCTGCTCAACGGCACGGTCGATATCGCCGAATCATCCCGTCCAATAAAAGGCTCTGAAAAAGAGCAGTTGAAAAAAAACCGCGGTCTTGATGTCGTCGAACTGGCGGTGGCGCTTGACGGCGTAGCTGTTTATGTCAACGAAGGCAACCCGGTCAAGGAACTGACTCTGGCGCAGCTGCGCGGGATTTATACCGGCGCTATCACGAACTGGAGCAAAGTCGGCGGCCGTGACGAACGAATCCTGCTTTACGGGCGCGAAAACAGCTCGGGAACTTACGCTTATTTCCAGGAACATGTTCTGCAGAACGGCGATTATCACCCGACAACGCAGGCGCTTCCCGGCACGGCCGCAGTCATTAACGCCGTTGCCAAGGATGCCCGCGGCATCGGATACGGCGGAGTGGCTTACCTTAAAGGCGTGCGCGCCCTGCTTGTCAAGGAAGACGATAAAACTCCCGGAGTGGAACCGACTCTTGAAAACGTTCAGAAAAATATCTATCCGATAAGCCGGTTCCTGTACTGGTACATGGCCGGAGCGCCTGCCGGTCAGATCAAACAACTTGCCGACTGGGTTCTTACCGATGAAGGACAGTCCGTAATAGAAGACGTTGGATACTATCCGCTCCCCGCGTCGATGCTCAACAAAAAGTAAAAAAATGGAACTTACTCAAAAAAAAGCGGCCTGGCGGTATAGATGGGATCGGATCATTTCACGATTCATACATGTGAGCGCATGGCTGTCAATCGCTATTATGTTTCTTATCCTGACTTTCATCGCCAGGGAATCGCTGCCGCTGTTTTACGAAAAAGCGTCGGTCGATGAGGTGGGGTTGGGTCGTATGTTTCTTCCACAAAACTACGGGACGCCTGAAGCGCCGCTTGCCTGGTCATGGCACCCGGTTTCAAAAGAACCCAAGTACAGCCTCATGCCGCTGATTCTGGGAACTCTGAAGGTAACGATCATCGCCATGCTTTTTTCCATTCCCGTTTCATTGGCGGCCGCCGTTTATACGGCGGAATTCGCCCCGGGATGGTTGCGCGAAATCCTCAAACCGGCAGTGGAATTTCTATCGGGTTTTCCTTCGGTGGTTTTGGGGTTTTTCGCGCTGATTGTTCTGGCGTCCCTTGTTCAAAATATTTTTGATTTTGATTATCGGCTGAACGCCGTTGTTGCCGGATTGGCGCTCAGCCTGGCGGTTATTCCGATAATTTACACCGTTTGTGAAGACGCGTTTTCATCCGTGCCTCGTAAGCTCCGTGAGGCTTCATGGGCTTTGGGCGCGACACGGGCGGAGACGATTGTACGCATCGTGCTGCCAGCGGCCACGCCGGGGATTTTCGCGGGAATGGTGCTCGGCTTCGGACGCGCCATGGGCGAAACAATGATAGTGCTGATGGCATCTGGAAACGCCGCTATTACTTCTCTGAACTTTGCCGACTCCACGCGGACATTGCCCGCGACGATTGCTGCGGAACTGGCGGAAGTCGTTTTCGGCAGTCCGCATTATCGGGTGCTGTTTTTCATTGGACTTCTGTTATTTCTGATTACCTTCGTGATGAACAGCGTGGGATCGCATGTTATCAGCCGTCTTCGCACCCGGCTGTCGGGAGAGAGCTAAAATGCTGTCGAAGTTCAGGATTTACCGGGATATCGGATTGCACTGCCTCACGGCGTTGGCCGTACTCTGCATTTTGGCGATTCTGGCGGTTTTGGCGGGAAACATCATATATAACGGCTGGGAAAAACTGACATGGAGTTTTCTTGTGGAAGCTCCATCGCAGGGGATGACCGCCGGAGGTATTTTTCCGGCAATTTTCGGAACCATGATGCTTGTCATTATCATGACAATATTTGTGGTTCCTGTAGGCGTATTTGTCGCCATATATTTTTCAGAGTATGCCGATCGCAGCTCGCGCTTTTACGCCGTGTCGCGGCAAGCTGTCAATAATATCGCCGGCGTGCCGTCAATCGTTTTTGGATTATTCGGATTGGGTTTTTTTGTTCAATTCATAGGCAGGGGCATTGACAGGGCGCTGTACGATGGCGCTCCGGTATGGGGGCGGCCGTCTATTATATGGGCGGCTCTTACGCTCGCGATATTGACTCTGCCCGTGGTGGTAGTAAGCGTAGAAGAGGCGCTGCAGGCCGTTCCACGCAGTTACAGGGAAGCGGGCTATGCGTTGGGATCCACGAAATCACAAACTATATTCCGCGTTGTGCTGCCTGCGGCAATGCCGGGCGTAATGACTGGTTCCGTTCTTGCCGTCAGCCGGGCGGCGGGCGAAGTCGCGCCGATTCTTTTTGTCGGGGCAGCTTATTTTCTTCCGCATGTTCCGACGCAGCTTACAGACCGATTCATGCATCTCGGCTACCATGTTTTTATTCTGTCCACGCAGTCGCCGGATGTGGATGCCACCAAGCCTCTTTTATACGCGACCGTACTTGTTCTGCTTGCTTTGACTTTCATGCTGAACGCGGTCGCCGTTATCATCCGGGCGCGTATGCGCGTCGCCCGGCGGAGCGTATAATAATGATTGCTGCCGTTAATTCTCATACACCGGACGTTCGCGTTCAGGCGCAGACATCGGTTGACGCGGAGGAAGTCCGCGTAGCGGTTAAGAATTTCAATTTTTGGTACGGTGAACGCCGCGCCATCGAAGATATTTCCATCGAAATCTACGCAAAAAAAGTTACCGCGATTATCGGCCCTTCCGGCTGCGGAAAATCAACTTTCCTTCGTTCGCTCAACCGCATGAACGATACGATTGCAGGCGCGCGAATGGGAGGCGAAGTCATAATCGACGGACAAAATATCATCGGACCGAATATTGACGTTGTCACCCTGCGGCGGAATATCGGAATGGTCTTCCAGCAGCCGAATCCTTTCCCGAAATCCATATTTGAAAACGCGGCCTACGGCTTGCGCGTCAATGGACTCGCCAATTCATCCGGAGAACGCGCCGCCCGCGTCGAAGAAGCTCTGCGCCAAGCTGCAATCTGGGATGAAGTAAAGGATCGGCTGCATAAAAGCGCGCTCGGCATGTCTGGCGGAGAACAGCAGCGTCTCTGCATAGCGCGAGCGCTTGCGGTTCGTCCTGAAATCCTGCTTATGGACGAACCAGCCTCGGCGCTGGATCCAATTTCCACGGCGAAGATAGAAGATTTGATATTCAGGTTGAAGAAAAAATATACTATCGTAATCGTAACTCACAACATGCAGCAGGCCGCGAGAATCAGCGATTACACGGCCTTTTTTCTGCATGGGAAGCTTGTGGAATTCGGCCCGACTGCGCGGATATTCACCAACCCGCGCGACAAACGAACGGAGGATTACGTCACGGGGCGGTTCGGTTAGCCCGGCGGAATGAGTGGTCAGAAATAGCTGTCGACAAAATAAAGAAGCATTCAGGAGATGCAACATGGACCATTTAAGGGAAGAACTTCAGGAATTGAACAATAAACTGCTTGAAATGAGCAGTCTTGTGGAATCGTCAATAGCCCTGAGCGTTGATGCCGTTGTTAATCGCAACGAGGACGCTATAACGACGGTGATTCGCAACGAATTGGACATTAATCAGATGGAATTGCTGATCGACAAAATTGCGTTGCAACTGCTGGCTTTGCAACAGCCGATGGCCGTGGATTTACGTTTTGTCATGATGGCGATCAAGATCAACAATAACCTGGAGCGTATGGGCGACATTGCGTTGAATATTACACAGTATGCTGCGTCTCTTAACGAAACGCCGGAGCCGACTCCGCGTGTCGACATCCCTTATATGGCGAAACTTGCGCAGGATATGATAAATGACAGCATTGACGCATTCGTCCGCCGCGACGCGGAACTTGCACGAAAGGTGCTGCGATCGGACGACGAAGTTGATGCCATGCGCGACCTGATGTACTCCGAGATTGGGAAATACATGGAGGAAGGCGCAAACCGGGTGCATCCCGGTCTTGAATACCTGTTTATCGCCCGTGGTCTGGAACGTCTGGCCGATCATGCAACAAATATCGCCGAAGATGTCCTGTTCTTCGTGCAGGGTGTGGACGTAAGGCACAACGCGACGGCTATCGACGACTAACCCGGAAGGTTGTTGATTGTTTCCAGGTCGCGCGCGCTGAAAAAAATATGTGCGTTTGTAAATCGCATACCGAAAGGCAATTAAGATGGGGGGCGGTGTAACTCTGTCGTATATTTAGCGGCGGCGCATTTACGGCAGGGGAAGAAATACCCGGAAAGTCGATCCAAGGCCGATTTTGCTCTCTACCTCAACGCGCCCGTCGTGATTTTCCACCAGGCGCCTGACGATGGAAAGTCCAAGCCCTGTCCCGCCGGATTCGCGGGACCTCGCGGTATCTACGCGATAGAACCTTTCAAAAATCCGCTGCTGGTCCGCGTTTGAAATCCCTATTCCGGTATCCGACACGGATAATTCCATTTCATCGTCCGCAACAGAGACGTTTACGCAAATGCGGCCTCCGCCGGGCGTGTAACGGATGGCGTTTCCCAGAAGATTTTGCATGATTTCCTCGATGGAACGCGCGTCCGCGTGAAGCATCGGCAACGACGGCGGACATTCCAGTTCAAGCGTCATGCTTTTTTGCTCCGAGCTTATAAGGGCGCGCGCCGATTCGACGCAGGATTCCAGAATCGGGAGCGCGTCAATGGTTCGGAATTCGGATCCAAACCGTCCGGCTTCGATTTGCGCCAGTTTAAGCAGATCGTCCGTCAGACGGCCAAGCCTCAACGACTGGTCGTAGATGATTTTTGTGAATCGCCGCCCGTTTTCGGTGTCTTCCAACGCGCCGTTAAGAAGAGTCTCTGCAAAGCCCTGGATGATCGAGAGGGGAGTGCGGAACTCATGCGAAACATTGGCGACAAAATCCCTGCGCACCCGCTCAAGCCTGCGAATCTCGCTGATATCGTGCAGCACCATAACCGCTCCGGAAATCGAATCCTCAGAGCGAATTGGGGCGGTTGTCACCGAGAAGTTCCCCTGCCGCGCAAATCCTGTCGTTAATTCCCCGCGTTTGATTTCGCCGCCGCGCAGCGTGTTCTGAAATAACAATTCTATGTCGGTATGCCGCGCCAGTTCGATAAAAGGACGCCCGGTGTAGTCCGCGTCGGATGCGCCTACCGCCCGGCGAAACGACTGGTTGCAGAAAATGACGTTTTGACCCGAGTCGACCACAGCCACGCCTTCGTCCATGCTTGAAAGAATCGCCGCCGACTGTTCGCGTTCCACTGTAAGCGCGCGTATGGTTCCGTCAAGCCGCGCCGCCGTCCTGTTCAGTGTGTCCGAAAGAGCCGAAAGCTCATCAACTCTGTTTTCCGGCGGCATGGGACGGAAATCGCCGCCGGCGACGCGATCTGAAAATTCCCGCAACCGTCGGATTCGGTTGGAAAGCGCGCGAAAGAAAAATAGAGCCGCGCCGCCGGTCAGAGCCAGAAGACACAATGTGACGCCCCATTGCCTCCGGCGATAGGCGCGTACGCTTTCGTCAAGACGCTGCAGAGGCAAAGATAGCCTGAGAGCCAGCATACGGCCGTTTCCGGCGTCAAAACGCCGCGCCAGGTAAACCAGTTCGCTATGAATCGTTTCACTGGCGCGCACACTGCGCCCGGAACCGTTCTGAAAAGCCTCTCGCACTTCGGGACGGTCGCCGTGATTTTCCATTTCAGCCGGATCTTTGTCGGAATCGGCCAGAACTTTCCCGTCGACGGAAATCAGCGTTACTCGTACTCCGCCTCCTGCTATCCATGCAGCCCATTTTTCGCGCGATAAATAGTCTTCGTCGGAAGGAAATTTCCCTAATGCGACCTCTACAAGAGATTCCATTCTGTCATAAGCCGCCGCCAGGTATTCTTTTTTAAGCATACGGACGGCATAGGCGTCAAGAATCGCCAGTGTCAGCAACAGCGGCAACAGATACGCAAGACCCAGTTTCCAGAAAAGGCTGTTTTTTATCCGGCGCGCCGGAGAATAGGATGCTTTATTGTTCATAAAAACTTAATTATTCAACATATATGAACCGACTGACTTTGTAAAATGATATCCAGTTTTTTTTCCCTATACGATACAAAGGCGGTATAATTATCTTTTCAATTTTTGAATTAACGAAGGGAGCGTCGTTCATGAAATTTACGGTAACGAGAAATACATTTCTTGGTGAACTCAATCTGGCACAGGGCGTCATCGATAAAAAAAACACAACGCCAATTCTTTCGAATATCCTTATTGAAGCAATCGGCGATCGCCTTAATATAACCGCGTCGGATGGCGATATAACCATTTGCTGCGGCTGTTTCGCTGCTGTGGCAACCGAAGGCGCAATTACAATCGCCGCGCGCCGGCTTTTCGACATAGTACGGCTCTTGCCGGAAAATGCCGAAATTGAAATGTCTTTGCTCGATAATAACTGGATGGAAGTGCGCTCCGGAAATTCGCATTATAAGATCATAGCGATTCCAAAAGATGACTTCCCCGTGATTCCCGAGACAGCGCCGACGATTGCGGCAATTCCAGGGAACGTTCTTGAAAAAATGATTCATCGCACGATGTTTGCAATCACGCAGGAGGAATCGCGTTATTCTCTGAACGGATCCCTTCTGGCGTTCCAGTCCGATGTGATTCACATGGTGGCTACCGACGGACACCGCCTTGCGCTGGTCAGTAAAAAGATGGAAGTTCCAGGAATCGAGGGGGAAGTCCGCGCGCTTATTCCGCGAAAAGCGCTTACAGAGCTTCTCAAATTTGTAAGCGGTCAGGACATCGTTGTTGATTTCGGCAAGACTGATAATCATCTCTTTTTTTCCGCCGGCAATAGGCGAATCGTTTCGCGCGTTATGGCCGGGCAGTTTCCTAATTACGAACTGGTTATTCCAAGAGACAATGACAAACTCATCATTATCGGAACCAGGGTGTTCGGCGATGCCATCAGGCGCGCCGCCATCATGGCTGACGAAAGGCTGAAATCCATAAAGCTTTCATTCGGAACAGAGGAGCTTGAGATTTCGGCGGTCAACACCGATGCCGGTGAATCCAGGGAAATTGTGCCTATCGAATATGAAGGCGAAAAAATTGACATAGGCTTTAATTCGCAATATCTGCTTGATTTTATCGGCGTCTGCGGCGCCGATTCGATTTCAATTGCGATTAAGGATTCCGAAGGCCAGGGATTATACAGGCCAGTTGGCGCGGACGAGCTTGAATATCGATATGTCGCCATGCCGATGAATGTTTAACCCGGTACGTCGTGCGCATTGTTCGGATTCGTCCGTTTCAATATCGTAATCTAGGTGACCGGGATATTGCTCTCAGCCCGGGTGTCACTCTTTTTTCCGGGCGGAACGGCCAGGGGAAGACGAATATTCTTGAGGCTATTTATTTTCTAGCCTATGGCCGGAGTTTCCACACATCGATTCCAAAGGAATGCGTGCGTCATGGAGAATCGCTGTGCCGCGTTGAAGGAGTGATTGAGCGCGGATCGCTGCGCAGAGATATTGCCGTAACGATCAGCGGAACCGAAAAAAAATTATTTCTAATGGGAAAGCCCGCTTCCCTCGATGAATTTGTCGGCAACCTTCACCTTCTTGCTTTTACACATGAACACCTTGGCGTAGTTCGCGGCAGCCCGGCCGATCGCAGGGCTTTTCTAGACCGTGCCATGGTTTCACTTTATCCCGGACATATGGCGGCTCTTGCCGCCTACAGCCGGGCGTTGAAGCAGAGGAACAATATCCTCAGCGCCATACGCGACGGCAAAATAACTTACGAACCTCAACTTGTTGACGCGTGGGACGAGTCGATTGCGCGCCCCGGAGCGCGTATTCTTTCAAACCGTCTGAAATATGTTGAAAATCTAAAGCGCGAGCTTCCCAAAGGTCTGTTTGGCGCGGAAGAACTAAAGGCGCATTATCTTTCCTCGCTCGGAATGGATAACGCGGATATTTCCCGCATTGAGGAAATGTTCCGTGAAAAATTGTGGAGCGTCCGCGAAAAAGACAGATGTTCCGGACATACATCCGTAGGGCCGCACAGAGACGATCTGAAACTGTACATAAACGGAAAATCGCTTGTGGATTTCGGTTCTTCCGGCCAGCAGAGATCGGGCATTCTTTCGCTTTACTTTTCCCAGATGGAGATACATTTCAGAGAACACGGCTTTTATCCGGTGTTTCTTGTTGATGACGCCGAAGCGGAACTGGACGAAGAACGTTTGCGGACGTTCCTGTCGTACCTGTCAAGCCGTACGCAAACACTTTTAACATCCACGAGAAATTTTTTAATCAATTCCGTTCCCGGAGATTTCATTCATTTCAAAGTAAAAGCCGGCGAAGTTTCCTCCTGAAAGGTATTTATCTTTTTGTTCGCTGATTTTCGTGGCTGTTTTGGCACTCCTTTTGTTTATCGCATTTGAAACAACTGATGTGAAATCCGGCTTCCGGATGGCCTATGCGAGTGCAATTTTCCTGTAAATTGGAAGTAGCTGAAGCGGTGGAAGCATTCGATGCTTTTATGGGATCAGTTTCCAGCGCGAACCCTGTCGCGGGTTCCTGTTCCGGCGCCGGCTGTGGTTCTGGTTCCGGCGTGGATTCACTCTCTAAATTAAATGGAAATTCATGAAAGCCCCTTGTGGAAACAGAATCTTCCTCCGGCTCAGGATCAGGAAAGTGAATTACTGGAACCGCATCTTCTTCGGGAAATGGATCGGGAAAATGAATTGCTGAAACGGCTTCTTCCACCCCGGGCATCGGATCGGGAAAATGAATTACCGGAACGGCTTCTTCACCGGGCATCGGATCAGGAAAATGAATTACCGGAACGGCTTCTTCACCGGACATCGGATCAGGAAAATGAATTACCGGAACGGCTTCTTCCACCCCGGGCATCGGATCAGGAAAATGAATTACCGGAACGGCTTCTTCACCGGACATCGGATCGGGAAAGTGAATTACCGGAACGGCTTCTTCACCGGACATCGGATCGGGAAA
>JGI24705J35276_12237797_pt1 | contig 13195 bp, 10 predicted proteins | sample TergutNt197P4_FD_35276 | JGI IMG/M metagenome (IMG submission 35276)
AATGCCCTGCAAAAACCCAAGCGTTTCTTCGGCGCGGCGCGCAACATCGAAGAAGGCGGCTCCCTCACCATCCTCGCCACTACGCTGATTGAAACCGGCAGCCGTATGGATGATGTGATCTACGAGGAATTCAAGGGAACCGGCAACCTGGAGTTGCACCTCGATCGCCGCATGATGGAAAAACGCGTCTACCCGGCCATTAACGTTAACCGCTCCGGAACCCGCCGCGAAGAATTGCTGATGAAGCAGGACATCCTGCAAAAGGTGTGGATACTGCGTAAGCTTCTCTACGGCATGGACGAAGTCGACGCGATGGAATTCCTGCTCGACAAAGTGCGCGCCACCAAGAGCAACGCCGAATTCTTCGACGCCATGCGCTCCGGGCACTAACTCCGGGCATTAAAAACGAACGCCCATCCCGTCTACATGGCGGGATGGGCGTTTCTTTTCTTCGTTCCCGGTCGCCCCGGTTTTATGGGGGCGGGGGTTGCCGGGTTTGTCAGTGGAGCTTGAACTCGTCGTGGCAAGACTTGCAAGTGGCGCCGACTTTGCCAAAAGCGACTTTGATGGCGGCAACATCACCGCTGTCGGCGACCTTGACGAGTTCGTTTGAGGCAGCGGTAAAGTCACCGGCCAATTTGGCGACTTCGGCGCCCTTCTGGAACAGTTCCGGCTTGACGGCGGTTTTCTGTTCACCAACCGATTTCTCGGTCCCTGGGCTGAAAAGCGCGCCGAGGCCCGAATTCGCCACTGCAGCAATGGCATTGGCGGCAGCCTTGACCTGCGCGGCGTCATACGTGCCTTCGAGATTGGCCTTGATCTTGCCCATGTTCCAGCTTGCGAAACCGTAAGCCGCTTTCCGGAATTTGATCTGTTCTTCAGGTTTGACCTGGGCAACGGCGCTGCTCGCCAAGGACAGGGCTGCGATGCCGAGGATGGTGGCGATGGTGATTTTTTTCATGTTTGCCTCATGCGGGGTAGTGATGGACAGGCTGCGATGAGTGACAATCTGTCATAAGCTCATATCGCATCGCGCGAAACCGCAATGGTTTTGCGGAATCATTAATGATAGCGATAGCTGATTCGTGTCGCAACCAAGGCAAATGTTACAGCGCGTAGACATCAAGGGTTCAGGCACATACATTTTTTGCCGTTAGTTACAGGAGCGGCAATCGGTAGTAACGACATGAGACATGAGATCGATTGCTGAGTTCCGTTACTGATGTGGGGATCAAGAGAAAGGAAAATTATGCGTCATTTTGCAAACACACCTATTTGGATACGTCTTACGAGCGCAATCGGAATCCTGTTACTGGCTGCGTGGGCCGGCATGATCGTATGGGGAAACCGGGCCAGCCGCCACCTTGTCATCGACCAGTCGAAGGGTTTTGCGCATGCAATCAATGAAATGACGATGGCCGGCCTGACCGGGATGATGATTACCGGAACTGGAGATCAACGCAATGTGTTTCTCGACCAGATCAGGGAATTGTCTCTGGTCAATGATCTCAAGGTAGTCAGGGGCGAAGCGGTGAACAAAATCTATGGCTCTGGCAATGGCATGTCGGAGATACCCGATGCGTTTGAGCGCCAGATCATGGAAAAGCGCGAACCTTACATGCAGGTGGAAAGTGACTTGCAGGGCGAATACCTGCGGGTGGTGATTCCGGCACTGGCTTCAAGGAATTATCTCGGCAAGGATTGTATTGCGTGCCACATGGTCAAAGAAGGCGAGCCTCTGGGGGCGGTGAGCATGCGCATTTCCCTGAATCATGCAAATGAGGCCGCCAATCGTTTTCGCAATGAGAGTATTTTGGTTGCCATCGTCATTTCCTTGCCGCTGTTGTGTTTCGTTTACTTTTTCATCCAGCGTTTCGTGACTCGCCCGCTATCGCATCTGGCCAAAGGCATGTCTGAAATCGCGCATGGCGATGGTGACCTGACCCGGCGGCTGGAGGATGTACACCAAGATGAAGTCGGACGCGCGGCCAGCATGTTCAACCACATGCTTGGCGTGATTGCTGGCTTGGTGCGACAGGTGAGCGCTTCGGCGATTTCCGTTGCCGGACAGGCGCGCGACATGGTTGGGAAGTCGGAACAGATTGCGGGAAGTTCGCGTCGCCAGACAGATTGTTCGGTACAGGCCGCCAAAGCGGTCGAGGAACTCAACACCAATATTCTCCTGGTGGCAAAGAATACCGAGCAGGTGAGTTCGCGCTCGCATGAGGAACTGGAACGTTCGCAGGCCGGACAAGCCAGTCTCCATCAACTGGTCGATGAAATGGGGCAGGTGCAGGAGACGGTCAATCACATGGCCGATTCGATGGGTGCGTTCGTCCAGTTGACTCAGTCCATCAACGGCATGACCCAGGAAGTGAGAGAGATCGCCGAACAAACCAATCTGCTCGCACTCAATGCGGCCATTGAAGCCGCTCGGGCGGGGGAATATGGGCGGGGTTTCGCCGTGGTGGCCGATGAAGTGCGCAAGCTGGCCGAGAAATCGGCTCATTCAGCAGGGCAGATCGACAAGATCACCAAGGATATTGGCCAGCAGTCGAGCCAGGTGCAGGAATCCATCGTAAATGGATTGAAGCACCTCGAAACGAGCCGCAACAAGGCCAAGGGGGTGGCAAAAGTATTGGATGGCGCCAACGAACTGGCCGTGGAGGTCGGCAAGGGACTGGATCAAATCGCTGCAACGACAGGGGAGCAGGAAAGCGTCAGCGCATCAGTGAAAGAGGGTATCGCCGCCATTGCCGACATGGCACGCGAGAACGATACTGCCATCGGGCTTACGGCGGCGGCAGCGCACGAAATGGAGTTGCTTGCCTCGCAGTTGCAGGAATCGGTGGCGCGCTTCAAGGTGTGAGGGGGGTAGCACAAAACACGCCGGACGGTTCCCCGTCCAGCGTGTTTTTTTGCGATGCCTGAGGTATTGCAGCTTGCGCTTGACGCAGTTCAATCGAGCTTGAACGGAACGAAAAGCCTTGCATCACCACGCTGAATCAGCAGGGCGAAGCGCTTACCCGCTTTTTCGGCCAATTGCCGGAATTGCGCCGGAGATGTGACTAACTGATTGTTCAGGCTCAGGATTACGTCGCCGTTGCGCAAGCCGACGCGCGCCGCTTGCCCGCTGGCCGTCTCGACCACCAGCCCGCTTGGTACGCCGAGCTGCGCGGCTTCGCGCGCATTGAGGGGGCGCAGATTGAGCCCAAGCTTGTCGCGCGAACCCTTGTCCTGGCCAGATGGGCTTTGCGCGGCTTCTTCCTGCGGCATTTCATCGAGCACGGCGACGGTCTCCCGGCTCTTTCCTTCGCGCCAGATTTCGAGCTTGATTTTGCTTCCCGGCTGTTTATCGCCGATGAGGCGCGGCAATTCATTGGATTCGTTCACTTCCCTGCCATCGACCTTGAGCACGATGTCGCCCGGTTTCAGTCCGGCGCGCGCAGCAGCGCCGTTAGGCTCGACTTGCGCTACCAATGCACCACGCGGTGCGTTCAACCCGAATGAAGACGCGAGTTCCGGGTCGACGCCCTGGATGTAAACCCCCAGACGGCCACGCTGTACACGGCCATGTTGAACGAGTTGGTTCTTCACTTTCATGGCGACGTCGATGGGGATGGCAAAGGATATGCCCATGAAACCGCCGGAGCGCGAATAAATCTGCGAGTTGATTCCGATGACGCGGCCATTGAGGTCAAAGAGCGGGCCACCCGAGTTGCCGGGGTTGATCGCGACATCGGTCTGGATGAAAGGCACGAAATTCTCGTCCGGCAGACGGCGCGCCTTGGCCGAGATGATGCCGGCAGTGACGGAGTGCTCGAAGCCGAAAGGCGAGCCAATGGCCGCGACCCATTCGCCGACGCGGGCGCTGTTGGGGTCGCCGATAACGACGGTAGGCAGGTTTCCGGCGTCAATCTTGACGACGGCGATGTCGGTACGGCGGTCGATGCCGATGAGCTTGGCCTTGAATTCGCGCTTGTCGCTCAATTTGACGGTGACTTCCGCCTTGCTGTCGCCGACCACATGCGCGTTGGTGAGCACGTAGCCATCGCTACTGACGATGAAACCGGAACCGATTCCCTGCCGGGTACGCGGAACGCTGGGGTGATTGGGAGGGAAACCCGGCCCAGGCCCCGGTACGCCAAAACGACGCAGGAAATCGAAGAAAGGGTCGCCCGCGAAAGGATTGCCGTCGTCGTCGTCTGCCTGAATGGTTTGGTCGACGCTGATATTGACCACGGCAGGGCTGACTTTCTCGACCAGATCGGCAAAATCGGGCAAACCGCGCTGAATGGGCGCTACAGACGCTGCGGGCGCGTTGTCGGCGTGAGCCTTGGATAGAACCGATCCCTCCTCAGGAAAGCAGGCGGCCAAACCGAGAGCCAGAGCCGCAACAATGAGGTTTTTTTTCATGGATATTTCCTTGGCGCAAGACAACAATAAGAAGAAACGAAAATTGTATCCGCAGGTCTCCCGACGTCGGAACCGGGCTTTTTGAGCCAATCCGAGCTTCTCTGTCAGGGCTTTCCCCGGTGTATTCGTCACACCCGGCCTGTGTCAGCGTCGTCTTTGATACGGTTTCCGTCACGAGGTTCCCGACGTTTTTCCTGATGAAGAAAAAGCATGGAAATGGCGGGTAAAGATAACATTTTTCTTGCCTTAAACATGCAGGTAAGGCATGCTTAGGCGACGAAGAGTGACATAATCTGCGCAACATATTTGCGCGAGGGTTTGAATGACCTTAACGTATTTACGCTATCTTGTGGCCTTGGCTCGTGAACGGCATTTTGGCCGCGCGGCCGAAAAGAGTTGTGTCTCGCAGCCGACACTTTCCGTAGCCATCAAAAAACTCGAAGAAAAACTCGGCGTTCTGCTTTTCGAGCGGACTGCCAGTGAAGCCAGGATTACCGAGACTGGGCGGCGCGTCGTTGCCCAGGCTGAAAAGGTATTGGCAGAAGTCGATCATATCCACGAAATTGCCGCCAGTGGCAGAGATCCGCTCGTCGGCTCGCTTCGCGTGGGAGTGATCTACACCATAGGGCCATACCTGCTACCGCATTTCATCCCGAAAGTGCAACAGCGCGCGCCGCACGTACCGCTCATCATCCAGGAGAACTACACGGATCGACTGGTCGATGCGCTCAAGCGAGCCGAGCTGGATGTTATCATCATCAGCCTGCCGTTCGATGAACCGGGTATCGTCACACAGCCCTTGTATGACGAGCCTTTCCGCGTACTGTTGCCGCCCCGGCATCCGTGGGCCGAGCAAAAGGGAATTACCCCCAGGATGCTTGCCGAAGAACAACTGCTGCTGCTTGGCGCAGGCAACTGTTTCCGCGATCAGGTTCTGGAAGTTTGTCCGGAATGTCAGAATGGCAGCAGCCTGCAACGCACACTCGAAGGCAGTTCGCTCGAAACTATCCGCCACATGGTTGCCACCGGGCTGGGAGTAACGGTATTGCCAAGCACAGCGGCAGATGGGCTTGAGGCCAATAACCCGCTGGTGGAGGTTCGCCCCTTTGCCCATCCCGAGCCGATGCGCCGGGTTGCCTTGGCCTGGCGGGTGACTTATCCACGCAGTGGAGTGCTTGACATGCTACGCACGGCGATCCTCGATAGTCCGCTGCCCGGAGTACGTCCCATCAGGCAGTCGCCGATGTCGGCTCATTAAGCAGAGTGACCATGCCGCATGGCGTGGGCGTAGAGTCCGCGCGACTTTGAGCCTCCCCTGTCGAAGACAGGGATTCCTCGATACGGTTCAGGGGAGTCTTCGGCTCCCAGTGACGCTTTGTCTCGCGTAACTCCATAACGAGTGGGTCGTGTCTCAGTTTGAATTTCATGGTGTTGTAGATACCGTCTACCCGGTCAAGCCCTTCGAAGAGTATAGGGGTTGATAAGGGGTCTGATTTTTGATCACACCAAAGCAAAGGTGGACGAGTTTTCGCATAGCTGCGCCCAAGATAGACATGTTGCATTTGCCGCGTTGTGCCATGCGTTGAGCCATGTCGCGGATGTGTGGGTTGTGTGTCTTGGCAACGACTGCGGGCATGTAAAGCGCTGCGCGCACCTTGGCTGGGCCGTTCTTGGACAGGCGCGTGCGTCCCTTGACCGAAGAACCCGATTGGTGCTGTACCGGCACCAAGCCCAGATAGGCAGCAGATTGTTCGGCACAACCGAACTGGCCTTGCCGCAAGCTGGCCAGCATGATCGCGCTGACCTTGGGGCCGATGCCGGGGATGCTTTGTAACAGTGCGCGATCTTTTTTGAGATCAGGATGCTGGTCGATGTGCCGGTCAATCTCCTCAGAGAGCTTGTCGCGTGCGCGTTCCAGCGTGCGCGTTCCAGGTAGGCAATGTGTTCCATGAGCGAGGCCAGCACTGTCGCGGGCGCAGGGGTAAAAGCCATTTTTTCCCGCCGGTTCGCCTCGCGCTGCAAATCTTGCTCAATCGCCTCCCGGCGCGACAGCAAGGCTTGCAGATGGCTGACTTCAGGGGCCGGCGGCTGCCAGGGCTCAGGCGCGCAAGCAGCGCCGAAACGGGCAATGGCAAAGGCGTCCAGCCCATCGTTCTTGGACAGGATGCCCTGGCTTTTGGCAAACTCCCTGACCCGCGCCGGGTTGAGCACCGAGACGCGCAGCCCCGCCCGGACAAGGGCGCACGCAACCGGTTCGTGATAGCAACCCGTACTCTCCATGATGGCATGAAGCTGGGCAGGCAAGAAGCCTTGTTTCCCGCACCAGGCAATCAAGTTCTTGTAACCTTCCTCAGAATTGGGCACAACTTTGGACTTGTGCCGCCCATCCCCCAACAAAAGGCAGCCATCGAGCTTGGCCTTAGCGACGTCAATACCCAGATAATTCATGCCCTGCCTCCCCGTTTTGAAGAAACAAACAGCCGACTTGCCCACTTTCCTTGTGCATGCAGGGTCGCACCCTTGGCTACCGTTCAGTGTCGTGTCTGGCTCAGAAGGGGGGAAGAAAGGCTTGCTCTACACAACAAGGTCAATGCCTTCAGGGGCGGAAGAAGCTGCTTTCTTCCCCAGTCGTGGCAGCTGACCACGACGCGGGTAAAGATACAAGGGACGGATGGCAATCCGCCCGCCATCGTAAATTTCCGCAGTCCGCCAACGGTTCGACGGGGCGATTGCCATCGCCCCCTACAGAAAATCGTCTCAAATTTCAAACTGAGACACTGCCAACGAGTGGCGGAGATTGCGCGAGACCCGTGTTCATAGCTATAGTTCATAGCGATATTTGTGATAGGTATTTTTTATCACAAACCATGAATCAATAGGCGTAGCATTCCAGTACCGTGACGAGCCATTCGGTTTGTCAGACATGGGAATCCAAACGAAAGGAGAAAAGCATGGACATCGACATCGGTATTAACAAGAAAGACCGCGCCGAGATTGCAAAGGGTTTATCGCGGCTGCTTGCCGATAGCTACACCCTGTACATGACGACGCACAATTTTCATTGGAACGTCACGGGGCCGATGTTCAATACCCTGCACCTGATGTTCGAGGGGCAGTACACCGAATTGTCGGGAGCCGTGGACCTCATTGCCGAACGCATTCGCGCCCTCGGGTTTCCTGCGCCGGGTTCCTACAAGGAGTTTGAAAAACTCACCAGCCTGAAGCAGCCGGAGGATGTGCCTGACGCCGAAGGCATGATTCGCCAGCTCCTGAGCAGTCACGAGGGTGTAGCCAAAACCGCCCGCGCCGTCGTGCCGCTGGCCGATAAAGCCAGCGATGAGCCTACGCTGGACCTCCTGACCCAACGTTTGCAACTCCACGAAAAAACCGCGTGGATGTTGCGCAGTCTGCTCGAAAAATAAGCAGGTTTAGAGTACAGGGCATGAAACAATTTTTACTGGGCTCTTTGCGGCTCTGACGCAAAGAGCCCGTCGAGTTTTCCGCGCGCGCCGACATAGTCCTCGCGCTCTTCGATGCGCTGTTGCAGATAGGCTTCCAGGCGCGGATACATGTTGACGGCATTATCGAGCAAGGGGTCGCCGCCGGGCTGATAAGCGCCGACGGCGATGAGGTCGCGCGAGCGCTGGTAGCGGGAGAAGAGTTGCTTGAACTGGCGTACTCGGTCGAAATCTTCGTCGCTGATGAGGCCGTGCATGGCGCGTGAGATCGACTGTTCGATGTCGATGGCCGGGTAGTGGCCCTGGTCGGCGAGGGTGCGGGTCAGGACGATGTGGCCGTCGAGAATGGCGCGCGCGGAGTCGGCGATGGGGTCTTGCTGGTCATCGCCTTCCGCGAGCACGGTGTAGAAGGCGGTGATGGAGCCGCCGCCTTCCGGGCCGTTGCCGGCGCGTTCGACGAGCGCGGGCAGGAGGGCGAACACCGAGGGCGGATAGCCGCGCGTGACCGGCGGCTCGCCGATGGCCAGCGCGATTTCACGCTGGGCCATCGCGTAACGGGTGAGGGAATCCATCACCAATAAAACCTGTTTGCCCTGGTCACGGAAGTGCTCGGCAATACTCGTGGCGTAGGCCGCGCCTTGCAGGCGCATGAGGGGGCTGGTGTCCGCCGGGGCGGCGACGACGACGGAACGCTTCAGCCCCTCTCCGCCCAGGTTCTGTTCAATGAATTCCTTGACCTCGCGCCCCCGCTCGCCGATGAGTCCGACGACGATGAGGTCGGCTCCGGTGTAGCGGGCCATCATGCCGATGAGCACGGATTTACCCACGCCGGAACCCGCGAAAAGCCCCAGGCGTTGCCCGCGTCCGACGGTCAGCAGCCCATTGATGGCACGGATGCCCACGTCGAGCGGGTCGCGGATGCTGGAACGGTTGAGCGGGTTGATCGGGCGGCCTTGCAGGGAGCGGGTTTCCTCGGTGTAAAGGGGGCCGAGCGAATCCAGTGGGCGGCCCGCGCCATCGACGACCCGGCCCAGCAGGGCTTCGCCGACCGGCAGGTGTTTGGCGCGGTCGGCGGCGCGCCGCCGCGGCCTGACGCGTTGGCCCGGCACGAGTTGAGGATAGATGGTTCCCACGGGTTGTACCAGCGCGCCAGGAAAAAGGCCGAACACGTTGTCCGTAGGCATCATAAAAAGTTTTTCGCCGCTGAAGCCAACGACCTCGGCTTCTACAATCCCGCCACCGGGAGCCGTGATCTCACAGCCGGAACCCAAAGGCAGCTTGAGCCCGGAGGCTTCCATCACCAGCCCGTTGATCCGGGTGAGCCGTCCTGCGTTCTGGAACGGATTGACGGTATCGACCAGGTCGCGGGCATCTTCCATGAAGGCTCGCCAGAGCCCGGCGTGCTTCATCTTGGGCGCGGCAGCTTTCATTGCGCAGGCTCTGGAGGCGTGACAGGAACGGCTGGAGTGGAGGATGCGGCATTTGCTGGTTCGGGGGCAGCTTGGGCGCTCTCCCCTTTAGCGGAAGAGGCTTTCCTCCTGATTGTTGTCGGCGCATTGTCGCTCGCCCGCCGCGTTTTCGTCCTGCGGTCGCTCGCGGGAACCCATGCGGAGTGTTCCCTGCCCAGGCTTTCAATCGCGCGCCGCCAGCGCGTTTCCATCGTGGCGTCAATCTGCGCGCCCGGCATTTCCACCCGGCAGCCGCCACGGGAGACGGTTTCATCCTCGATCAAGACATGCCCCGCCTGTTCAAGCACTTCCTTGAGGTAGCTGTGGGCGAGCGCCATATCGTCCGGGTTGAGGTGAATCTGCGCGCGAGCCTGGGGCAGGGTCTGTAACACGGCACGAATGGCGCTCACGACAGATTCCGGTTCCACGGCCAGGGTGTGCTGGATGATTTTGCGGGCGAGTTCGACGGCAAGCGACAGCAGCTCTTCGGCAATTTCGGCATCGAGCTGCGCCAGCGCCTGTTCGAGTTGCGCAGCCAACTCGTGCAATTGGCGGGCTTCGTTCTCGGCGGCAGCCCTGCCTTCCGAGAATCCGGCCTCGCGCCCTTCCCTGAAACCCTCTTCCCTGCCTTCGGCGTAGCCTTTCTCGCGCCCCTGGGTCAATCCTTCATCGAAGCCTTCATCAAAACCGTTGCGGCGAGCTTCTTCGTTGATTTGTTCGATTTCTTCCGCTGTGGGCAAGGCCAGAGGCTCGATTTCTGTCTCAACCGGGCATGGAGCGCTTTCCAGCCGTTCTTCCGTGATGGGGAGCGAGGAAGCGGCGGGTTCAGGAACAGGCACGGGCTCTGGCTCGACCCCTGGGAGCGGAGGCGGTACGCCGAAATCCGGGGGTTCCCATCGGCGATATGCGCCTACGGCCTGATGGCGCGCGAAGGAAACAGTCTTGTTCATAGCCAACGAGTAGAAACAAGGTATGCCTCAACCCTACGGATACCCATTCCCTTCCTTGGAGGGGTGCCCCGAAGGGGCGGGGTGGTTACGGCATTAGACAAAGGCATCGTCGCCTCCCTTGCCGCCAAGGACGACGCGGCCCTCTTCGGAGAGCCGGTGGACGATCTTGAGGATTTCCTTCTGCTCGACTTCGACCTCCGAGAGGCGTACCGGGCCTTTGGCTTCGAGGTCTTCGCGCAGTATCTCGGCGGCGCGGCTCGACATGTTCTTGAAAACTTTTTCGCGCAGTTCGGGCGATGCGCCCTTGAGGGCGACGATGAGCGAATCGGACTGGACTTCGCGCAGAATGGTCTGAATGCCACGGTCGTCGATTTCGAGCAGGTTCTCGAACACGAACATTTCATCGAGGATTTTCTGTGCCAGGTCGGCATCGTATTCGCGCACGTTGTCGAGAATGGCCGTCTCGGCAGCCGAACCCACGAAATTGAGAATCTCGGCGACGTGGCGCACTCCGCCGAGAGCCGCTTTCTTGGCCGTTTGCGCGCCGGAAAGCATGGTGGTGAGAGATTCGTTGAGTTCTTTCAGAGCCTGTGGCTGTACGCCATTGAGCGTGGCGACTCTCAGTACCACATCGTTGCGCAGGCGATCCGAAAAATGTTTGAGAATTTCCCCGGCCTGGTCGTAGCCGAGGTGGACGAGGATGGTGGCAATGATCTGCGGGTGTTCGTTCTTGATCAGGTCAGCGGCGGTAGAGGCATCGAGCCATTTCAGGTTTTCGATCCCGGCGGTGTCGGAACCTTGCAGCACACGGGCAATGAGGTTGGCGGCTCGTTCGTCTCCAAGCGCCTTGGTCAGCATCTCGCGGATTTGATCCTGGTCGGCGTGGACGGATGCGCCCTGGCTGAAATGGGATTCGAGTTCGCCCAGGATGGGTTCGAGCCTGGAGCGTCCTTGCGCAGGCATGTTTGCCATTTTCATGCTGAGCTTCTGCACTTCGCGCGGCCCCAGGTGTTTGAGGATACCTGCCGCCTCATCGGTGCCGAGCGCAATGAGCAACAGGGCGGATTTTTCCAGCCCTTCGTCGGGCATGGCGGCTATCATTTGTGGTCTCCTTCCTCGTTGACGCCAAGCCATTGGTTAAGCAGTTCGGCGACGCTCTTCGGATCTTCTCGGGCGATCTGGCGCGCGCGCTCCAGCCGGGTATTGAACTCGTTGCCACGCAGGGCAGAAACGGAGCGTGCGACACCTTCTTCCCCTTCCGCGCCTTTTCCTCCTACAGCGCTTTCTTCTCCCTCCTCTTCGTATTCTTTGCCTTTCTTGTTTTTCTTGGCTTCCGCCAAACCGGATTCTGTATGCCCCGGCGGCGGTGCGACAACGCGCAGCAGCGGGCGGATGATCCCGAAATACGCAAAGAGGATGAGGATGAGCAGCCCCAGGTATTTGCCGCCCTCAAGGCTCAACTCGATCATCTGCGGGTCTTTCCAGACAGGGAGCTGTTGTTGGCCGGGCATATCCGCAAACGGGCTGCCGGCAACGCTGATGGTGTCCCCGCGCGCGGCGTTGTAGCCGACAGCGTCGCGAACGAGATTGGTGATGCGGGCAATTTCGTCGTCGCTGATCGGCATGGGCTGCGCTTCTTCGCCGGACGATTGCACGGGGCGGTGGTTGACGACCACGGCGACCGACAGGCGCTTGATTTGCCCAAGTGACTGCTTGACGTGCTGGATGGTGTGATCCAGTTCGTAGTTGATGACTGCCGCACGGCTGCTGGTCAGCGTTTTCCGCTCGCCTCCCTGCGACGGTACGGGTGGAATGGTGATCGGCGCAGTGGCCGGGACGGGAGGTTGGTTGGTGAGCGCGCCGGGTACGCCTTCCGGGCCTTCGTCGCGGCTTTGCTGCTCATTGGTTTGCTGGCTGCGAATGGCTTGTTCGGGAGCCGGGTTGGGACGATAGGTTTCGGCTGTCTGTTCGACCTTGTTGAAGTCGATGTCTGCCGCAACCTGGGCACGGAAGTTGTCCTTGCCGTACATGGGGGTGAGGATGTTTTCGACACGGCGGATGAGTCCGGCTTCGACTTCTTCGACGTAGCGCAGTTGAGCGGGATCCAGCTCGGAGCGCCGCGTCGGGTCTTCGCCCGTGAGCAGGTTGCCGTTCTGATCGACGATGCTGACGCCGGAATCGTTCATCTTGGGGACGGAAGACGACACCAGATGCACGATGCCGGCTATCTGTTTTCCGTCCAGCGTCCGGCCTGGGCGCAGTTGCACCATGACCGAGGCGGTCGGTTGCTGATCGTCGCGCAGGAAGGAGGTTTGCTTGGGCATCGCCAGATGCACACGAGCCGCCATCACGGAAGTAATCGACTGGACGGTGCGCGCGAGCTCGCCCTCCAGGGCGCGCTGGTAATTGACTTGTTCATTGAATTGCGAGACGCCGAGTTTTTGCGTGTCCATCAACTCGAAGCCGACCAGCCCGCCCTTGGGCAGCCCCGCTGCCGCCAGCCTTAAGCGGGTTTCATAGACGATGCCCGCAGGTACGAGGATGGAGCGACCATCGCTGGAGATGCTGAAAGGAACGTTCTGTTGTTGGAGGGTGTTGATGATTTCGCCGCCGTCCTGATCCTCGAAATTGGTAAACAGCACCGCCTGATTGGGGGGGCTGCTCCACAGCGCGATTCCGACGATAAGGGAGATGACCAGCGCCAGCGCGACGATGGCGGCAATACGTTGCCGTTGGTCGAGCGCCTTGATGCTGGAAAGCGCCTGTTGCAAGCGCCCGCGCGGGGAGTTTGGCGGAAACGCGGGCGTCTTGGGCGGCATGTCGGAAACGCTGTTGGCGGCAATGTCGTCTGCGGTGTTTTCGGCGGCGGCCATGTTTCTTACTCTCTACCCTAAGCCCTTTGACGGATGAGGCCATTGTCCGC
>JGI24705J35276_12237793_pt1 | contig 13178 bp, 11 predicted proteins | sample TergutNt197P4_FD_35276 | JGI IMG/M metagenome (IMG submission 35276)
GTCCAACCCGGCTGCGGTTTGCGCCTTGCATCCACTGCCTTTGCGGGGCAACGGGCGCCATGAAAATAGTGTGAACAGGCCCTAATGAAAACCAGCATCGACGGCATGATCGCGCGCGGCTTCGGGCGCATCGTCAACATCACGTCCAGCGCCGTCAAGGCGCCTATCGACATCCTGGGCCTGAGCAACGGCGCTCGCTCGGGGTTGACCGGCTTCGCCGCCGGCCTGGCGCGCAACCCGGACATCGCGGCCCGTGGCGTGACCATCAACAACCTGTTGCCCGGCAAGTTCGACACCGACCGTCTGGCCGCCACCATGCAGGGCGCGGTGCAAAAGTCCGGCAAAAGCCTGGAAGAAATCCGCGCCGCGCAACAGGCGCAGATTCCCGCCCGGCGCTTCGGCACGCCGCGGGAGTTCGGCGCCGTCTGCGCCTTCCTGTGCAGCCGGCAGGCGGGCTACCTGACGGGGCAGAACATCCTGCTGGACGGCGGCAATTTCCCTGGCACGTTTTGATTCAGACCGAACATGCGCTCACCCACTCTTTCCCAGCCCTCTCCATCGCGGACAACCCGCGTTCATTCATAGGTGAGAAAACAAGGTCTCGCGCGCGCTTGAATCGGAAACGCCCTACGACCGTTTGGCAACCAGCGTCAGAATGTCGTAGCTGGCCACCAACTCATCGTTCTGGTTGGTCACCTCCACATCCCAGGCGACCACGCCTTGTCCGACGCCATTGGCATCGCGTTTGCGGCGGTCCGTTTTGCGCTTGCACGTCAGACGCGCGCGAATGGTGTCGCCGATGCCCACAGGCTTGATGAAGCGCAGCGTATCCAGGCCATAGTTCGCGAGCACCGGGCCGGGCGAGGGCGAAACAAAAAGGCCGGCCGCCGCCGAAAGCACGAAGTAACCGTGCGCAATGCGCTTGCCGAAAGGCGATTGCCTGGCGGCGATGTCGTCGAAGTGCATGTAAAAGTAATCGCCCGACAGCCCGCCGAACGCGACGATGTCCGCCTCGGAAACAGTGCGCCGGTGCGTCAGCAGCGAATCGCCGATCTGCAAGTCCTCGAAGCAGCGCCGGAACGGATGCTCGGCGGTCTCGTTAACCTTGGCGCCGCGCACGAACTCACCCGTGACGGCACTGAGCATCGTCGGTGAACCCTGCACCGCGCAGCGTTGCAGGTAGTGCTTGATGGCGCGCACCCCTCCCAGTTCCTCGCCGCCACCCGCGCGGCCAGGCCCGCCGTGCTTGAGGGCAGGCAGCGGCGAGCCATGTCCGGTCGATTCGGCAGCCGCTTCTCGATCAAGCACCAACAGGCGGCCATGCCATGCCGCCGCCACGGGGATGACTTTGGCGGCAATTTTCGGGTCGCGCGTGACCAACGTGCCCACCAGACTGCCGCGTCCGCGCGCCGCCAGAGACAGCGCTTCGTCCAGATCGTCATAAGGCATCAGCGTGCTGACCGGGCCGAAAGCTTCGATGTCGTGCACAGCGTCGGTTTGCAGCGGTTTCCGGCACAACAGCAACGTCGGAGCGAAAAAAGCCCCTTCGGCAACGCCCTCGCCTACCGGGGTAAAACCATCCTCCCCGCCGAGAATCAGCTCTGCATGTTGGCGCAGCAGGGCCACGCGCTCGGTCACGTCGGCTTTTTGCGCGTGTGAGGCCAGCGCGCCCATGCGCACGTTTTCGAGCGCCGGGTCGCCCACCACGGTTTTGGCCAGCCGCGCCTTGAGGGCGCTGGCAACCGCGTCCAGTTGCTGGCGCGGCACGATGGCGCGGCGGATTGCCGTGCACTTCTGCCCCGCCTTGACGGTCATCTCGCGCGCGACTTCCTTGACGAACAGATCGAATTCCTCGTCACCCGGCGCCACATCCGGCGCGAGGATGGCGCAGTTGAGCGAATCGGCCTCGGCGTTGAACGGGATGGAATGCCGGATCAGGTTCGGATGCGCCCGCAGCTTGGCCGCCGTGTCCGCTGAACCGGTGAAGGTCACCACGTCCTGCTCTTGCAGGCGGTCGAGCAGATCACCCGTGCCGCCGATGATCAATTGCAGACTGCCCGGCGGCAGAATGCCCGACTGGTCGATCAGGCGCATTGCCGCTTCCGTGACGTAGCTGGTCGCGGTGGCCGGTTTGCCGATGCAGGGCATGCCCGCAAGAAAGCTCGGCGCGAATTTTTCGAGCAGGCCCCAGACAGGAAAATTGAATGCGTTGATATGCACCGCCGCACCGGCCCGCGGCGCCAGGATGTGCGTACCGGCAAACGCGCCCTTCTTGCCCAGCGAGATCGCCGGCCCTTCATGCAGCACATTGCCCGAAGGCAGTTCGTTGCCGCCGATGCTGGCGTAGGCGGACAACGTGCCTACGCCGCCTTCGATGTCGATCCAACTGTCGGCGCGCGTGGCTCCGGTATACACGGAAATCGCATAGAGCGACTCCTTGTGTTCCGTGAGAAATTTGGCCAGCGCTTTCAGACATGCGGCGCGCTCCTGGAAATCGAGCGCGCGCAGCGCTTTGCCCGTCGTTCGCGCATAAGCCAGCGCTTCGCCGAAATCGATCGTCTCGGCATGGGTACTCGCCACGGGTTGGCCGTTGAGGGCGCTACGCAGCATCTGCGCGCTTTTCTGGCCGATCCAGCGGCCAGCAATGAAACTTTGAAGGATTTGAGTCATGGGTTTCTCCGAAAGAATCAGGCTGCGACGGCGTTTTTGTTGCCCAACCCGAGGTAGGTATCGATGATCCGGCTGTCGTCGAGCAGTTCCTGCGCGGGGCCGGTGAGCGCAACCACGCCGGTTTCCAGCACATAGCCGCGGTTGGCGACCTGCAACGCGGCGCGGGCGTTTTGTTCGACGAGCAGCACCGAGACACCCTGCAAACGCAGCGATGCGACGACGTGCAGCACTTCGCGCACGATCCGCGGTGCGAGGCCAAGCGAAGGCTCGTCGAGCATCAGCAGCCTGGGCCGCGCCATCAGCGCGCGGCCGATCGCCAGCATCTGGCGCTCGCCGCCCGAGAGCTTGCTCGCAAGTTGCGTGCGGCGTTCCTTGAGACGCGGAAAGATCGCGAAAACTTCTTCCATGCGCTCGCGCTGATCGCGCTGGCCTGTGCGCCAGCGGTAGAAGCCGCCGAGCAGGAGGTTGTCCTCGATCGGCATTTCGCCAAACAGTTCGCGGCTTTCAGGCACCAGGGCCACGCCGCGCGCGACCATCGCCTCGACGCTGGGCCGCGCGATGCGCTCGCCAGCGAGCATGAGGCTGCCGGAAGAAGGCAGCAGGCCCATCGCCGCGCACAGCAGTGTTGTTTTGCCAGCGCCGTTGGGGCCGATGACGGTGACGATCTCACCTTCATCCACGCGCAGATCGACACTGTGTACCGCCTCCACCGCGCCGTAGGCGACGCTGAAGCCCTGCAATTCAAAAAGAGGATTCGCGCTCATGCCGCCCTCTGAATCGGCTCGTCGATGCCGCCAAGGTAAGCGTCGAGCACGCGCGGATTGACCTGCACTTCAGCAGGCGCGCCTTCGGCGATGACGGTGCCGAACTCCAACACCGTGATGCGGTCGGCGAGGTTCATCACGAACTCCATGTCGTGCTCGACAACGAGAATGCCCAGCCCTTCGGCGCGCAATTGCGCAAGCAAGGCTGCCAGCGCCTGTTTTTCCTGGTGGCGCAGGCCGGCGGCGGGTTCGTCGAGCAGCAAAGCCGCCGGCTGGCCCGCCAGCGCGCGGGCGATCTCGACCACGCGCTGTTGCCCGAGCGCGAGCGAGGCGGCGGGCGTGTCGGCGTGCTCGCCCAAACCGCAGCGCTCGATCTGCCGGCGCGCTTGGGCAAGCAGCGCCGCTTCCTCGGCGCGGTCGAGCCGCAGCATCGATGCGATCCAGCCGTGGCGGCCACGCCGGTGAGCGCCAAGCGCGACGTTTTCGAGCACGCTGCGGTTGCCGAGCAGTCGCACATGCTGGAAAGTGCGGCCCAGGCCGCGCGCCGCGAAGTCGCGCGATGGCTTGCCGTTCATCCGCTCACCGATGAACCGCACTTCGCCCTCGGTCGGGTCGTCCACGCCAGAGATCATGTTGAAGAAGGTGCTCTTGCCCGCGCCGTTGGGGCCGATGAGCGCATGAACCTCGCCGGCCTTCAGCGTCATCACAACCGCGTTGTTGGCGACCAGGCCGCCAAAGCGCTTGGTAACCTTGTCCGCTTCGAGCAGCAGGGCGCCGGCCGCTGTCAGCGAGCGGCTTGCGAGCGATACGCTCGCGTTCGGCAGACGAACCGGATCGGGCTTGAGCAAGCGCCCGGGCCAGCGCGCCAGCGTTGGCCACAGGCCATCGGCGAAACGCTGAAGCACGAAGAGCATCAGAAGGCCGAAGACGATGACCTCGAAGTTGCCGCTTGCGCCAAGCAGCTTGGGCAGGATGTCCTGCAACTGCCCCTTGAGCAGCGTGATGAGCGTGGCGCCGAGCACCGCGCCCCACAGATGGCCCGCGCCGCCGATCACCGCCATGAAGAGGTACTCGATACCGATGTTGATGTTGAACGGCGTCGGGTTCACGAAACGCTGCATGTGCGCATAAAGCCAGCCCGACAGCGCTGCCAGCAGCGCGGCAAGCACGAACACCTTGATGCGGTACCGATCGGTATCGACGCCCATCGATTCGGCCATTACGCGGCCAGACTTCAGCGCACGAATGGCGCGGCCTTCGCGTGAATCGAGCAGGTTGTGCAGCGCCCACAGTGACAGCAGAAGCAGCGTCCAGATCAGCGGCCCGAGCGCGCGCGGCGATGCGAGCGAAAAGCCAGCGATGTTCAGCGCTGGCAGGCTGGCCATGCCGGTCTGCCCGCCGAGAAACTCGAGGTTGCCAAACAGAAAGTAGAGGCTCAATCCCCATGCAATGGTGCACAGCGGCAGGTAGTGCCCCGAGAGCTTCAACGTGATGGCGCCCAGCGCCCAGGCCACAAGAAAGGTCAGTGCCAGACCGAGCGCCAGACCGACCCACGGCAGCGCGCTGGCCGAAACCACGCCATCGAGCGCCGCGGCGGCAACCGGCGAGGTACAGGTCCATGCCGTGGCGTAGGCGCCAATGGCGACGAACGCGGCCTGCCCGAACGAGGTCATGCCACCGATGCCCGTGAGCATGACGAGACCGACCGCAACCATCGAATAGAGGCCGATGTCGCTGATCAGGGTGACGGTGAACTCGGGCAACCAAGCCCAGCACAGCGCCAGTGCAACGATGCCGAGGAGGGTGAGGCGGCGGTGCGTCATGCCTCGTCCTCCACATGGCGGCTGCGCAGCGATCGCCACCACAGCACCGGGATAATCAAGGTGAACACGAGCACTTCCTTGAAGGCGCTGGCCCAGAACGAGGAAAAAGCTTCGATCTGTCCCACCAGCAGCGCGCCAAGCAACGCGATGGGGTAGCTGCCGAGTCCGCCGACGATCGCTGAGACAAAGCCCTTGAGGGCGATGAGAAAGCCGGTGTCGTAATACACCGTGGTCAGGGGCGCGATCAACAAGCCGGAGACCGCGCCGATCAGCGCCGCGAGCGCGAAGCTCAGGTCACCCGACAGATCGGTCGGAATGCCCACCAGCCGCGCGCCGATGCGGTTGACCGCGGTGGCGCGCAGCGCCTTGCCGACGATGGAGCGCGTGAAGAAAAGATACATCAGCACAACGAACGCCGCCGCCACGCCGGCCACCACCATCGACTGGCCGGTAATCATCAACCCGCTGATTTCGATGCGCGCTTCGGAGAAAGGCGGCGTGCGCGAACCTTCGGCGCCGAAGAACAGCAGGCCAAGCCCGACCAGCACGCCGTGTAGCGCGACCGAGACAATCAGAAGGATCAACACCGTCGCATCCGCGAGGGGACGGTAGGCCAGCCGGTACAAGAGCGGTCCGATCGGCGCGACGATCACCAATGCGGTCAGCCCCTGCATTGCCAGCGAGGCAGTGCGCAGGCCGAGCGCCAGCGCGCAAGCCGCGAGCGGGAATGCGATGGTCCAGACCGCCGTGACCTTCCAGTTCACCGCCGCGCCACGCTTCCAGCGCCAGCCCTCGACCGCCAGCGTCGCCGCGGCCAACGCCAACAGCAGCCATAGTGTGGCCGGTGTGTGGCCGGCGTTGAGCGCAACCATCGACAACGCGCCGAAGGCCACCAACTCGCCCTGCGGGATGAAGATCACCCGCGTGACGGAAAACACCAGCACCAACGCCAGCGCCATCAGTCCATAGACCGCGCCATTGACGATCCCGTCCTGCCCCAGAAGAAGGACGATGCCGAAATCCATATGCTCTCCAATTTCAAGGCTGCGCAGCCAGCCGTTACGATGTGACACGACACCAGTGAAATGCGCAAAATCCGCGCGGTACTGGGAACGTGTTCAGTTCTTCAAGGCGTTGAAGGAAGGTACTTCCAGGCGCCGTTCTCGATCTTGACCATGACGCGTGCGCGCTGATCGAGACCCAGGTGATCGTTGGCCGTCGTGTTGAATACGCCGTTCGCGCCGGGCAGTTCCTTCACCTGTTCGAGCGCATCGCGCAGCGCCGCGCGGAACTCGGGCGTGCCGGGCTGCGCCGTCTTGAGCGCCACCGGCACCGCGGCGGCCATCAGCAAACCGGCGTCCCAGGCGTACGGACCGAAGCCCGAGGCAGTCCCCTTGCCGTAAGCCGCTTCGTAGGCCGACACGTACGCCAACGCGGACTTCTTCACCGGGTTACTGTCGGGCAGTTGCTCCGCAACGAGGACTGGGCCGGTCGGCAGCAAAGTGCCTTCGACATCCTTGCCGCCCACGCGCAGGAAATCGGCGTTGGCAACGCCGTGCGTCTGGTAAAGCTTGCCCGCGTAACCGCGCTCCTTGAGGCTCTTTTGCGGCAACGCGGCAGGTGTGCCCGAACCGGCGATCAGCACCGCGTCGGGCTTGGCCGCCATGATCTTCAAAGTCTGGCCCGTGACCGAGGTGTCGGTGCGCGAATAGCGCTCGTTGGCGACGAACTGCAACTTTTTCGCCTCGACCGCCTTGACGAATTCCTGGTGCCAACCTTCGCCGTAGGCGTCGGAGAAGCCGATGAAGGCCACTGTCTTCACGCCGTTGGCAGCCATGTGCTCGGCGATGGCCTGCGACATCAGGGCGTCATTTTGCGGCGTCTTGAAAACCCAGCGCCTCTTCGCGTCCATCGGCTCGACGATACGCGCCGCCGCTGCCATCGAGATCATGGGCGTGCGCGCCTCGGCGGCCACGTCGACCATCGCGAGCGAGTTCGGCGTCACGGTCGAACCGATGATGACGTCCACCTTGCTCTCGAATATCAGCTTGCGCGTATTGTTGACCGCCACCGTGGTGTCGCTCGCATCGTCGAGCACGATGTAGTTGATCTTCTGGCCCGCGATGGTCTTGGGCATCAGGGCGATGGTGTTTTTTTCTGGAATACCGAGCGACGCGGCCGGTCCGGTTGCCGAAACGGTCACGCCCACATTGATATCGGCATGCGCGAGCGCCGATGCGAACAGCGCGGCCATCAGCGCCAGGGGTTTGAGATGTTTCATGAGCATGTCTCCGTTTGACGTAATTGATGAAAAAAATGCACTGACTCAGCTTCGCTGAATGAATGCGAACACTGATGGACAATGGCTTGTCAGCGCGCGCGCAAATCGATCACGCGCCGGGCCTTGCCAGTCAGCGTGCGTTCAATCGATCCCTGCGGCAGCACCGAAACACTGGTCGAAACCCCCACCATCGTCTTGATGCGGTGTTGCAGCCATATGGCGATTTCGCCGCGCCGTTCTTCGCTGACATCACCCACCAGCGGCGGCTGCACTTCACAAAGCACCTCGACCTGATCGAGCAGCCCCTCGCGGCTGACGCGTATCTGGTAGTGGCCTGACAGCATCGTGTGCTGAAGCAGGATTTCCTCGATCTGCGTCGGGAACATGTTCACGCCACGGATGATCAGCATGTCGTCGCTGCGGCCGACGATCTTGCCCATGCGCCGGAACGCGCGCGAGGTCGGCGGCAACAGGCGCGAGATGTCGTGCGTGCGCCAACGGATGATGGGCAGGGCCTCCTTGGTCAGCGTGGTGAACACCAGTTCGCCTTCCTTGCCATCGGGCAGCACCTCGCCGGTCACGGGATCGATGATTTCAGGATAGAAATAGTCTTCCCAGATAACCGGTCCGTCCTTGGATTCGACGCACTCGCTGGCCACGCCGGGGCCCATCACTTCGGACAGGCCGTAAATATCCACGGCATCGAGACCGGCTTGCAATTCGATGTCCCGGCGCATGGCGTCGGTCCAGGGTTCAGCGCCGAAGATGCCGATCTTCAGCGAGCTGTCGGCCGGATTCAGCCCTTCGCGCACGAACTCCTCGATGATCACCTGCATGTAGCTGGGCGTACACATGATGATGTCGGGCTTGAAGTCCTGAATCAGTTGCACCTGCTTTTCAGTCTGTCCGCCGGACACGGGCACCACGGTGCAACCGGCTCGCTCGGCGCCATAGTGAGCCCCCAGACCGCCGGTGAAAAGACCGTAGCCATACCCCACATGCACCATGTCGCCGGCGCGGCCACCGGCGGCGCGAATGGAGCGGGCGACCAGGTTGGCCCACGTGTCTATGTCATTCTTGGTATAGCCCACCACAGTCGGCTTGCCCGTCGTGCCCGACGAAGCATGCAGGCGCGCCACCTTGTCTCGGGGCACGGCGAACATCCCGAACGGATAGTTGTCGCGCAGATCCTTTTTGGACGTGAACGGAAATTTGGCCAGGTCGCCGAGTTGCTTGCAGTCACTTGGGTGCACGCCCTTCTCATCGAAGCTTTTGCGGTAGTGCGGCACGTTGCCGTAGGCATATTGAAGAGTTGCCTTGAGCCGCTGCAATTGCAGCGCAGCAACCTCGTCCCGGCTGGCCCGCTCGATCGGTTCCAGGTCGTTGGCGGCGGGGCGGATCATGACCATGATTAGTCTCCTTGAGTGATTGTTTTCATGACGGCGGGCTTGCCCTTGAGGGTGTACGAGCGTCCACGGAAAACGGCGATGCGCTCGCCGCGCTGGTTGGTCACCTCCGTGTCATAGACGCCTGTGCGTCCGGCCCTGGAGACCTCGACGCTGCTCGCGGTCAACACGTCGCCGGACCTTGCGGGCGCCATGAAATCAATGCTGAAGCCGGAGGCAACCGTCGCCTCGCCGTAGGAATTGCAGGCATAGGCGAAAGCCGAATCGGCCAGCACGGCAATGAAGCCGCCATGACAGGTCTCATGACCGTTGAGCATGTGCTCGCCCACGGCCATCGTCATCGCGGCGCGGCCAGGCGCAATCGACGCCAGACGGATGTTCAAGCCTTGCACGGCGCGATCATTGGCGAACATGCCGTTGCCGACAAAGTCCGCGGTTTGCTGGGCAGAAAGTTCAGTCATGAAGAAAATTCTTTCGGTGATGGTTTGATCGGGGCATCAGCGATCGCTGAACGCTGGCGCGCGTTTGGCGGCGAATGCCGCAACGCCTTCGCCATAGTCATGGGCGTAGCCCAGTTCACGCTGTAACGCCATCTCCCTCTCCAGAGCCTCGTCCATCGTCATCGCCGGGGCCGCGTCGATGGCCTGCCGGGTCGCGGCGAGCGCCTTGCTCGGCATGGCGGCCAAGCGCTGCGCCAGCGCCAGTGCCTGTTCTTGCAGCTCGGCATCATCGACACATTTCCAGATCAGGCCGATGCGTTCGGCCTGCTCCGCGCCAAGCTTGTCTCCCAACAACGCCAGCCCCAGCGCCTGGGCGCGTCCAACCAGCCGTGGCAGCAGCCAGGTGCCGCCCGTATCGGGAGCGAGGCCGATCTTTGCAAACGCCTGGATGAAACTTGCGCCGCGCGCCGCCACGACGAAATCGCAATTGAGCGCCAGATTGGCGCCCGCGCCAGCCGCCACGCCATTGACCGCCGCGACGACGGGAATCGGCATTGAGCGCAACCGCCGAACCAGCGGCGTGTAAAAGCGCTCGATCATCACGCCCAGATCCTTGGCCGGCGCGCCAGGCGCCGGATCGGGAGCCACCAATGGATCCGCAAGATCCTGCCCGGCGCAGAACGCACGCCCGGCTCCAGTCAACACAACGCAGCGCACGCCGCGGTCTTCCGCAATCCGGCCCAGGGCGCCCAGCAACTCCTCGAGCATCCCGCTCGTGAAACTGTTGAGCGCTTGCGAACGCGCCAAGGTGAGTGTGCGTACAGCGCCGGCTTGCGACGACTGGATCAATGATTCAGACATGGTGTCTCCATCCGTATTTGATACAAAAATTTCTACGATGATTTATTATCGTATCCTAATTTTCCCAAAGAGCAAGCATCGCACTCATCAGGTGAAACCCCGATGAGCGCTTCCTGAACGTCACCAAGGAGATCAAACGCCATGTCCCTTTTCGATACCCACCGCCCCCTTCTCGACAACGCGCTCGATGCGCTGGCCGCGCGCGGATACTGGTCTGCTTTCCCGGAGACGCCTTCGCCGAAGGTGTATGGCGAAACCGCCGCGGCCGATGGACAGGCCGCCGTCATGGCGCTGGCGGGAAAAGACTATCCCCTTCACCAGCCCGGCGAGCGCGCGCGCGTGGCGCCGGAGCGTTCGCCCTATGGCGTCAGGCTGGACATCCGTTACCCCGAATGCGATCCCGGCGCGCTGATCGCGGCGGCCCAGGCGACCGAACCGGCATGGATCGCACTCGGCCCGCGCGGGCGCATTGGCGTTCTGCTGGAGGCGTTGACGCGCATCCACCAGCGCAGCCATGAAATGGCACATTCCGTCATGTTGACCACCGGCCAAGGGCCGATGATGGCGTTCCAGGCCGGCGGGCCGCACGCGCAGGATCGCGCGCTCGAAGCCATCGCCCAAGCTTGGAAAGCGATGGCCGATATCCCCGCGCAAGTCCGATGGGAAAAGCCCCAGGGCAAAAGACCACCGATCGTGATGAACAAGCATTTCGAGATCGTCGGGCGCGGCGTTGCCCTCGTGATTGGCTGCGCCACTTTCCCAACCTGGAACACCTATCCAGGCCTGTTCGCAGCGCTGGCCACAGGCAACCCGGTGATCGTCAAGCCGCACCCGAATGCGGTGCTGCCGGCGGCGCTCACCGTAAGCATCCTGCGCCAGGTGCTGACTGAACAGGGGCTCGATCCGAACGTGGTCACGCTGGCCGTGACGCCCGATCCGGCTGTGACGCAAGCGCTGGCCACGCACCCCGCCGTTGCCTCGATCGACTTCACCGGCGGCAACGCTTTCGGACAATGGCTACTGGCCAATGCCCGGCAGGCGCGCGTCTATGCCGAGATGGCGGGCGTCAATACCATCGTGATCGAGTCCACCGATCACTACGACGCAATGCTGCGCAACGTTGCGTTCTCGCTGTCGCTGTACAGCGGGCAGATGTGCACGACCACGCAGAATATTCTTGTCGCGCAAGGCGGCATTCAGACCGATCAGGGGCACAAGACGTTCGATCAGGTGGGGCAAGACCTGGCTGCCGCCATCGGCGCCTTGCTTGCAAAGCCGAAAGTCGTGGGCGCTGTCCTGGGCGCGGTGTGCTCAACCGACACCCTGGAGCGCATCGAAGCATCTGGCAAAACCGGCAAGACCGTATTGGCGTCGAAACGGCTGCAACATCCTGAGTTCCCGCAGGCGCAGTTGCGCACCCCCGCCGTGATCGCGTTGACGCAAGCCGATGACGCGGTGTACAAACGTGAATGCTTCGGCCCGGTGTCCTACCTGGTGGCAACCGAATCCAGCGACGCCTCGGCGCTGCTGGCGCAATCGATGATCCGCGAACACGGCGCGCTGACGCTGGGCGTGTATTCCACCGATGCCGGTTACATCGAACAAATGATCGCGGTCAGTCGGCGCGCCCAGGTTGCGCTGTCGATCAACCTCACGCAAGATGTTTACGTCAACCAGACCAGCGCGTTCTCCGACCACCACGGCACGGGCGGCAACCCGGCGGCCAACGCGAGCTACACCAATCTGGCCTTTGTTGCCGATCGCTTCGTCGTTGTTCAATGGAGGGAACACGCCTGAAAATAATCAGGCGCCTGGGCAGGCAGGCCCTGACATGCGATAGACTGCGCGCGCCTTTTTCAGGCCGGTGCATTGCGAGTGGAAACCAGGAAACAGCCCCCTCTGGAACAGTGGATCAAAAGCACATTGACCGCTGAGCGGCTTGATGCGCAGTCGCTGATCGTCACGATCTTTGGCGACTCGATCGCGCCTTTCGGCGGCCATGCCTGGCTCAAAAGCCTGATCACGCTGGCCGAGCCTTTCGGCTTGAACGAACGCCTCGTTCGCACAAGTGTGTTTCGTCTCGCGGCGGAAGGCTGGCTGGTCGCCAGCCGGCAAGGACGGCGCAGCGAATACCGGCTGACGCCGCAAGGATTCAGCCGCTTTGAACATGCCCATCGCCGCATCTACTCCACCAGCAAACCCGATTGGGATGGCCGCTGGACCTTCGTCGTCTTGCCCTCCAGCGAAGTGGCGCCGACCCGCGCGCAGCTCAAGAGCGAACTGGAATGGGAAGGCTTCGTGCCGCTGGGAACCGGGTTGCTCGCGCACCCATCGGCGCGGCTGGACGCCGTGGGCGGCATCATCGACCGGCTGAAGCTGCGCCGACAGGTCTTCGTACTGACTGGCGGCGAGACCGTGCCACTGCGTGGACGCACCTTGAGGGATTTCGCCAAGGATGCATGGTCGCTGGAGGCGCTGGCGCAGGGCTATGCGCAGTTTATGGCGCGATTCATCCCCCTGCGCCAATCGCTGCAAAAAACCGCCGACCTGCCGCCGCAGCCGGCATTCATCGCGCGCACGCAACTGATCCATTTCCTGCGGCGCGTGCAACTGCGCGACCCCCAACTGCCCGAAGCCTTGCTGCCCGCCGATTGGCCCGGTCATGCCGCCTACGCGCTGGCGGCAAGCATCTATGCTCTGCTCTATGAGCGCGCCAACGAATATGTGCGCTCAACGCTCGAAGTCGAATCCGGCTTCGTGCCGCCGCTGACCCCGTACTTCTACCAGCGCTTTGGCGGCTTGTTGAACACCTTGGCCTGATGCGCGGAACCAGTCTTGGTTCGAGAGGACTTACTGATTCGCGCAAACATGATACAATTTTTTGACGCAATGCGAATTTTGCGTATTATTTTTTACACCAACCGCAAAGGAGA
>JGI24705J35276_12237792_pt1 | contig 13177 bp, 9 predicted proteins | sample TergutNt197P4_FD_35276 | JGI IMG/M metagenome (IMG submission 35276)
CTTGGCAATGAACTTCCGAAGAACAGGTGTGTTTTGCTCTCTTGTATTTGCCATTATATTTACATTTTAAACTTCCCTGCAAAGATAAAAAACAATGATGAATTTGCCTTTGAAAATCGAACTCAGTTTGCGCTGACAATTGAAGTTACGATCTTCGAAACGAAATCTGATTTCATCAACTTGTTTTATTTGAGGAAGTTGCGAAAAAACACATTTTTTTTCGATAGTATCGGATTCATCATACAATTCTATCGGAGGGTTTAACAATGCGCAAAAATAAGTATTATATGAAATCAAACCATATATTGACATTGCCGACAAAATTAAATCCAGTACGATGGTAAAATTTAATCAACTGTAAAACTGAAAAATGACTATATTTGTGAAATTTTTGCCCCATAAAATCCATGAATAAATTGATTAGAAAGAATGATCATTCAAAAATTATAAAATCAATGAAACGTATTTGTTTATTAACAGCTGTCAGCTTTTGGGCAGTGATATCTCTGGCACAGCCCTCTAATGGATTCAGAGGACCATCCAGAAATGGTATTTATTCTGAGAAAGGTCTATTAACAAAATGGTCGGCGGAAGGTCCGAAATTGCTTTGGGAAACTTCGGATGTGGGAAAGGGATACTCAAGCCCTGTTGTTGCGGACGACCGTCTGTATATCACAGGATTAAACGAGAATGGTGATCGGGAGGTTTTTTCCGTCTATACGCTTGACGGGAAAAAGGTTTACGAAACCGTTTACGGAGAACCATGGAATCAGACTTATCCGGAATCGCGTACTACGCCTTCCATAGAAGGTAATCGGGCGTATATCGTCAGCGGAATGGGTGATGTGGTTTGTATTGACGTTACGAACGGCAACATCGTGTGGGAAGTCAGCAGATCGAAATTCGGCATCAAATATGGAAAATTCGGCATGGCTGAATCGCTTTTGGTTTTCGATAATCAAGTCATCTTTACGCCCTGCGGCGATCAAACCACTATGATCGCCCTGAACGCCGCAACTGGTGAAACCGTCTGGACAAGCGAATCGTTGAACGATTTTACCAATTATGTGTCGCCTATTCTGATCACGCATCACGGGAAAAGACAAATCATCGGTATTACCGGTAAATACGTCATTGGCGTCCATCCCGAAACAGGAAAAATTGAATGGAAATTCAGCGATTGGGGTAGAGATTATAAGAGGAAAATTACACCTGACATACGCTTGCAAAGTTCTGAAAATATTTGCCCAAACCCGCCTTTATATGACAATGGATGCCTGTTCATCACGTCCGGCAGCGATCTTGGAGGTTTTATGCTGCAATTGAATGATAATGCAAGCGACGTTACTCTCGTATGGCGTAATGATGATCTGGATACGCACATCGGGGGATTTGTACTGGTTGATGGCACGATTTACGGTTCTAACTGGATTGACAATAACAAAGGCAACTGGATGGCTGTGGATTGGAAAACCGGCATCACAAAATATGAAACATCATGGGGCGGCGGTAGATCGAAAGGTTCCATTATTTTTGCAGACAATATGCTCTACTGTTACGATGAACTTCGCGGATATATCGGCTTAGTCAAACCTGATCCGGAAAAATTCGGTGTAGTAAGCGAGTTTCGGATTACAAAAGGCGACGGACCTCACTGGGCGCATCCGGTCATTCATAACGGCGTTCTCTACATCCGTCATGGCAGTGTGCTGATGGCGTATCAAATCAAATAAATAAAACAAAAGCCACCCCGTTGGATGGCTTTTGTTGGGATTTGTACATTAACATTAGTTTTCCAGTATCACCCTTGTTGGTGATGCGGCGCCAATATAAACTCTCGACATATCTTGTGCTCCGCTCGCTGCGGCTGTTTTTGGCGTCATACGAATCACCAGATTATCGTCAGTGACGGCAAAAGGCATGGTTAATGATATCGAAACAGGATTGGTAGCGCTTGTACCTAAGGTAACAGAAACAGGATTTCCAAAATCAATAAAATTGCCGGAAGCATTTTTATATTGGAATTGCCAGTCATTTGCACTGGAAGTCCCTCCCTGTAACGTTGTGGAAACGGTAACTACATCACCCGCGACAAGACTACTAACCGGAACAGTGATCTCAAAATAATTGCCCGTTCCCAAATTTTTAGCGTTGATATAAGGATTTGCGCCTCCGGCTATAGTGATTGCACCGATAGAATTAACCGTAATGGTAGCCGTTCCGCCCGTCTTATGGGTAGTGGTAGCGTCCACCGGAGTAGAAGCGGGCGCTGAACCGTAAGCCCATTCTGCTAACAGTACAGGTTCAGCGGGCGTGGTTACGATTGCCGTACAAGCGGTACCATCATCCAAACCATAGTCTGCAAGACCGGTTACGGTAAAGATTACCTCTCCTTCGGTTGTGGGCGTACCGGTAACATTGACGGTGAACGTTCCATTTCCCGAAGTAACGGGCATATCGGTAACTACAACCGGGGTGGTCAATCCGTCGGCGCCGACGCCTGAAAGCGCTACGCTGAATGTTACCGTTTGGGCTGCTCCGGCATTTTCATAACCGAACTGCAATTGACCGGCAGAAGCAACTCCGGTTTTCAACGCGCCGGAGAAGTTTACATCATTTACCTTGAAACCCGCCGCAGATACTTCCGTTTCGCATACCACATCAGGGAAAGCAGTGATACTGTTGGAAATATGCAAGGTGAAGGTTACCGTTCCTCCGGAGGTCGGCGTGCCTGCCAAGCCAATGGTTAAGGCGCCATTGCCGTCAAGCGTTGCTCCCGTAAATGTGGTAACGGATATGCCGGCGGCGCCATCGCCACTTACAGAGCCTGTAACGGTAACGGTTGATTCATCGCCATTGACGTAAGCCAGGGTAATATTCGCAGCCGATGTGATCGCCTCATCCTTTTTGATCATTCCGTTCACGGTCGCTTCCGTAAACTTCATGGAAAATTCGGATGCAAAACGGGTTCCGGTCAGCGACATATCGCCTGTATTGCGCGGCAACAACGCATATTCGGTTGCCGAAACACGGGTAACAATACCTTTCAGGGTACCGCTGCCCGAAGGCGGCGTTGCATCGGCAAAAGATGCGCCTGCCATGACCTGTACATGGTAAGATTGATTATTTCCATTTACTTCGGCGGCAAAAGCCGGATTCGTACCGTCGTTCCATTTTGGATATTTGTTGAGAGACCGCTCCAACAATTGCGTGTTGTCAATTTGCACGTACTGTGATTCGTATTTGCTCAAATCAATATCCTCGATGGTTTTCGCAACTACCGTTCCGGCGCCTGTCTTGCTGATATTCGCAACCTTAACGCTATCCATCAGTACGCCTGTACTGTTTCGGTACAGTTTACCGTCATACATTTTCACCGTCAGCTGGTCGCCGGCGCTGTACGTATTCAGGGAAGCACCGGCGAAAGCCAGAATCAGCACTCCGGAAACGTCGGCAATAACCAGGCGGGTAGCCTCATAGTTGGCTGCCGCGCGATCAGTCATCACCGTACCGCTGATAGATGTATTCATTGTAACGGTTTTCTGACTTCCATTGGCGATACCCGATACGCCATTATCGTTCAGGAATTTCTCAATCGAAACCTCAGCCAAAGTTTCCAGCGTGGTAAATCTTTCAGCCTTTCCAAACGAATAGCCGCCTTCTCCTGTTTTGACGTAGGCTCTGTAAGTATAGGAAGTAGCAGCCTCAAGTCCGCTCGCCGTTACAGTGAACGAATTTTGAGCGCTGGAAGGAGCGCTTACCTTAAAATTCAATGAATCGGCATCGTTTGCCGCTTTCACATAAAATCCTGCTTCCGTAATGGTTACAGCGCCGGAGTATATCCATCCGCCATTCAAATCGGCTGAAGATTCCATCGCATTTACTGCCGGAAGAGTTGTTACCAAAGGAATAGCGCCCTGTTGCACCGTTACTGTTTTCACTCCAGCCAACGACCGTACCACAAAATTTCCTTCGCGAGGCTGGTCGGAAGTGTATGAAGGAACGGTTACCGTAACGACAGCATCGCCTGTGTTGAGGTTTTCAGACACCTTGCACCAGTCGGGCAAGTCGCGGATAGACCATGCCACATTCGAGGCGATGGTGATCGTCTGTTCGCCGCCCACATTCAGAAATTGCAATTCGGCAGGGCTGACCGATAAAGCCGGATCGCCTTCGGGTTCTTCTTTTTCATTTTCCTTACAGCCTGTCATCACACAAGCCATTATCAGCATCATCGCTGTCAAAGACAGGATGTGCATGATTTTTCCTGTTGAATATCTTGTTTTCATTTTTGAATATTTTTTAATCTTCCAAATTCAAATTACCCCAAATATTCGCAGATAAAGGATTGGTACTCCAAGCGCCGTTCAATGCAAATGTAAAATTAGCCGCCGTTCCGGGCGCGCATACGGGAACTAATCTAATCGTAACTTTCGTTCCTGCCGTCAATTCCTGTAAAGCGGCTACGGTAGAAAGATTGACCGGTACGGGCTGCGACGCCGTGCCGGTATTAGGCATGTATCCCTGCGTACTTGAAGTGCCGCTATATGCGAGAACAGCCGGTTTCCCTATCTGCTGAAAATCTCCATCGTTGATGGAATATTGAAAATGCACCGTAACGGTTCCATTAGCGCCTCCAAAACGTACAACGAACAATAATCCGCTCAAATCAAGAACGCCTGCCGTCGGGATTACCGTAAAGTAAGCATACCGTTCAGGTTCCATGACATCCATATTGGCAGTCCAGCCAACTCCACCCCAGGCATTCGACCAGTTGGAAGCGCCTGTCGGATCAAAGTTCACAGGTATTAACGACGATAACTCTACGCTTGACTGTGTGCTTCCCCGCAACGGTACCTGCGGCGTGCTGCTCGACGGGTTAAAGGTAACGCCGCTGAGATCGCCGTGAGGTATTTGAACGGGACCTGCCGTATTGCCGTAAGAGCCGGCGGCGATAATTCCTGCTCCGTATGTATTCGCAGTCCAAACAGCCTGAAAGTTTCCAAATTCGGGCGCCGGCGGGTTGGTTACCGGTACGGTGATGTTTGATAAGCCCGGTACGCCAAGTATTTCAAAAGTTACGTTGCCTAAAGCGTATGGCGTTCCGGTTACTGCCAATTTTACAGCGCCATTGGCGGTGAGCGCAGGATTATCAACTGATGTTACCTGAATTGCATTTGGACCTTCGACCGCCCAATCAGGCGCAGCAGCACGAGCCGAAACCTCTCCCGAAAAAGCGCTGCCGTCGCCATTGGCGTATGGAAGCGCAATAAAACAATTGGAAGCCGCTTCTTCTATATACAAATTGCCTTCGAAGCGGGGCGTTAACCATGCAAACTGAAGGTTAGACGCAAAACGGGCGCCGGCGAGACTGACGTCAGCCGTATTTCGCGGCAACACGGCATAATCATACGGCGTGATCTTCGTTACCACCCCCTTGATACTTCCGCTACCCTGAGCGGGAGCCGTACCGGCAAAACCGGCGCCGGACAATACATGAATATTGTACGAATAGGTTTCTCCGTTTACTTCTCCTGCGAATAGGGGATTGGAACCGTTATTCCATTGAGGATACGCTTTGGTAACATCCGTAAGTTGGGTATTTTCTATATTCACATACACAGATTCATACGCGGAAAGATTGTTGGGAGTGATGGTTACCGGCGTAACGGGATTTCCCGAATTGATCAGGTCAATACCGGCAGCAACTACCGACAAATTCAATACGCCGTTGGCGTCTTTCGCCATTTTCGCGCCAAACACACGTACTTTCAACGAGTCGCCGGCATTAAACTTATGATCTGCGACGTTGGCAAAGTTCAGGACAATCGCATTGGAAGCGCCCGTACCATCGGCTATGACCAATTTTGCGGGATCATAATTGCCTGCTGTCCGGTCGGTAAGCGTTATTCCTTTAATATAGTTATTTCCCGTAGAGGCGGCAGCCCTCAAAGCGCTGATGGCTATGGGTTCCGGCGCGGCAAGCGTTGCGAAAGTCCTTTCGGGACCATAATACACGTTACCTTCCGAATCCTTAACGTATGGTTTAAAGGTATAATTGCTGGTTAATCCCAATCCTGACAGTGCAAGGCTGAAACGGCAAGAAACTATTTCATTGCCGGTTGCGGCGGGTCGAACCACTGCCTGTGGATGGGTCTGAACACTTCCTCCCGTCAATCGCTGTACGTACAACATTTCATAAGCGTCTGATTCTTTGCGTAAAGCGTAACCAATTTCCGCAATCGTATATTCGTCGCCCGAATACAGCCATTGACCGTTTAACACGGCGGAGGATTCAAAAATTTCCGTAGCCGGATTAGATAATACCACCGGAAATCCGCTCTGATACACCACTACATATTTCCCAACCGATGAAACGCGCACCAGAAAACTGTCCACACGAAAATCGGTGGGATTGTAGTCGGCAATAACGGTTATTTTATTGCTGCCTCCGGCGCCTGTTTTTTGGACTGCGGTAAGCCACGAAGGAAAATCCTCAATTTTCCACTCGCGATTGGATTCAATGTCAATTTTTTGTTGACTGACTTCATTTACAAAATGCAGTACCATTGGATTTACCGATAATTCCGGATCTATCGGAAAATCGCCGTTCTTATCGCACGCAACGAAACACATCGCAACCACAGCAAAAACTATCGGCAGGTTACGAAGTCTCAAATTTGAATATCTGATGGAGTTCATTGTTTAATTGATTGCTTTTAAATTATTTTGAAATGATTACTTCAACTTCTTTGCCTTTTTGTTCAGCCGACACATAGCCTGCATAAATCGTAGCCATGACGTCGGCGGCTAACTGACTGTTGCTTTCCACGGGGCAACCCGTTGCCGCAGCCTTGTAGAATGCGTCTAACTCATGCTGGTAGCCAAGGAACCATCCTTCGTCGGGCGACACCGGCGTCCAGCCCTGTTTGGTTTCAATCTTTTCAACGATATATACGTCGGAATAGAAGGAACTGTCGGGTGTGTAGGTTTGCATGGCGTTGTTGTGGCTCATGTTGCATTTGGTCTGGTGGTTGTTGGCGCACACCTGTATCCAGTTGTTGGAACCGCCCAAAACCAATTCGCTGGCAAACATGTCGGCAACAGTGCCGTCTTCAAACTCAATATGCAGCAGCGCAAAGTCTTCGGTATCCTTATAGTGGGTTTTCAGGAAACCCTTGTCGTCGAAATTACTCATGCGGGTAATGGCATGAGTCCGCGCAGTTACGGTTTTGGGATGAATGATTTTGCCAAAACGGGTGCGACCTTCCACATGTTTGAAATAAATGGCTGCCGCTATGGGATGACATCCTTTACCGATCATGGAGCCTCCGCCCGACAGTTTCCACTGTCCATACGTGAGCGAGTGGGAACCGGAGTGCGATTGTTCGCCGTGCATCCACAACACCTGCGCTTTCGATTTCTCGATGATTTCGCGTTCCTTTTGCACAGCAGGCGCATATATCCAGTTTTCAGCATACATGATGCGACCTTTGCTTTGTTTTTCGGCTTCGAGCATGCGTTGAATGCTTTCCACAGCCACTTTCATGCCGGCTTCGCGGGGAAAAGTATCGCCGCTGAATGTATCGCTGCCGTCGCCGAAATATCCGGTAAACGGTTTTTCAACAATGACGTCCCTGTCATGTTTGAGCGCTTCTATCACAATAGGTTCATGCGTTACCGGAGGGGTGCACACGTGTATCACATCGCAATTCCGAATCAATTCTTCCAGCGATGCAAACGTGCGCATATTACGTAATCCGGCAAATTCTTTCATTTCAGTCTGCGTTACCGAAAATACGCCGGCAACTTCAACTTTGGCGCTGTGCACGTGCATCAGCGCATCGTAATGGAAACGGGCGGCAAATCCCGATCCTGCAAAGCCTGCACGTAAAACTTTCTTTTCCATATCCTGATTATTTTCCAAATTCCTTTTGAATAGCAACTCTCACCTGATCAATAAATTCCGGCACCAGCGTTAATGGTTCGTAGGGACGTCCGACGATAGAAAGGGTTTCTACCGGAAGGTAGCCCCTGTAATTGGCTTTGCGAACCAATTTCATGATTTTGTCCAAATCCATTTGCGTTGGTTTTTCTCTTCCTGTGGGACTTTCTTTCACTTGCCAGTTGATGGCGTAAGGCACGCACATTTCCATATCTTTATACGGGTCGTCGGACTGGAAATATCCGGTATCGAGGATCAGCCCGAACCATGGATGATTGACGGCTTTCAATACTTTTACGGTTTGTTCGCCGGTTGCCATCATGTCGCCGTGGTTTTGTACGCCGATCATCACGCCTTTTTTCTGTCCGTAATCGGCACACTCTTTAAAACATTCCACAAGCCAAGTGCATACTTCGTCCCACTTGTTTTCATATCCTTCCGGCACAGGACCTGAGAAAACGCGAAGCACCGGCGCGCCCAGTTTCGAGGCTACATCCACCCAGTCCTTCACACGCTGCACGTCTGCTTTACGGGCTGCTGCATCGGGGTTGGCAAAGTTATTGATGATGCCGGTTCCGCTAAAGTCAACGCCTTTGCGGAAAGCGTACTGTTTGACCTTATAAATGTATTCATCGGCAGGAATATCGGGGTATCCCACAAAGAAATAGCCCGTAGCATCAAGCGCGTCAATCTTGTAGTGAGCGCAAAAATCAATGAGGTCAAACAACGTCATCGGGCTGGCGTCCAAGCGTCCTTTGATGTAATCGTTCAAAGGCTTGACGAACGAGTAGGCGTTCAACGCCACTTTCACATAAGCGCCGTCGGTGCTGATGTTGTAGAAATGATCTACAGGCGCTCCTTTCGGTCCGTTGGGATTGCCGGTAACTACGGCTACAGGAGCCGCTTCGGTTTGAGGCTGTTGCTGACGTTTGGCAGCGTTTGGCGGTTTTCTTTCGCCGGTGTTTTGTGCGGAAAGCGCACCGCTGATGGTCATCGCAAGAATTGCGATAAGAAATAATTTGATGGTTTTCATGATATTTAAGAATTATTTTTGATAAATTATTTTTTCTTCTTTGTTACCTTTTTCCGGAATAACCGCAATGTTCATCAATGTTTTTGCCGTTCCGGCATTAACTTTTACGGTTGCTTTTCCACCCGGGTATTGAATGACTGCATGGTATTCATCCTTTCCGGCAGGCGTAACGGTTGCCGACGCTTCCTTATCTATGGTCATTACCGTAACGATACGTTGCGTGGTTACATGATCCGGCGTTGTGGCTTTGAAGTGCCATTGGTTTGCCGGATTCGGCGTGGTTACCATCGGATAGCCTTCTTTCGGATCAAGCATCCATGCGTCGTCCTGACTGAACTTTAAGGGTTTACCGGCGATAAACTTGCAGGTCATGGATACATTTTCGCGGGTGGATACCAATTGTTGCGTCTTTTCGTCCAATTTGAACTTTTCGACGCCGTGCAGCAGCCAGTCAATGGCGCCGGGCTTGTCGAGTTCAATATCGTCCATGATGATGATAACCGAAGGCTTAATCATCACGATATGGCGGTCGTAACGTTTCACGCCTTCGTAGGTATGATGGGCTTCGCCAGCCACATAGCCGATATTTCCGGAAGTAGAAAAATCGAAAATGCGCCCGTTGGCTTTACTGTTTTTATCCACCTGCCCCTGTCCGTTGACTAAAATGGTGTTGTGCGCCAGCGATTGCCGCGTATATCGGCTGTGGAAAGGCGATCCGTGTTGCGGATAACGCGAACCGGCAGGAATAGCCAACGCTTTTCCGCCTTTCATAACGGCAAAACCGTTCTGATCGAGGTGGCTATGGCTTTCGGAACCAAAAGGCGAACTTTTGAACAGGAGGAAGAGGTCTTTGTCGGGGTTCACAATATCGCTGTGCAACGCTCCCCAGCCTACGCCGTTGAATGCGCGATCCTGAACAATTACCGAAGGCTCTACGGGTTTCAGGTTGTCAATCATCATCAAATCCTGCACCAAGGTTTTCATACTCAAATTTTTGCTGCTCACGGTATCCTTTCGTTCAAAAAGATTTGCCCACCAGCGCATTTGTGCATCGTTGCCGCGCAAAGCATAGAAAGTAAGCATGGAATTGATGGCGGTTGATTTCTCGCCTTTCACGCCACGGTCTTCCCCATCGCCGAAAGGAGTGATTTCGCCAACGGGCGAGATACAATAAGTGAGGAAATACGGGAAATTCTTATAAAACAGCCGTTCCCACAAGTTAAATCCTGTAGCGCGATAAATGGCTTCCAACGGCGGAATGAAGCGTCCGCTGTAAGTCATCGCATATTCCACTCCTTCAGCCCAACCGCCGTCGTCGGTTCCCCACTGCGGATATACGGTAAGAGAAGCGGTAAGACCAAAGCGCAGCCATTCCACAGCAGCCGGCTGATGCGATAATACCAAAGCAAAGTTAATGAGATAAGGCGGTACGCGCCCGTCGTGGCTTTCGCCGGACTGATTGTAGAAGTCGCGCTGTTTTCCGCTCATACGGTCAAGTAATTTGTTGCCGAAAGCGACCATCCATGTTTCCATTTTTTCGCGTTCGGCGGGAGTGAAAGCATCGTAAGCCCAGTCGTAGGCTTGGGGCAAAGCGTCAGCCACCTGCAAGGGCACTTCGTCAAATCTGGAATCGTAAAATTCAAATCCGCCTTCCAGCGCAAAATCGGTAAGGCGAAGGAGATGCTTTTTGGCTGCTTCTCCATATTTGACGTCGCCGGTAAGCATATACACAAATGCCAACGGTTGTACAACATCAAGATACAAATCGCCGAAGGCATGGTAATCCACGCGGTAGTCGGTGCGTTTTTGAGCCATTTCTGCGCGATCGGTTCGTTTGTGAAAAGCAGGCTCTTTGATCAATTCTGCTGTAAGTCCGCGTTCAGCCTTTTTGAGCATGACGTCCCAATTTTGTTTCATGCCGGTTTCCAACCTCTTTTTTAAGTCGGGCAAATCGGCTTTGGTGAAAATCAATTTGGGATGCGCGGCAGGAATTTGTGCGAGCATTTTTGCCGGATCGGGCATGGGAAGCGGATGAGCGTTGTCCTGAACGGTAAACGACCATCTTTCGCGTTCGGCAGCCACTTCCGTACTCCCATTGTTGTAAGCCTTGACTACCCAACTGTATCGTCCGGCAGGGAAAACCTTATCGGGTACATACACCGGATTGGCAGTTTCGGGCGATACAAAAAATTCCTTTCCGGAGGCGTCATATACAAACAATTTGTAATACACGCGGTCGTAACCGCCTGCCCGCCACCATGCAAAACCCGGAGGCGATACGCTCAATACGGCGGCGTTTTGAGGTTTGTTCACATTACCGTCGTCTGCCGGAATGGTAGGAAATTCCACTTTCACGCTGGCGTCGGTAGTGCGGTTGAGGCTGCGCCGCGTTTCCTGAGAAAAAGCCTGCACGCATAGCAAGCAAAGTAATGTTATCGTGCAGGTTATTCGAATGATTTTTAATTTATTTTGCATCGTTATTCAATTATTTCTCCACTAACCAAATATTCCTGAAATCGTAAGGCGTGCCGTGTTCCTGCAAATAGACGGAACCGGCGGCGGCAATCGGCGTTCTGCCGCCGCCTGCGCCTCTTGTCGCTGATACTTCCACATCCCTGTACATCAACTCGCCGTTCAGATACATGGTAAGTCGGGCGTTCTCCTTCACAGTCCCGTCAGGGTTCAGTACGGGCGCTTTCATTTCAATGTCCATCGTTTGCCACGCCATCGGGGGCAGCGCCCAGTTGTAGTCCGCAGGAAATCCTTCCACATTTCCGAACGCGCCGTTGGGATCGCCTTTGGTTTGACACCACGAATCCTTGATGTTAAATTCCCATCGCGACATCATATATACGCCGCCGTTGGTCTGTTCGCCCAGCAATCGAAATTCGAGGTGAAGATGTTTGACGTCGCCAAATACCTGTTTGGAAATAATAGACTGTTTATCGGGAATGACGCGGATACTGCCTGCCGGCGTTAATTCCGCTGTTTCGCTGGCTTCAAAACCGCATTTGAGCCATTCTTTCGGTTCTAATCCGCACCATTTTGAGAGGTCTTTCCCGTCAAACAGCACTACGGCGTTTTCAGGAGGCACAGCACCCAGCGTGGGCGGTTTTCTGTTGGTTTTCCTTCCGGTAAAACTGAAACCGTCAGTACCGGTAATTTCCAGAACATTGTTGTTGAATTTGGCTTCCCAGCCTGTACTGCTGTAAGTAATGTCGTTATTACTAAGCTTACCGTCAAGGGTTGCCGTAGGGGGAACGTTCAGATAGCCTTCCTTACGGACTTGCAGTCTGTACGTGCCTTTATCGTTGTAACTTTGGGCGATAACGCCGGTTTTTTCGTCTTTCCATTCGTCAACAAATTTATCGGGCGTTTCGGCGGCTGACGCATCGTTCAATCCCAAGTCCTGAATGTTGATATTCCGGAAACGCACTTCCAACTTTTTGTATTCGGGCTGCCAGTGAGCCTGCAAACCAATAAAACCGTTAGGTGTCATGAAGTCCACCATCGAAGAAGCCAGTACGCCGTTTATGTAGGTACGGACGCCGTTTTTGTAAGCCTCGATGCGACCCTTATTCCATTGTCCGGGTTTGAAAGCGGCACGGGCGTCAGGATTTTTAGTCAGATCGCACAACCAGCCGCGACGTTTTTCGTCATAAATACCTCCTGTCCACGAGCGGGGTTGCGTGTCGTCTGCGATGATTTGCCCCTTGTCGTCGAGATTTGCCGGTTTGGCTTTATAATTGACCATCGAAGGATCAATTTCATACTGGTAGCCGCGAACGAGACCATCGCTGAAAAAGGCTCGGAATTGCACGCCGCTGTTCATTTCTTCATCGCATTTGAACTCAAATTCAAGGATAAAGTTACCGTATTCCTTTTCGGTACAGAGGAATGTGTTGATTCGTTCGCCGGGCGTGGTAGAGGTTTCGCCTACTATTTCGCCTTTTTCGACGCGGAATTTGGCAGTTCCGCCCAGCGTTTTCCAGCCGTTGAGGGTTTTGCCGTCGAACAGCGGCGTCCATTGTTCTTTCTTTTGTTGCGCTCCTGCGGTAAGAACAAAAAAGACTGCGAGGAGAGTGATGATGTAACGTTTCATTTTTTAATGATGATTTTGATGTTTTTTTATTGATTAGAACATGTCGGGATCGCCTGATCCGTTGGTATCGCATGACCATTGTACGGGCGTTTGCCAG
>JGI24705J35276_12237791_pt1 | contig 13171 bp, 4 predicted proteins | sample TergutNt197P4_FD_35276 | JGI IMG/M metagenome (IMG submission 35276)
CCTAGATTTGTACCACCTCTTCTTCGCAGCTTTTGCAGTGCGGCTTCGTCCAGCCCCTCTTGACGCGCGGTGACTATAGCTCTTTTCATGTGGATTCTGTAAAAAGGATAAAACAGCGCCCCGTAGGCGACGTATAATACTCGATCAATCAAACTTGGAAGTTCAAAGGGCAGATAGGCCAAAGCAACAATGACGGCGATTATCACTGCCGCCTCTATATAACACTTGCGATACACAAAGTAGATGGGCCCGGTTAATACAGCAAACCAACTAAAACTGTAGCCCTTTTTTAACGCCTTTTTTGCCATCTCTGGTTTTTGGCCACCCTTTTTCCCCTCTATATATAACGCGCAGAGATACTCGTCACTACCAATAGTGTTCATAGACGGAGGGGCCCATACATGGGGAGTTTGCTGCTGATAAGGATTTGGCCCTGGCCAGGCAATAGTGGTTTGTCTTTCATGGGGGACTGGCTCCGCCCAGACATTGCATGTACTGTCTGCCCAGTTTGCACCATCCCACCAGCGTAGTTTTGTAGCATCCCCTGTTGGATCCGGATACCATCCTGCCGGTATCATCTGCTCACCCATGTTGTCTCCCTTCACCTCTGTGCTCTATCAATTCATGAATGATGTCGGCTATTATTATTGGTTCTTTCTCTTGAGGAACTCCTCGCTAATCAGCTCGTCAGCATTAGGAGGAGCCCAAGTGCCCAAATTGGGTTGTGGACAGATATCGCAAGTGCTGTCTGTCCAGGTTGTGCCGTTCCACCAGTATAGCTTTGCTGTGTCCCCTGTTTGGTTCGGATACCATCCTGGTGTCTTATGAGGTATATCTGTGTATGCTTCTCCTTCTTTTTGGCTCTTGTTCAGCTTTATCGAGTCGACTGGCCTTGCCTCAAGGGCTTTTTCAAGGTAATCAATGACTATTTCTCGTGCAAAATAAGAATATGAGAATGCTATTACATAGAAAGGGATGTAAAAGAAAAATACACAAAACAACGCACCTAGTATCACTGATAGATAGTTGGCTGGGTGCAAGATGATCAAGGAAGCCAAGAACATGATGATTGTAACAATCGGTAGCAACGCTATAACACCTAAGGGGTTTGTAGTTACTGTTATTATCGTCTTGAAGAGATCTGTATTTAGCCTTACGGAAAAAGAGCACACAAACATTCCATTATGACAGTCTATCTTAGTTTCTCCACTCTTTTTTTTAGTGGAAAAGAAGACTGCCCATCTTGTTTTCACGTAAAGAAGATTGCTTTTCTCCTTTCTCAGTTTTTCGAGATACTCACTGCCCATCCTTTCGTGACAAGTTCTAGCATCAAGGTTGGTCTGGTATCTGAGCCTGACTATCTTAAGAAGTGATGCCATATGCGTTCTCCAAAACTTTAACGGGCGTTACCATGAAAAACCAAACACTGAAGCAAGTAAATCTGTGGAAAACATCATTGTGGTTGCCATAATCTAAATGAGACAAGGGGACGGTACGTTTTGTCTCCTTTTGAACGAGACAAAAACGTACCGTCCCCTTGTCTCCCTCCAGAAATCCCCTAGTGAGGCAGAGTGCAGCCCTGCCCCCCCCTAAAGCCACTTCAGAACATTCTCCCAAGCATACGCATGTTCTCCCAGTCAATGGGAATAACCTCATCGCCTTGGATTAACTGATAGTCAATAAGAGGCCCTTTGACATAAGCAAGGCAAATCATGTTTCTGCCGCTATCAATAAACTCAAACTTAGAGCCCCTGGAATCTCTTACCGCTATATACTTGTCGTCAACACTTTGCAAGGTCTGGGTGGTTACCACATAATAATCACTGGAACCAGGTGGATTAAATATATTCAGTGATGTCAGTGTAGAAGGAATGTAATCTGACTTCCAGATATAACCAAATTGCCTGTCAACCCTATAGCGTTGTCCCTCTTTGGGAATTACTACACCAGACTTAGTTCCTCCCCTCACAGATAGAATATATGCTGATTCTTCCCCCTCAACAACAGCGCTAATCTTGTTGGCGTGCTTGTAGTAGTAGGCCTTCTGTGGAGTTGAGAAGGTGAGTAGACCGGCTTCTGCAGGAAAAGTGCCTGCAACAGTCACCAACATTACAGTGACCACAATGATCAACCTTAACACCAGCTTATTCACTGGCTTTGCCTTTTTTATATATAAGATGGCCAACCCCGCGCCAAGGAGCACCAATATCACCACTTTGATTATCTGGACCATATCTTACTCTCCAATACCCCCGGTAAACTTAGTGCCCCCACTTTGTCTCAGCTCTACCAATGCAGTCTCGTTCAACCCTCTCTCACGCGCCTTATTGACAGCCTTTTACGCACGCCTTGTATAGGATAATGGATAAAAGCCCACGCAGAAAGCTATGCAGATAGAATGTTTGTACTTTTTGCCTGCGACAAACACACCATAAAGATACTCATCGCTATACGTAAACAGGTTGAGGTTGGTCCAACCAAAGCCATACCACCAGCGCGGCGCTGGGCGTATCCCCCGCCGAATCAGGATACCAACTTGGCGGAACACCTATCTCACCCTCGGCAGGTTCAGGCCATTCAATTGAAACTTCCTTTTGACTCATAATTCTGCCTTCACTTTCTAAACAACGCATTATTCACATCTCCTAGGCCCATGCTGGTGCTGTTTGCATAATTTGTGGCAATGAAGAGAATACTACTGACAGCAGCTCTGGCGCAAAAACATAAACAGGTATATAAGCAAGACTAAAGTTAATCTCATCATATGCAGTTTGCTCCAAATTATAGCCAATCTGTGTAGTTGTCGAAAAACTAAGGATAAAACTAAGGTCTTCAAGACTAACTCTTGCCCTTACCTCGTTTGTTGAATCTTCATATTTAGTAGAATGAAAAGATCCTATATTGTCTTGTCCAAAACTCAAACCCATAGTATTTGCCCCAATTGTGCCTGTTATGCCCACTGATGACCTATCCACAATACCAGGACTAAGAATCGCGTAAAAAGTAACCGGTTTGTCATTTGTGGTTTGAATATAAGTTGTTCTTTGACCTGACGAAAGAGATAAAGGATATACCCACCGAAAGAAACCTGCAGAATTATAATCTTCTTCTGCAATAGCAACGCTCGTACCACAGGTGTTATTCAAGCTTTCGTTTACTTTAACAGAAATCTGAAGAGCATTTAGCAACCCCGTTGTAAATCCCTTTTTTATCATCTCTTGAGTTTCTTTTAGAGTTGGTAAAGATTTAGGCATACTCACAGAGAGGTTAGTCAGATTCAATGCTGCTTTCATTCCGGCATCTGCGATTGCGTTTACGGTTTGCGCTATTATGTCGTAAGCCGTTTGCAGCTGTGAGGCTGCCGCGCCCATTAAGGCTCCCCTTGCCCCCATGCCGGCGATGAGATCGGCTATCGCTAGGTTGCGCTGCCGTCTTGCCTCCTCCTCGGCTAGAAACGCCAGATATGCTAGGTATGCAAGGTATGCCTGGTATTGCTGGTATTGGTCGTACTTGTTTGCCTTCACGTTGGCAATCTGTACGTTAACCGCGTCTTTTGCCTTATTGACATCCTTGCTAAAGCTGGTGATGGCAAGGTTTACCAAAGAGCCTGGCTTGCAGCCCCAGGTGCGCCCCGCATTAGAGGCCAGATAGGCTCCATAGTTGATATAGGCATCTGCGGTAGCCTGCGATATACCCGCAATTGAGTTGATGGCCGCAAGGCTCCTATAATCCACCCCATACGCGTAGTTCAGCTGTGCATTGAAGGCGCTGTTAGCCATTATCAAGGTATTGGATAATGTGTGTCCTACATAGAAGTTATACATCTCATTGATGCCACCAGCAGCCTCCAGTTGCCGCTCATAGGGGTCGTTGGATATAGCATGCCCCGTAGGATCAGCGTTATTTATGGGATCTGCCTGCGCATAGGAGTAGCGGTTTTGGGAGTTTATGGACAAGACATTTCCCAGATAGCTGTCCTTTGTGATGAAGTTCGCGCTATCCGGGGCATAATAGCGTGCCCTCAAATAGGTAAGGTTGGTAACAGGATTGTACTCCTCTGCGTTATGGGCAAATATCAACTGGTAGGGATCGATACTTGTCTGTATCTGTCCAAAGGGATCATAGCTGATGTTTTTTATGGGAGCGGATCCGCTTTGCACCTGGGCAACGGAGCCCTGCCCATCATACAGATAGGTAGATAGAGTGCCATAGGCATCAGTGGCGCTTATGCGCTCTATGCCATAGGTGTAGCTTTCCTTAAGGCTTGCATTGCTGCCGTATTCTTGCACTACCTGCACATTTGCATACGAGATGTCGTTGACGTAGTAGGTAAGCTCATAGTCATAGCGCATGCCGCTCTCAACAGAAAGCGGGATTATTGTCGAGTCATCTTTTCCACTGTCCTTCGCTTTGTCAGGCTCAACCACCTTGGGATTGGTAACATCACCTATGTCCTGCTCGTCTAATCCTGCATCGGCCAAGGCCTTAAGATCGCCGTCGTCAAAGTTGGAGCTGTCATCAGCGCGCGGTATCTCTAAGTTGATTACCATGAGCGCCGAGAAAGCGGCCTCAAAACCTGTCTGCGCAACTCGGACAAATGCCATATCAGGTGCGCATGCAAAGGTTGTAAGCTCTAATGCAAAACCATAGAGGAACGCGTGGTCTTTAAGCTCAATGTCTGAGATGGCTTTGCCGCTGTTTGATGGGGTATCGCCTTTGGGCAACTCGAATGACTCGGGAATGAGGGAGGTTGTATCTTTCAGCGTGGGCTTCTTTGCCTTTTTGCCATCTGCGTCTTGCCCATAATAGTATTCATACGGCACCAAGGTGCGATACATCTGGAAGATCCGGTTTCCATCGCCGTCATAACTTGCCGCCATCAACAGCTCGCCGCCCTCACGTACGGCCTTAAGCCTGTTTTCCGCATCATATGAATAGGTGATCTCTTCCCCAGCGCCTTTGCGCAAGATGAGGTTTCCATCCCCGTCATAGGCAAAGGTCTCGCTGATCCCTGTCTTGCTATCGGTTTGCTTAATAAGACGTCCGTACTTATCGTATTCAGAGGTCTGTACCGTGCTGTTCTTGCCGTCTGTGGTCTTTGCAAAACGGTTTCCCTGCAGGTCATATCCATAAGATGTCTTGGTGACATCTGTACCGTCATCTTCTGTGTAGCCAATGAGCTCGCCTGCCGCATCATAGGAAAACGCGCGTGACAATGACAATCCCTCTTGGTCTTGGCTCGCATCTTGGAAAAGCTCCTCTGAAGCTATGCGCCCCTCTGTGTCATAGGTGTAGGCAAACGATGATAGTGTCTTTGCCTGGCGTTTGTTAACCAGCTTAACGAGCCTGTTTGCCTTATCGTATTTGTAGCTTGTCAAAGTACCGTCTGGGCGGGCACATGAAAGCACGTTGCCCTCTGCGTCATAGGTATATGAGGTATCGCCGGAAACGGAATCTTGGACAAGGATCAGGTTGTCGGTGAGGTCATAGGTATAGCTTACATAGCGCCCATCTGGATAGGTGATACGTGACATACGCCCGTATTCATCGTAGGCGTATCTCAGCGTCCGTCCGTCTGATTGGGTATACGAGACAAGCTGGCCGGCTTTGTTATAGTCATATGCACTGTGCCCTGAGCTGTCATCCATGCTCAGACGGTTGCCGGACGAATTATAGCCGTAGGTGACCTTTGTGCCATCTCCTTCAAGGTTCTTGGCTATCAGCTGACCCAGCTTGTCATAGTCATAGGTGGTCGTCTTTGAGCCTGAGGTGGTCTTAGTGCTTAGGCGATCCTTCACATCATAGGTAAATCGCTCGACCTCTCCAGCAGGCGAGGTGATCTTGGTCAGGTTGGAATGCAGGTCGTATTCATAGGTGGTCTTTTGGGCTTTTACCTGTGATGCAGCCTGTGCCTGGGACTGTGCGGTTGGGGCATACAGCACAAAGGATGATGTCGCGCTTTGTGTAAGCGAGGTGATATTGCCCATGCCATCATAAGTATAGGTGCTCAGGCGCCCTAGGGAATCTTTTAGACTGGTGAGGTTTTTGACCTTATCGTAGGCATATGACGTCTCGTTTCCCAGACTGTCGGTCCTTTTTATGAGGTTTCCACTGCCGTCATAGGCATACGTCGATGTGGCTCCCAAGGCATCGGTCCGTGAGATGGGACGGCCACTCAGGTCATAGCCGATCTCAGAGGTATTGCCTACCCTGTCCTTGAATGCAATAGGGAGATTCATCTCATCATAGGTCACCGTTGAGCTTTTCCCCAGGGCATCTTTTTGGGTTATGAGGTTTCCTGCCTTGTCATATGTATAGCCCAATACCTTATCCCCCTGGGTAGTGGACAACACGTTTCCCTTAGAGTCATAGGTATAGGCAACAGGAAGGCTGCCGGAGAACTTCCCGGTTACCATGCGGTTGAGCTCATCGTAGGAATATGAATAGGAGGCACCGCTTGGGAGCTTTGAGGATATGAGGTTTCCGGCTTTATCGTATCTGAAACTGGTGATTGCCCCCAAAGCATCAGTCGAGCTTATCAGGCGATGAGCCTTGTCATAGGAGAAGCTGGTCTTTGCCCCATCTTGGTCAGTCTGCTTTATGACGTTTCCGGCTCTGTCATAGGAAAAGGACACAAAGACGCCGTACGTATCCGCAAAGCTGGTTATGCGACCGGCTTTGTCGTAGGTATAGCTCTCCTCAAGGCCGTTTGGGTAGCAGGTCTTTGTGCGCGCATCCGCAAGTGAGTAGGAATATGAGGTCTTGTAGCCCATGGCATCGGTATGCAACACCAGGTTTCCGTGTGCATCATAAGCATACATATCCTTTGCCCCAAGGGGATCTGTCATCTGGATGAGCCGGCCCAGCTCATCGTATTCATAGGCCGTCACAAAGCCTGACGCGTCCTTTTCGGCTGTGAGGTTTTTATTCGCGTCATAGGAGAACTTCAAAGTTGCGCCATTGGCTTGTGATAAAGCGATGAGGTTCGAGGAGAGGTCCCAGGTATAACCGGTGCTGTTGCCCCGCCCATCAGTTTGAGAACTCATCCTTCCCAAGGCATCGAAATCAGATTTGGTAGTGATGCCTTCAGGGTCCTTTATTGAGGTGAGGTTTCCCTGCGCGTCATAGGTATAGCGCCAGACCTGCCCGGCTGCATCGGTCTTAGTAAGCACCTGACCCAACTTATCATAAGTATAGGTAGTGCTGCGCTTTTGGGCATCTGTTGTCTTTATGATGTTTCCAGCCGCATCATAGCGGTACGTGGTCATCTCGCCGGTGCTCTTCTTCATCTTAATCAAGCGGCCTATGATGTCATAGCTGAACTCGGTTGTGTCCGCATTGAGGTCAGTGGTTGCGATGAGGTTTCCCCAGGCATCATAGTCAAAGGTGGCTTTTCTGCCTAAGGCGTCCGTCTGGCTGATAAGCCTGCCTGATGCATCATAGGTAAAGGTGGCCAAAAACCCTGCGTTGTCGCTTTGACGGGTCAGGTGCCCATAAGAATCATACTCATAGGTTGTGATGAGCCCCGCTGCATCCTCCGTTTTTATGATGTGCCCGGCACTGTCATAGGCAGTCCTTAACACGGAGCCATCTGCTGCGGTTATACCTGTCACTTGACCTGATGCATCCCAAGACATCTTGCTTTCATTTCCGAGTGCATCGGTTATCACCACGGGACGGTTCAACTCGTCATATATGTAGCTGACAGTCTCAGTAAGCGGGCCGGTCTGCGAGAGGAGCATCTGGTCGGCGTCATAGGCATAGGTGGTGATGCCTCCTGCTGCATCTGTTACGGCGGCTATATCGCCCAATGCTGTGTAATCATAGAGGGTTGTCGCCCCTGTCCCATCTGTTGACTTGATGAGGTTTCCAGCCCCGTCATACTCATATATCAGAACGCTCCCATCCGTCCTTGTCAGCTTGGTGATGTCTCCTTGCTCGTCATACTCAAAGCGAGTAGTCAGTTTCCCCGGGGCGGTAAGTGATATGAGGCGGTAGGCCTTATCATATCCAAAGGTCGTCGTCTGGCCTAAGGCATCGGTTGTAGATGTGCGTGAGCCAACGGCGTTATAGGTATGGCTCTCAGTGCGCCCAGCAGTATCGCCTTGCTTTATGAGGCGCCCGGCCTCATCATAGGTGGAGGTGAGTACAAGCCCGGACTCATCGGTTGTAGAGGTGACGTTTCCACGCTCGTCGTAGGTATACACAGATGAAGTGCCATCCGGAAGCTGCTCCTCTAAGATGCGACCTGCTGCATCATATCTATAGGTCGCAAGTCCTTGGGGAAGTGCAATCTGGGTGGGTTTATCTGTCGCATCGCTGTAGCCATAGATGCTAAGGTTGCCCGCCTTGTCGTTGAAGAACACCAACCTGCCGGCATTATCGTAGACAGAGGTCTCACATGCGCCCAAGGCATCCGTGGTCGAAGTCAGGCGCCCAAAGGCATCATAGGTGTATGAGGTCTTATTGCCTTTTGCGTCTGTCTGCGATGTCTTATTCGATGCCGCATCATAGGTAAAGCTAAGCGATGCGCCTGTCGGTGCTTGGACGTTAATGAGATTTCCTGCCGCATCATAGCTATAGTTTGTGGTAACAGAGCGCTCATCTGTGGTGGCGATGCAGTTGCCTGCCCTGTCATAGGCTAAAGCTGTGGTGATCCCACCGCTTTGCCAGGTGCCGGTAAGCTTTCCCGCTGGGGAATACATTGATTTATGCTCTATGCCTAAAGCGTTTATCTCAGAGAAGGGACGTCCCATCGCATCAAAGTAGGTGGTTGAGGTATTTCCCTCACCATCAGTGGTGTCAAGTGAGGAAATCCCATCCCACTTGAAGGTAGTGATGTTTCCCAACTCATCGGTTATCGATGCCATACGCCCGTAGCCGTCATAGGAATAAAAGACAATGGTGCCATCAGCATTCATCCGAGAGATGAGGTTTCCTTCTTTGTCATAGGTATTGTGTACGAGTGCGCCATCGAAGTCACGGACTGTAAGGGGGTGTGCATCATCGTCATAGGTGATCTCTTGGAATGTCCCATCTGAGCGCCCGATCCTGCTGAGGTTTCCAAAGGTATCGTAGTTGTAGCTGCTCACACGCCCCAGGCCATCGGTTTCGCTCAGCAGTTGACCCCCGGAATTGTAGGATTTGTGCCTCACCACCCCATCGCGCTCGATGCTGGTGGTCTGATATGAGTCGTTGTAGCTGTATGTGGTCTGGATACCCAAGGCATCCGTTAAGATACTCTTGCCTTGTTCATAGACTACCGTAGAGATGTTTCCCCGTGCATCTGTCTGGGTTATGACACGCCCTTCATCGTCATAGGTATTCGCGATGACCTGGTTGCCTTCACCATCATAGGCAGCGCTCATCTGTCCTTTAGCGTCGTACTCATAGCGGATCGTCGCCCCATCGGGATCTGTCACAGAGCTGAGATAGCCATCTTTGTTGTAGGTGTAGTCTACGGTAGAGCCATTTGGCAAGGTGATGCTTTCAATATGTCCGGCAAAATCGGTTGATACCTTATATATACGCCCTGTCTCTGTTGTGATGGAGGTGATATGGCAGTTCTTGTCATAGGCGATCTTGGTCTCAAGGCCAGATGCAGAACTCAAGGACCTGAGTACACCATAACAATCAAAGGTCAGGCTGCTCTTATCTGATCTGGTTATCGTATAGGTGACATCAGCGCTGCTTACTGCATCATGTCTTTCCAGCCTGAGGTTGTATCCTTGAGGGGAAAGCCAGATATCACCTTGCTTATCAAAGACAAGATGGCGCCCGTCATCGGTGATATAGGTGATCGAGCCATCTTCCAAGGCCGTAAGCGTCTGCTGGTATAAGGATGTCCACCCACGGCCGAATAGGCCGGATGACTGTGGGGCAAGTGAGTTATAGGAGCGTGTGATGTTGAACTCAGAGGCATACTCATAGCTTGTCGCATCCGTATGCTCCAGATAGAAATTGCCGGTGTTCATGTTCACCGGTTCCATGTCGAACTCAGATGTTTGGCTACGGCCCATATTGGCATAGATAAGCGAGCGCTTCTGCTCCAAGGTTAGCTCATCGGGTCGCGTGTAAGGTATGGTGGCATTGGCATTGGGGTTTCTGATGAATAGGGTGTTTCCCGGCAGGAGCAGGTCATCGCCCACACGGTTATCCAAGGCCAACTGTTGTCTTGTCACCCCGTAATACGCAGCGATGTAAGATAAGGTGTCTTGCTGTTTCACCTCATAGATGATGAATGTGTCAGAATGACCCCAAGGGGTCTCCTCGAGTATGGAATCGGGATTAGCCCAAACGTCATAGACGCGTATCCCTTTTGCATCAATGCGATAAAGCGTGTCATATTCAAAGATCATCCCGGGAAACAGGTCGGTCTGCCAATTGGACTCATAGAGATCGACAAAGCCCAGGCTGAAGGGGATGATGCTTTTAAAGGGTGTGGAATCAGGATAGATGCACTCGTATTCGGTCTTGGGATAGGCGCCTATGGCTATCAGTGTCGCAGAGCCATCGTCCTCACGCCGGATGAGTATGTAGTCAAGCTCCAGTGCCGGACGGACAAGTCCATCCGCGAACACGCCCACGAAGTTCTGATAGCCTATGGGGTTCTTGTAGGTCAAGGGTCGCAGATTGACATTTGGTGCGTCCAGCGCCATATCCTCATCGATGATCTTAGGCAAAGTCCAGGAAAGGTCAATGTAGAGCGCCTGCTGCCCATGGACGTTTCCTGTGCCGGAGAACGCAACGGCTGGCTGTGCCCTTCCCTCATTGAGCGGGGTGAGCATGATGCCCTTGTTTGAGGCAGGGTCCCTTTTCCATTCCTTGAAGGCATCGGTGATGTCAAAGTGCATCCAACTTTTGCCTGCGGGCGTGTACTGGGTATCCAGATATGTCAGTTGAGCCCCACGTGGCCGGTTGAGCCAGGTGTATCTGCCATCCCCGTTCCAGTTGCCTTCAACCATCTTCGCGTCAATGGGAAGACCGGATACACTGTCTCCCCCCACCGTGCTGTACTTATAGGCGCTCAGCTTGGCTGAGAGTATGGCCTTATCAGGCAGATCGGTAATATAGGGGGTGATGTTGTTAATCTTGAGAAAGGACCAAGACTCCCCATATGTTATCCAGTCCCCGTTCTCCCAGATGTTTATCAGCGTGCCATCCTCAAAACCCACGTAAAGATAAGGCACATCGTGTTCCATGTCAGGGTCAGCCGAAGGTGGGCGGTAGTACTCCTGGATGGTACGCTGCGTGAGGTTATCCGCTGACAGCGCATGAGAGGGGTCTATGATGACCGGCCATGCACGGGTTGGGGCACTGAGCCATACCTTATCTGGGATGATACGCAAAAGGGCGCCTTCCTGGGTTGTATCAAGTTCAAGCGTGATGCCTGTGGAGACCTCACCTGCGGCATCCATCATCATGGGGGCGTCGATGACAAAGACCGGCTCGTCCTTATCGCCAGCATCTGTATTTTTGGCAAAGCCTAGAACGGTGTTGCCCTCTAAGGAAAAGGTGATGTCTTGCGCCTTAAGCTCAAAGTCGAAGGAATCCAAGGTGGAGGGATAATTGAGTATGATGTCCTCTTTGACCTGGGAGCCAAAGACAGAGTATTGGAGGTCTATGCCCTCTGCTATGTTGTTGTAGAGTATGGCGTTATCTATGGCCACAGCATCTTTAAGTGAGCCAAAGAGCGGGGTTTGGTCAAGTTGATAGCCGTCCTTTTCAAATGATATGCTCTGCCCTTCTTTTGGGAGGTTTACCTTATAGGAGTTCTCTTTGTTGGAAAAGCTTTCATCTTGCATGATCAAGGTGTTGTCGATATCGCGCTCATGGCCCTTCTCGTTGGTGTAGGTAAGGGGCTCATTTTGGATACGTGTGGTATAAGTACCATCCAGATTAAGCCAGGTGGTCGAGTAGCGGTCATGGGCTATCTCCAAAAGGGCGCCTTCTGGGTCATCGGGCTCCTCTGTAAGGTTTGGTTCCTTTAGGAAAGCGTCGTTTTGGACTTGTTCTTGGTTATCCGCTTCATATTCATTGGGTGTGCCTGTCTGCTCAAGCACGTCAGTCTGCGCGGCCGTTGGCTCTGCATATGCCATCTTCATATCGCTTAAGGCATACAACCAAGCAGAGGGCACAGAGCCTGCAACAAGCAGCAGCGCAAGGGCTGTGCGAAGGGCTTTGTAAGAGAAGCTGTCCCTTCCCTTAGAAAGCAAGGGTAATTCTGGGAAGTTGTCAGCTTGCGGGGATTCCTTAGTCTTGTCTCTTTTATAGTGTGTCCCAGTAGAACCTTGATGATTCTTTGGCCAATAGGCACGAGCCATGAGGTATATGGCAACCACGCCAATTGCCAACAGTAATACACGCTCGATAATAAGGAGTGCCAAATGGTTTGGTAGATACCCAAAGATGAAGAAGATAATGGCCCCCACGACAAGCGAGGCTGTGATCAAGATAGCTAGCCTCAGATAATTGAAGCGCAGGCTCTTCATAGCAAGGCGAAGCCAACTGTGGTTGTCCGTCTTGTTCTTTAGGGAGACAAACAGCGCATGGAACATTACTGGTGCTGCGGCTAAAGTGATGATCGCTGTGTAAGCGTCAAGGATGGCCTTTATCTGATCGGCAGAGAGGCTCTGCTTGAAAAGGTATACCAAGATTACCGCAAGCAATCCTGATGTCAGGGCTAACAGGAGGGCTATGGCACCGGCGGCCAAGCAGATGAGCGCACACTGGGCAATGCGGGATAGTACGCGCGAGGATCCCTGAGGAAGCTCAAAGGACCTTTGAGGCGTTGCCTCTTGACTTAACGTTGAATCAGACATTTCAAACTCCCCATACCAACATAACTCTCAACATGTCAGTAGCCCCTTGCAAACAACGTGTCGTGCTATTTAGTTAGTCTATGTTCAGTGTAAACCCAAAGACTAATACATTACTTGCCTCATATCAATTCTGAGAAAGATTTTTCTTGTTTTTATCCTATTAGAGGTTTCAATGACCACCTCAATGGTTTCTCCAGAATGGCAAAGCGCTTAAGCTACATTTGTTGGTAGAGGGCCTCCAGATTGTCCAGGTAGGTGCGCAGGTGCTGTTTTAGTTGGGCGGGGTTGTTCTGCTTGAGCGAGTTTTGCCATTGGTGGTGGAAGTTGGCTTCCATCATGTTTAGGGTGGT
>JGI24705J35276_12237790_pt1 | contig 13166 bp, 13 predicted proteins | sample TergutNt197P4_FD_35276 | JGI IMG/M metagenome (IMG submission 35276)
CGTTGCCGTCGCGGGCGAATTTGCGCAGGCGGCGCAGGGCGACCTTGATGTTGCGCGTGCCCAGTTCCTGGCTGTCGTCGTAGTCGCGGTAGGCGCGCTGCTCCCACACCTTGACGGCGCTGCGGTTGCCGCCCTTGCCGCCGATGCGGATGCCTTGCGGGTTGTAGCCGCCGTGGCCAAAGGGGCTGGTGCCGCCGGTGCCGATCCACTTGCTGCCGCCTTCGTGGCGCTCTTTCTGCTCTTCGAGGCGCTTTTTCAGCGTCTCCATCAACTCGTCCCAACCCATCTTCTCGATGGCGGCTTTTTGCTCGGCGCTGAGCTCGCGCTCCAGCACCTTGCGCAGCCAATCAGCCGGCACTTCCTTGCGGAAGTCGGCGATCATCTCCACGCCCTTGAAGTAGGCGGCAAAGGCGCGGTCGAATTTGTCGAAGTGCTTTTCGTCCTTGACCAGCGCGGTGCGGGCCAGAAAATAAAAGTCGTCGATGCTGCATGCATCGGGCTGGCTGGGGCCGACCACATGGGCTTGCAGCGCCTCCAGCAAGGTCAGGAATTCCTTGACCGACACCGGCAGCTTGGCCGTGCGCAGGGTGTAGAAGAAGTCGATCAGCATGGCGGGTTCGGGTTAAGCGTCTCTGGCGTTCCCCTGCATTCTGCACGCAAGAGCCGGTTTACGATCTCAGTAGGGCCTGCCGAGATCGTAAACAGGCTCTCACAGCCCGCCGGGCAGCTTCGAGCGCATCATTTCCCTGCGGTCGAACTTGCGCCCATCGACGGTGAACGTGCCGTCGCCCACGGCGTGGAGCAGGCGCTGCTCCTTGCGGGCGCTGTCGAACCAGGCGGCCAGGCCTTGCAGGATGACGATGTTGTAAGGCTCGATGATGTCCGCCACCCGGCATTCGATATGGGCCAGGCATTGCCCGATGAGCGGCGCGCGAACGTGCCGGGCCTTGACGCGGGTCAGGCCGAATTTCTCGAACTTGTCCTCGTCGCGCCCGCAGCAGGTTCCGATGCCCACGGCGGTATCGAGCATGTCCACTGCTGGAATGGCGATCACGCATTCCCTGGTTTTCTTGAGCGCGGCATACGAGTAGTTCCAAGGCCCGGTGGTCATGGCAAAGGACGCGGCGAAGTCCAGCACCATGGTCCAGGTGATGGTCATGACGTTGTCGCGTCGGCCATCGTGCGTGGTGACCAATACCACCGGCCCCGGTTCCATCAGCGTGAAAGCCTTGTGAAGCGGCAAAGTTTCCATGCGGGCCTTCTGTTCCATGATGAAAGGATATGAGCTGTCAGCGGCTGAACGGAAGATCGTGAAAGACGCCAGCGCAACATGCACGCATCACCAACGCTGCGCGCCGGCGCGCTCCAGCAGCGCCGCCCGCAGGTGGCGCAGCGGGGCTTTCATCGGCTGGTCGAGGGCGGCGGTCAGCCAGATGGCGGCGGCGTCCGCGGGCAGCATGGCTTGGCCGTGTGCTTCGCAGTCGCCCCATTTGGCCAGCAGTTCATCGTCGGTCACGGGGTCTTGCAGCGAGCCGGGCGCCCAGTCCGCCAGCACGGTGTCGCTCCAGCCGGCGCCGGTGATCGTTACCCGCACCGGCGCCGCTTCCAGCGGTTCGTGCGGGCCAGTGCGCTCGGCGGAGCGCACCAGGCGCATTTGCGGGCGCAGTTCGGCGCGGCTGACGGCGGCATCGCTGAAGCTGGCCAGGCCGATGCGCTCGTCCACCCATGCGATGGCGGCGCAGTAAGGAATGCTGAACTTGGCTTGCAGGCCGGTGCGCGGCTGCGGGTACTTCAGCGGCGCCGCGGCGCCGGGAGGAAACAGCACGTCGATGGCGACGGGCGCACTCCCCGTTTGGGGCGGGCGGCGCTGGCGCAGACGCTGGATGCCGGCGATCATGCGGTGCGTCAGGTAGCAACTGGGGTAGCGTTTGATCTCGAAGCCCGGCGCCTGCACCGCCCAGGGCGTCTGGGCATCGAAGCGCGGCGAATCGAGCCGCGCTCCGCCGCAAAACGCATGGGCGAAACCGGCGATGGCGTCGTCGCTCGCGCTTGCGCCGGCCTGCGCCAAGGCCACCGCGCGAATGGCGGCGCTGGCCGCAAAGCCAACGTGCAGCGGCTTGGTGTCGGTGCCGAAATTGGCGCGCAATCCGCTGGCCGAACTGGCCGCGATCGACAGCGCCGCGCGCAACTGCGCCGCGGGCAGCCGCAGCAGGCGGGCCTGGGCGGCAGCGGCGCCCACCGCGCCCAGCGTGCCGGTGGCGTGAAAGCCCAGCGCATAGTGGCCAAAACCCAGCCAGGCGCCAAGCCGCAGCATGACTTCGGTGCCCGCCAGGTGGGCCGCGAGCAGGTCGGCCAGCGTCACTTCACCGTTCACGCGGTCGAACCCCGCCAGCAGCGCCGACACCACGGGCGCGCTGGGGTGGCAGGTGGCGATCATGCAAACGTCGTCGTAGTCCAGCGCGTGCGACGCGGCGCCGAGCACCAGCGCCCGGTGTTCGGCGCCTGCCGTGTCAGCGGCGCGCGCGGCGGCGCGCGTGGCCGCCTCGCCTGCGCCGCCAGCCATGCAGGCCAGGGTGTCGAGCCAGGCGCGGCGCGCGTGCCCCAGCGCCGCCGGCGCCATGTCCGAAAGGGGCCGCGCGCAGATGGTCTGCGCCAGCGCCAGAAAATCGAGGCCCGGCTCCAGGGCCGGGGTTACCTTTGCGTCCATCGCGGTTCTCTTTTCTCGTTGAAGGCGCGAATGCCCTCCAGGCGGTCTTCCGAGCGCACCAGCATGTTGTGGAACGCCAGGTCCAGCGCGTAGCCGCCGCGGAAGTCGCAGTCCGCGCCCTGTTGCAGCGCGACCTTGGCGGCGCGCACGGCCATGGGAGCCGAACGGATGATCTCGCGCGCCAGTTCCAGCGCGCGCGGCAGATGCGCGCCCGCGGCGACGCGCTCGTTCAAAATGCCCCATTCCTGCGCTTGCCGCGCGTTCAGGCGCGCGCCGGTGTAGAGCGCTTGCTTGGCCTTGCGCAAGCCAATGGCGCGCACCAGGTTCTGCATACCGCCGCCGCCGGGCAGAAAGCCGCGCCTGATTTCCGGCAGGGCGATGTCGCAGGTGTCGTCGCCGATGATGAAGTCGCACATCAGCGCCAGTTCGATCCCGCCGCCGTGCGCGATGCCGTGCATGGCCGCGATCACCGGGCGCGGGAAGTCCCGGATCAGCAGCAGCACGTCCTCGATGAGCTGGTGCTGCGCCGCCCAGTCGGCGTCGCTCATGCCGTTGCGCTCCTTCAAGTCGCCGCCGGCTGAAAACGCGCGCGCTCCGGCGCCCCGCATGACCAGGCACGACAGCGCGGTGTCGTAGGCCAGTTCGCGCAGCAGCGTCCACAACTCGCGCCACATGGCGGTGTTGAAGGCGTTCAGCACTTCGGGCCGGTTGAATGTCAGCACCGACACGCCGGGGACGGCATCCTTTTCGAGCAGCAGGGTTTGCATTGCGGGTTCCTTGTCGATCGGGCCTGTACGGCGCCGCCTGCGCCAAGCCGCCGCTGCCCGGCGCAAGTCTATACTTATCCTGCACTGCCCGTGATCCCGGCAGGACTGCGCTCGCAAACAAACAACAGCGATAACGACGATGGCCCGATCCATCAGGTCTTTTCAGGAGTTTTTGATGTCCTTCGATACCGAACAGCCCCGTTTGGCGATGGGGCGCCGCGCCCTGCTCGCCTTGGGGGCCGCCTCGCTGGCGGCCCATGCCTTGCCGGCGCGCGCCGCCAATGCGTGGCCCGCCAGACCCATCCGCCTCATCGCCGGGCAAGCGCCAGGCTCGTCCAACGACGCCACGGCGCGGGCGCTGGCCGAATACCTTTCGCAAAAGCTGGGCGTGGCGGTGGTGGTGGAAAGCAAGCCTGGCGGCCTGGGCATGATCGCCGCCGAATACGTGGCGCGCTCCGCCCCCGACGGTTACACACTGCTGCTGTCGCTGCACAGCCAGTTGGCGCAAGCGCCCGTCCTGCTGAAAAAAATGCCGATCGATACCGACAAGGAACTGCTGCCCATCGCCGCCATGGGCGTCGGCCCCGTGGTGGCGGTGGTGAACAAGGACTTCCCGGCGAAAACGCTGCAAGAAGTCATTGCCTATGCCAAGACCAAACACATCAACGTCGGCAACTACTCCATCGGGTCGGGCTGGCAGGTGATGCTGGCGCAACTGACCAAGGATACCGGCGGCCAATTCAACGTGGTCAACTACAAGGGCACGGGCGCCATGCTGGCCGACCTGTATGCGGGCACCATCGACATGGGCGCGGGTTCCCTGGCGGGTATGGGATCGGGCATCGACAAGGGGCTTGTCAAGCCGGTGGTCATCACCACGGGCAACCAGACCAGCCGCTTGCAGGGCACCCCGCGCTGGGTTGACGCCGGCTTCAAAGGGCCGGCCTACGAAGACCTGACCGAATGCAACATGCTGTTCGCCCCCGCCGGCACGCCGCCTGAAGTGCTGCGGCGGCTGGCGGATTTGTTCGCATCATCGGTCAGCGAGTCGCCGCGCATCAAGACCGTGCGCGACATGCTGTACGAGGAAAGCCCGGTACTCACCGGCGATGCGCTGCGCAAGTACATCGACCGCACTTGGCCCAGCTACCGGCGCCTGACGCGCGAACTGGGCTTGACGGTGAGTTAGGGCCTGTCAACGCCCAGTCTTGCGCAACCCGGCATTTGGACAATCACACTCCAATCCCCAAAAAATCCCGCAGCGCCGACAGCGCCTCGTCCGGCGCTTCAGCCATCAGGGCGTGGCCGGCGTTGACTTCGACCAGTTGGGCCTGGCGGGCCAGGGTGGCCAGCGCCTTGGCGGATTTGGGCGGGGTCATCTGGTCGTGTTTGCCGATCAAAAACAGCGTGGGGCAGCGCACCGCCGGCATGGCGTGCTGGCCGTTGGCGTAGCTGTCGCAGGCTTTGAAGCCGGTGTAAAACACATTGGTCTGGCAGTTGCCGGCCAGGATGCGGCGCATCAGCGCCCGCGATGCGCCGCGCAGCCAGAGGCCTGAGGCCAGTGCCGACGGCGGCGGACACAGCGTGCTGTGCGAAAACACGTTGCCCATGTGGATGGCTTGTTCGGGCGCTTCGACCGCGGCTTGCAGCAGCGCGGGCGACACGCTCATGGGGTAGGCCGTGCCGGCCAGCGCCAGGTGGCTGACGCGCGCCGGTGCGCGGGCCGCGGCCTCCAGCGCGATCAGCGAGCCGAAGCTGTGACCGATGAGCGCCGCTTGCTGGAGGCTCGCCGCATCGAGCAGCGCCAGCACGCCATCGGCTGCCGCCTCGACCGATGCGGGCGGCGGGCCGCCGCTGCGCCCGTGGCCAGGCAGGTCGATGGCCAGCACGTTCCAGCCATGGTGCGCCAGGTAGCGGGTTTGCAGGGCCCAGACGCTGTGGTCGTTCAGCACCCCGTGAATGAACACCGCCGTGGGCTGGGCGGCGTTGAAGGGCTTGCCGCCGGTGTAGGCGTAAAGGCTGGCGTTGTTGACTTGGATGTGCATGGTGATGTCAATCGGCGTTTGTTCTGTGGTTTTGCTTCTTCCCCCGCTGGGGGAAGGTCGGGTTGGGGGCCGGCCGCGTCACCAGTGGACGCTGACCCCTATCCCTTGCCTCCCCCCAGAGGGGGAAGAAGTCATACTGTTCAAGCTCCCGCCCTTTCCGCCGCCTTGAGGGCGCGCTTGAGGTCGTCGATCAGGTCGGCGGCGTCTTCCAGCCCGATGGACAGGCGAATGGCGCCGGGGCCGATGCCGGCGCTGGCCAGCGCCTCGTCGCTCATGCCGAAGTGCGTGGTACTGGCCGGGTGGATGACCAGGCTGCGGCTTTCGCCCACGCTGGCGGAATGGCCGAACAGCTTGAGCGATTCGACGAAGGCGCGGCCTTGTACGCGCGAGCCTTTGAGGTCGAAGCTGAACACGCTGCCCGCGCCCTTGGCGCCGTGTTTCAGCAGCCGGTTGGCCAGCGCGTGGCTGGGGTGCGTTGGCAGCAGCGGGTGACCGACGTGGGCGACGAAGGGGTGCGCGGCCAGAAAGCGCACCACCTGCTCGGTGTTGGCGATGTGCTTTTCCATGCGCAGCGGCAGCGTTTCGATGCCTTGCGCAATCAGCCAGGCGCTGTGCGGACTCAGGGCCGCGCCGAAGTCGCGCAGGCCCTCGTGCCGCGCGCGCAGCAAAAAGGCGCCAACGGTGCTTTCCTCGCTGAACGTCATGCCGTGAAAGCCGTCGCAGGGGGTGGTGAGTTGGGGGAATTTGCCCGCCGCGTCCCAATCAAAACTGCCGCCATCGATCAGCAGGCCGCCGATGACGGTGCCGTGGCCGCTCAGGAACTTGGTGGCCGAGTGGCAGACCAGGTCGGCCCCGTGGTCAAAGGGTTTCAGCAGGCAGGGCGTGGTGAAGGTCGAATCGACCAGCAACGGCACGCCGGCACGGTGCGCGATGTCGGCCACGGCGGGAATGTCCAGCACCTGAAGGCCGGGGTTGCCCACCGTTTCGCCGAACAGCAGGCGCGTGCCGGGGCGGATGGCGGCGCGCCAGCCGTCCAGGTCGTCCGGCTGAACGAAGGTGGTGTCAACGCCAAAGCGCCGCAGCGTGTGGTGCAGCAGGTGGTGGCTGCCGCCGTACAGCGCCGCGCTGGCGACGATGTGCCCGCCCGCGCCCATCAGCGTGGCCACCGCCAGATGCAGCGCCGCCTGACCGCTGGCGACGCTGATGGCGCCGATGCCGCCTTCCAGCGCGGCGATGCGCTGCTCCAGCGCCGCGTTGGTCGGGTTGCCGATGCGGCTGTAGATGTAGCCCGCGCGCTCCAGGTTGGACAGCGCGGCGGCGTGGTCGCTGGACTCGAACACGAACGCGGCGCTCAGGTGGATCGGCAGCGCGCGCGCGCCGGTGGCCGGGTCGGGCGCGGCGCCCGCGTGCAGGGCCAGGGTGTCGAAGCCGGGGTCGGCGTAGCCGGGCATGGAGGTTCCTTGGAAATGGGGAGCGGGGTTATTGTGGGCTATATTTGCCGGCATGAAAGTCCGCGACATTCTGCGCCTGAAAGGCGGCGCCCTGTTCACCATCACCCCAGAAGACAGCCTGACACAGGCCGCCCGGATCATGTCCGAGCAGGACATCGGCTCTCTGGTGGTCATGTCACACCAGCGGGTGGTGGGCATTCTCACCTTCCGCGAAGTGATTCAGGCCGCGGTGAGCAATGGCGGTTCCATCGAGGGTCTGTCGGTCTATCGCAGCATGGACCCCGGCCCGCTGATCTGCACGCTGGAAACCGAAATGGACGAGGTGCGCCGCATGATGCTCGATCGCCACGCGCGCTACCTGCCGGTGATCGAACGCCAGCAGTTGCAGGGCGTCATCAGCTTCTACGACGTTGCCAAGGCGGTGGTGGACAGCCAGAACTTCGAGAACCGGATGCTCAAGGCCTACATCCGCGACTGGCCGGAAGCAGACGGCGAAAGCGCCAAGCCGCCTGCGGCTTGAGCGGGAGTGGGCGTCAGTTTGTGGCGGCGGAGCAGCGCTTCAGCCCGCCATCGAGTCGTTCACCTGCTCGTTGAACTCGACCTGACCGAACGCCGCGCCAATTTCGCGCGGCAGCGCGTCCAGGGCCGAGAACACGCCGAGCACCTTGTTGCCCGACACCAGCGGCAGGTGGCGAAAGCCCCGTTCGAGCATCAGCACCACGGCGTCCGAGACCAGGGTTTCGGGCGGCACGCAGATCGGATTGGGCGTCATCACCTCGCGTACTGAAGTGACGTCGGGGTTCAGCCCGCGGGCGAGCACGCGCGTCATCAGGTCACGCTCGGTCAGAATGCCCAGCAAGCTGTCAGGCGGCTCCATGATGAGCACGCCGCCGGCGTTGGCGCGCGCCATGACGCGCGCGGCGTCGCGTATGGTGGCCTGCGGCAGCACGCTGAGCACATGCTTGCGCGAGATGGATTGAAAAACAGTGCGTTCGGCCATGATTCGTCTTCTCCATCAAAAAGCGCGCCACAGCGGCGCCATGGGTTTCACATCAAAACAGTTCCGACTCGATTGCGCGCACACTTGCTGCCGGCCTCCATTCCAACTTTTCCCACAGGGGAAAGAAGCAGCATCCTCCTGCCTTTGACAGGCAGGGCGAGGGTCCGCGGCGATGAATGACGCGCGTATGAACACACCTCGGGAGTACCAACGATTCCAGGGACAGTTAGCATTGATCGACCTGACGGCAGCATATGATGATATCGCACCCTATGCGGATCACCGCGGAGCAATTGGCCCGTACCGGACATTGCCTGCCTACGCAGCGCGGCAACGCCGTGATCGAGTGCAAGGTCACGCAATTTCAGCCCGCCCCATGCGCCAGCAAGAGGCGCTGGTATTCGGGATGCCGGTCGATCCAGGCTTTGACGAAGGAGCAGTCGGGCCGCACCTTGAGCTGGTTGGCCGCGGCGTAGTCGAGCACGTGCTTGACCAGGCGGCTGCCCACGCCGCGCCCTTCCAGCGGCTGGGGTACGATGGTGTGCGTACAGGCGATGGCGTTGGGCAGGCGCTCGAACTCGACGTAGGCAACGTGGCCTTCGATGGCGAGGCTGAAGCGGCGCTGGGCTTCGTTCAGGACGATGGGCGCGGCGGCGTCGGTCATGCTGGGGTTTCCTTTTTGGCGGGCTTGCGCTGACGGGCTGCTCGCGTGCCGGTCAGCCGGTCAACCGCACAGCGCGGCGGCGCTGTCGTCCTGGCGCAGGAACAGGCCCACGCGCAGGTCGGTGGCGGTGTAAATCTCCTTGCCGTCGGCCAGCAAGCGGGCGTCGGCGACGGCCATGTTCAGCTTGCGCTTGATGACGCGCTTGATGTCGATGACGTAGCGCACCAGCTTCACGCCGGGGCCGATTTCACCGGCGAACTTGACCTCGCCCGCGCCCAGCGCACGCCCGCGGCCAGGCAGGCGCAGCCAGGTCAGGTAAAAACCGACCAGTTGCCACATGGCGTCCAGCCCCAGGCAGCCGGGCATGACCGGGTCGCCCTTGAAGTGGCAGCCGAAGAACCACAGGTTCGGTTTGATATCCAGTTCGGCCTCGATGCGGCCCAGCCCATGCGCGCCGCCATCGCCGTCGATGTGCGTGATGCGGTCAACCATCAGCATGGGCGGCAGCGGCAGGCGGCCTGCGTCGGGCCCGAACAGACGCCCCTCCGCGGAGGCGATGAGTTGATCGTAAGAAAAGGAATCGGCCATGGGCGCGGATTGTGCCTTACCTTGTGCGGTTTTCATTTGAAAAATGACTCTTTTTATTGACAATCAGCGCCGGTTGCGCCCGGCAGCCGCGCACAGCGCCAGCGCCGCCGCCAGCAGCGCGCACGCCGCCGCCAGCGGCCACAGCCCGGCGCGCGCGACCCAGCGGGCGTAGGGGGTGAGGCGGGTGCGGCCCTCGAACTGGCCGGTCAGCACCGCGCGCGTCAGGCGCGGCAGCAGATGAGTGACCTGGCCCCGGTAGTCGATGATGGCGGTAGCGCCGGTGTTGGTGGCGCGCAGCATGGGGCGCTCGAACTCCAGCGCCCTCATGCGGCTGATTTGCAGGTGCTGATCGATCGCCACCGAGTCGCCGAACCAGGCGATGTTGCTGACGTTGACGAAAACGGTGGGCGCGCGCGCCGGGTCGGCAAAGCGCGCGCCGAGTTCCTCGCCGAACAAATCCTCATAGCAGATGTTGGGCGCCAGCCGCTGAGAACCCCAGGCAAACGAGGGCTGCTCGACGCCGCCGCGCTCGAAGTCGCCCAGCGGGATGTTCATCAAACGCACGAACCATTTGAACAGCGGCGGAATGAATTCGCCGAACGGCACCAGGTGGCGCTTGTCGTAGCGGTACGGCGCATCCTCTTCCCGGCCCTCTCCCGCTTGCGGGAGAGGGCGGCGCGCAGCGCCGGGAGAGGGAGCGAAACCAATCACCGAGTTGGTGTAGCCCTGCGCCGGATCGCCCAACGGAATGCCCAGCAGCGCTGCCTGGTCAGAGTGCGCGAAGCGCCCGGCCAACGCCACCCAGTAGCCCTCGGGCAACTGGCTCGGCAGCACGGGCAGCGCGGTTTCGGGCGCCACCACCAGCGGCGCCGTGACGCTTTGCAACTGCTCTCCGTACCAGCGCAGCGAATCGTCCACGCCGGTGCCGGCGACAAACTTTTCGTCCTGCGGGATATTGCCTTGCAGCAGGGCGACGGTCATCGGCGGCAGGGTATCGGCGGGATTGTTTGGCGGGGCGATGCGGTTCATGGCCCAAGGCAGGCACAGCAGCAGCGCCGCGAGGATGGCGCGGGTTGCCCGTTGAGCGCCCGGCGTTGAGCGTTGAGCGTCGGGCGGTGGGCGTTGAGCGTCGGGCGTTGAGCGTCGGGCGTTGGGCGTTGGGCGTTGGGCGTCGGGCGTTGAGCGTTGAGCGTCGGGCGGTGAGCGTTGAGCGTCGGGCGGTGAGCGTTGAGCGTCGGGCGGTGGGCGGTGAGCGTTGAGCGGTGAGCGTTGAGCGTTGAGCGGTGAGCGTTGAGCGTCGGACGTTGGGCGTTGAGCGTCGGGCGGTGAGGATTGAGAGGCGGACGCTGAACGCTCAACGCTCAACGCTGAACCTCCAACGCCCGCCAGCCACGCCGCCAGGAACCCGATGCCGTACACCCCCACCCACGGCGCGTAGCCGGCCAGCGGGCCGTCCACGTGCGCGTAGCCGCCCGCGCCCCAGGGAAAGCCGGTCAGCAGCGTGCCGCGCGCCAGTTCGGCCAGCGTCCACAGCGCGGCAAAGCCCAGCGCGCACAGCGCCGGCCTGCGCGCCAGCAACGGCTCTGGGGTCAGGGCCATGAAGGCGGCGGCGGCCAGCGCGTAATACAGCGCCAGCGCGCCCGCCAGCGCCAGCACCGCGGCCCCGGCCAACGGCGCGGGCAGCCCGCCGTAGGTGTGCATGGAAATGAACAGCCACCAGAACGTGCCTGTCAGCCAGCCCAAGCCAAACAGCCAGCCGCGCCAGAAGCCGCCGCGCCAGGCGCGGGCGGCAGGCAGCGCCTGGCGTTCAGCGCGGCGAACCAACTGCCAGGCCAACACCGCCAGGCTGGCGATTTGCAGCCACCAGTGGGGCTGGCCCGTCCAGGGGTCGGCGATGGAAAGGGCTTGCGCCACGCCCGCCAGCAGAGAGACGGCGGGGCTGGCCAGCCAGTGTGAGGGGGGCATGGAGGCAGACTTTAATTCCCGCCGCCCGGCGCAGGCGCCACCTTGAACCAGCGCACCGCGCCGCCCCTGGCGTGCAGCACGTGAAAGTCCAGCCCGCCCATGCGGCAGACTTCGCCGCGCTTGGGCACGTGGCCCATTTGGTGCGCGATCAGGCCGCCGATGGTGTCGAATTCGACCGCCAGGTCGCTGTCGGGATCGGCTCCCAGATGCACGCCAAACGACTCGTTGACGCGCTCCAGCGGGGTGTCGCCCGCCACGCGCCAGGTGTTGTCGGCCAGGGCGAAGATGTCGCCCTCGTCGCTTTCGATGTCGAACTCGTCCTCGATCTCGCCGACGATTTCTTCCAGCACGTCCTCGATGGTGATAAGGCCAGCGGTGCGCCCGAATTCGTCCACCACGATCGCAAGGTGGTTGCGATTGACGCGAAAGGCGCGCAGCAGGTCGTTCAGCCCCTTGCTTTCGGGCACGTACACGGGCGGGCGCAGCAGGGTGCGCAGGTTCAGCTCCGGCGCGCGTTGCAGCTTGAGCAGGTCCTTGGCCAGCAAGATGCCGATGATGTTTTCGCGCTCGCCCTGGTACACCGGAAAGCGCGAGTGCGCGGCGGTGATGACCTGGTGCAGGAGGTCGTCGTAAGGCGCGTCGATGTCCAGCAGGTCCATGCGCGGGGCGGCCACCATGGCGTCCTTGGCGGTCATGTCGGCCATGTGCAGCACGCCTTCGAGCATGACGCGGCTTTCAGCGTCGATCAGTTCCTTGTCTTCGGCGTCGGCCAGGGTTTCGATCAACTCGTCGGTCGAATCGGGGCCGGGCTTGATGAATTCGATCAGCTTGCGCAGCAGGCCGCGCTTGTCTTGGCGCTCTGCCGTGAGTTCGCCGGGGCGAGACGGGCGTGGTTCAGCCACTGGGGTGCTTGCAGGACATGCGGTGGTTGCGACAGCGTCAAGGATAGCCGAAGCGCACGCCGCCGTCTCTTGTCCGCTGGCCACCCGCGGCGCATGAAACGGGCGGCGCAAGGCCGCGCCAGCGGTTACTCGCCGGATTCGTGGCGGCCCGCGCGCGCGCCGTTGCGCCCTTCCTGCATCGCGGCCAGCAGATTGCGCGCCAGCGAAACCTCGGTTTTGAGCAGGTAGTCCATTTGGCCGACGCGGTCGCCGAGCAGTTCGTTGAAGCGGCTGCGGAAGTTGGCTGCGGGCAGTTTCAGGTGCGCCTCGCACTCGCTGCCGAAGCGTTCCACCTCGGCGCCGGCGTTGCGGGCGATGCGCAGCATGGCGGTGTTCTCGCTCAGCGCGTGGATGTACAGGGTCTGCACGCCATCGTTGACGGCATGGATGGCCGAGCGCTCGAACAGGCGCGCGCCGTAGCCGCGGCCCCGCGCATGGCGCGACACCGAAACGCCGAACTCGGCCACGCCGGCGGTGGCGATGTCAGCCGGATAGGCCAAGTGCGCCGTGGCGATCAGATCGAGCTTGCGGTTGAAGATGCCGAACAAGTGGTCGCGCTCGAACTTCAGGCTGTCCACGTACTGGCCGATCTGGCGGTCGTTGGCGGCATAGCCGAAGCGCAGGTAACGGTCGCGGCCATCGAGGTCCAGCAGATGGCGCTTGATCTGCTCGCGGTAGTGTGCGCCGATCTCGCGGATCGGCACGATAGCCGAGTGCGCGCGTGGCCGGCCTGCGGGCCGGCTTGTGGCCGGCGCATCGTCCTCGCTGTTGCGGTGCAATAAAGTATCGGTGTCCATGCCAGTCATATTAGGGCAAACCCTAGGATAAAACTATAAAAAATATAGAGTCCAACCTCCAAACCGGGTTGTTTTGTTGCAATGCAACAATTTGACTTGACGCGGTGCGCGCGGCGGGCCGGATTCAACCTAAAAACGGCAGTTGGATGCATCCGCCAGTGCCGTGATCGGCGTGCCAGGCAAGGCGCGAGGACGCAGCGGGCTACTGCCCGCAAGGACGAGCAACGCCGCATGGCGCGGC
>JGI24705J35276_12237789_pt1 | contig 13149 bp, 10 predicted proteins | sample TergutNt197P4_FD_35276 | JGI IMG/M metagenome (IMG submission 35276)
TAGACGCCCCGCTCAACGGAGGGAGATGCGAGGGTCGAGCCAGCCATAGAGGACATCCGCGACAAGATTGAACAGCACCACCAGACACGCGAACACGAAGGTGACGGCCATTACCACCGGCGTGTCATTGGAAAGGATCGAAGTGATCAGAAGCGAGCCGATCCCGGGAATGCGGAATATCTGCTCGGTGACGATAGCGCCTCCGAACACGGCCGGCATCTGCAGCGCGATCAAGGTGACGACCGGGATCATGGCATTGCGCATCGCATGCTTGACGATCACGCGCGTCTGTCCGAGGCCCTTGGCCTTGGCCGTCGTGACATAGTCGAGCCGGATCACGTCAAGCATCGCGGAGCGCACGAACCGGGTCATGGAGGCGCCCTGGAACAGGCCGAGCACCATCACCGGCATGATCACCTGCCGTATCTGCTCGAGCACCCAATGGATACCGGTAGCCTTGATGTCGGTGGTGTAGACGAAAGGCAGCCAATCAAGCTGGATCGAGAAGAACAGGATGAACAGGATGCCGGTGAAGAAGGTCGGCAGTGAGAAGCCGATGAAGGCAAGCGCGTTGGCGATCTGGTCGAACACCGAATAGGGTTTTGCGGCGGCATAAACGCCAACCGGGATCGCGATCAGAAGCGCCAGGATCTGCGCCGACCCGATCACATAGATCGTAACCGGCAGGCGCTGCAGGATGAGCGTGTCCACGTTAACCCTGCTGACGAACGAGAAACCCCAATCGCCATGTGCCATGGCGGAGAGCCAGTGCAGGTACCGAAGATAGATCGGATCATCGAGGCCGAACTGCGCCCGAAGCGCAAGGCTCACGTCGGGCGGGACATTCGGATTGGTCACCAGTTCGGAGAAGGGATCACCGGGGGCAAGCGCCAGCACAACAAATAGCACGAGCGAAATGCCGAGCAGGCTCGGAACGGCAACCAAGAGGCGACGCAGGATATAGTGGCTCATGGAGGAAGGCCTCCGATCCGCACCCTCGCTATCATTCCTCCCGGTACCAGTCGAACAGACTGTCGGTTTCGTTGGCCCAGCCGCTGACCACCGGATGTAACGTGTTCGAGCTGGCATCCACCTTCATGAGGTGTTGTACCGGAATGAACACGGTGTCCTGGTACATCAGATCGTTGCATTTGATGTAGAGCGCGGCGCGCTTGACCGGATCGGTTTCGGTATCCGCCGCCTCGATCGCAGCGTCATATTCCTTGTTGACCCAGCGCGGAAAATTTCGACCCTGCCACTTGTTCGCCTTGGTCGCAACCTCGCTCGAATGGTAACGACGCATGTGCTGGGCAGGATCCGGCAAGGTCATCGGGATCTTGAGCATCTCGAGATCGGCATAGAACTTCGGGAACGTGTCGGGGTTGGCAACATCAGAAGAGAAGAAGACCGAGGCCACGACCGATTTCAGCTCGACTTCAATACCGGCCTTCTGGCAAGCCTGCTTGACGATCGCCTGTGTCTTCTGACGCGGACCATTGATTGAAGTCTGAAACAAAAGCTTCAGCCTCTTGCCATCCTTCTCGCGGATGCCGTCCGCGCCGGGCTTCCAGCCTGCTTCATCCAGGAGCTTCGACGCCTTCTCGATGCTGAACTCCCACGACGTATTCTTGGAAACGAATTTTTCGGGACCGTTGAGGAAGTTGGCGGTGGTCCGACCGGCACGCCCGTAAATGACTTTCCTGACCGCCTCGCGATCGACGAGCAGCGACAGCGCCTTGCGCACGGCGGAATCCGAAAACAGCGGATGCTTGGTCTTCATCGAGGAGCGCTCGCCGTCCACCTCGACGTTGGGGTCGGTGAAGTTCAACGCGATGAATTCGGTGTCGCCGCTCGCAGCAAGGATCGTCTTGCCCTTGCCGCCCTTCTCAAGACGCAAGAGGACGTCATCCTCCACCGCGGTATTCCAGGCAAAATCATATTCGCCGGTTTGGATGACCGCGCGCGCCGCAGAGACGGCGTCTCCGCCACCCTTCATCTCGAGCGTATCGAAATAAGGGCGACTGGGCATATGATAGTCCGGATTGATCGTGCCGCGCACGACATCGCCGGGCTTGAACTCGACGAACTTGTACGGACCAGTGCCGACTGGCGCGAGGTTGGCCGGCGCTTCACGGGACTTCGCTCCCTTGTAGGGTTCGAACAGATGCTTGGGGATGATTTGTCCCCCGCCAGCCCCGATAAAGGGTTCGCCCCAGAACGGGGTCGGCTTTGGGAAAATAATTCGGACCGTAAGTTCGTCAACCTTCTCGACCGTAATGTCACGATAGATGCCGCTGGTAACGGTCGCGCTGGCCGGGTCCTTTGCATACTCCCAGTTGAAGACCACGTCATCGGCAGTGAAAGGCTTGCCGTCGTGCCATTTGACGCCTGGCTTGAGCTTCCAGGTCACCGATTTTCCGTCGGCGGCCAAGCCGCCGTTGTCGAGCGAAGGGATCTCAGCCGCCAGAACCAACGTCATATTGCCGTCGGGATCCCAGACCGCGAGCGGTTCATAGAACAGGCGCGAGGCAGCCTCATCCTTGGTACCGGAAGCAAAGTGCGGATTGAGCAGGGTCGGCGCCTGCCACCACAACAGCTTCAACGCGCCGCCGCCGCCGCGCTTCGTCGGCTTGTAGGCAGACGGAGCCTCGGCCATGGCCACACCGCCGAGCGAGAGGATCTGGTTGGCCATCGGCGCCGTGAGGCCGACAGCGAGCATGCGCTGGATGAAGGCGCGGCGATCCATGCGCCCAGTCCTGACCTTGCCGATCATCGTGTGCAGTTCTTTGTCCAGCATCCTTGTTCCCTGCCTGGCTCTCATGAGGTTTTTCCGGCCAGCCGCGACAGCGGCCACCCCAAAATGCTTTGTGCCTAGATGGCACACCGAATGGGCCGCGCGTCAACTGCAACCATGCAAAGGCCCATGAATTAGTCCAAAAAGAATTAGTCCAAAGACATGCGCAATGGCGGCGCCACATGGTCCGGTAGCGGGCAGGCATAGGGCATCTTGGCGGTGCGCTTCTTCAGATCGGCCTTTGCGGTCGCGATCAGGTCCGGCTCGGTCAGTGCTTTGACGCCCAGCGCCGCCATGGCTTTGGCGGCCTGCACCATGGCCTTGTGGGCGTGCGGGCTCTTGCCCTGCGCCACCACCTGCCAGGTGTGAAGCGGTGTGCCGATGGCCACCGTGGGCGCATGGAGTTGAACCGTCGGCACGACCCAGCTGACATCACCCACATCGGTTGAGCTGATCAGCGGATTGCGCTTGGCATTGAGCGGCACGAGGAAATCTGCCAGCGGTCGTTCCGTCGGCTCCGTGCCGATTGAGTGATACACGGAGGAAATGTCCTTCTCAGTGAGAGTCGCCTGGATCTCGCCGGCGAAAGCCTTATCAGCGTCGTCGAAATGCGGAGGACCAAGATCTTCCATGATCCCGTGAAGAGCCTGTTCGAGCGGGAGGTTGGGCAGGACGTTCGAGACCGCAGAAATGATTTTCATCTCCACCCTGGTTTCGGTCATCAATGCCGCGCCCCGCGCAATCTTGTGGACACGCTCGACCAGCTCTTTCATGCCGGGCAGGTCGCGCGCGCGAATGGAATAGCGCACGCGAGCATTGGCCTGGACGACGTTGGGGGCGATGCCTCCGGTGTCGATCAGCGCATAATGCACGCGCGCGTCACTCGGCATATGCTCGCGCATATAATTTACGCCGACATTCATCAGCTCCACCGCATCGAGCGCACTGCGCCCGAGATGCGGCGAAGCCGCGGCATGCGAGGCGCGCCCGGCAAAGATGAAATCCGCACGCGTGTTGGCAAGCGATGGTATCACTGCGACTTCCCAAAAACTGTTCGGATGCCACGTGATGGCGACGTCGGCGCCATCGAAAGCGCCGGTGCGCACCATAAATGCTTTGGCCGCCCCACCCTCTTCCGCAGGGCAGCCGTAATAGCGCACGCGACCTGGCACCTTGTGCTCGGCAAGCCAATCCTTCACGGCGGTGGCGGCCAGCAGCGCCGCCGAGCCGAGCAGATTGTGGCCGCAGCCATGGCCATGCCCTCCCACTTCGACGGGGCGGGGCTCCGCCACCCCCGCCTCCTGACTCAGTCCGGGAAGCGCATCATATTCCCCGAGAAAGGCGATGACTGGTCCGCCCTCCCCCCATTCGCCCATCAATGCGGTAGGAATTCCCGCGATATTCTCGGTGATACGGAAACCCTGATGGCGCAACTCGGCAAGATGCTCAGCGGCGGAGCGCGCCTCGGTATAGCACACCTCCGGCGTTCCCCAGATCTTGTCGCTCAAGTCGACAAAACGCGCCTTGATCGTGTCAACGCCGCGCCAAATGTCACTGCGGTTGTCCATGCTATGGTCCGTAATTCCTGAAGTCGTTGCGGACAGAAATGATTATCAGTTCCATTTGACCCTGCCTAGCATGGCATTTGAGGCCAGCGATGCGACCAATGCGGCACGGTCCCAGCTCTTTCGGAGGAACCGGCGCACCTCTTCCGAATAGCCTTGGTCAAGTCTTTCAAGACAGCCAATCAAAGCATAGACTATGAGCGGTGAGGTACACCCGATGGCCAGGAGAGCTCCATGCCCGCGTTGACCGAATGGAGAGTGCCGCCAGGGTATCAGCCGCGGGCCGGAGAATATGGCTTCGATCTCGACCACGCGCTATCCTCAGTTGTCGGTCTGCATTCCATCATTCCGTCGGACGCCTTCAGCGCCGAGACGCTTGGGACCGAGCGTGCCGGCAATGGTGTCGTCATCGACGATGGACTGGTGCTTACCATCGGCTATCTCATCACTGAGGCAGAAACGGTGTGGCTGCATCTCGCCGACGGTCGCGTGGTCGAAGGCCATGCGCTGGGATTCGACGCCACGAGCGGCTTCGGTTTGGTGCAGGCGCTTGGCGAGCTCGGCGTTGATCCCCTGCCCCTCGGCTCTTCTGCCGAAACCCATGTCGGCGATCGTGTCGTTGTCGGCGGCGCTGGCGGACGCACGCGATCGGTGGCGAGCCGGATCGTGGCCAAACAGGAATTCGCAGGCTACTGGGAATATCTCCTGGATGAAGCGATCTTCACGCATCCGGCGCATCCGAATTGGGGCGGAACGGCCCTCATCAACAACAGCGGCAAATTGATCGGCATTGGCTCCTTGCAGCTCGAACGCGAGCGCGAGCACGACGACAAGGCCGATCACGTCAACATGATGGTGCCGATCGACCTTTTGAAGCCCGTGCTGGACGATTTGCGCAGGTTCGGCCGCGTCAACAAGCCGGCGCGGCCTTGGCTCGGAATGTACTCGACGGAAATCGACGACCGCGTCGTGGTGATCGGCATCTCCGACAATGGTCCTGCGGACCGCGCCGAACTCAAGAGCGGTGACGTCATTCTCGCCGTCGATGGCGAAACGGTGACAGGCCAAGCCGGCTTCTACCGCAAGCTCTGGATGCTCGGGAGCGCCGGCGTAGACGTGCCGCTGACCGTGCATCACGAGGGCGTCACCTTCGACGTGACGGTCACCTCGACCGATCGCGCCAAGCTGTTGAAGGCGCCAAGACTTCACTGAGTATTCCCAAACCAAGGATATCCCGTGTAATCGTGACGCGTTGTCCTTTGCGCTCAAGCGTGATCCATCACGCGGGCGAAGCGGATGTCGGGGACGAGGTCACTGCGTGCGAGTTGCGCGCCGAAGGGTTTGCGGTGGCTGCCCGAAAGCTCTTAAGAAGGCGCGCCGCATACGATCCCGATCAGAGAAACCAGTTTGCTGAGCCACCGCGTCAAGCGTCTGGTCCGTTTCCTCCAACAGGTTTCGGGCTGCTTCCAGGCGCAGATTCTCGATCGCCTTGGCCGGTGATTGGCCAGTCTCTTTCAGAAAGATGCGATTGAACTGCCGCGTCCCGAGCGCGGCAACGTTCGCCAGTTCCTCAACATCCAATCGACTGTCGAGATGGCGGCTGGCATAGGTCAGGACTTTCTGAATTCGATCTGATTTCGGCTCAAGTTCGAGAAGCGTCGAAAACTGTGACTGCCCCCCTGTCCGTCGGTGATACATGACCAGAGTGCGAGCGACCGATCGTGCAGCCTCGATTCCGATATCACGTTCGATGAAGGCGAGGGCGAGATCGAGCCCCGCGGTCATGCCGGCCGAGGTCCAGATTGGACCGTCTTCGACGAAAATACGATCTTCCTCCACTTTGATGTTGGGAAAGCGGCGCTGGAGTTCGCGAGCCCGCGCCCAATGCGTCGTTGCTCTTCGGCCGTCGAGCAGTCCGGCCTGCGCGAGCACAAAGGTAGCGGTGCAGGTGGCGGCAATCCGGCTCACGCGGCCTACTGCCCGTTTGAGAAAGGCAACCGTTGTTGCTGTTGTCGCCTCGACGCCGCCAGGAATGATGATGAGATCAAGATGTCGGTCAGATAGGGCTTCCGTTTCGACCGCGACCCCCATGGCTCCACGGATCAGCCCGCCCTCGTCCGAGAGCATGACTAGATCATAGACCTTCTTGCGTGCCTGCTGATTAGCGGTGTCAAACGCGGCCGCCGTGGCCAGACCCATTGGAGAGAAGCCCGGGTGAAGCAGGACGCCGATGGTAAGCATGACGCACCCGATATGTCCGAAAACGCCGTTTATATGACATTTACGACTTTCCTCGTCAAGGGTAGCTCATTCGTCCGACCCATCGATGAGGAGACCCTGCAATGGAGAACGCTTCCCCTGCACAGGCTGCGCTTGCGACAGGCAGCCCGGAATTGACGAGAAAGTCGAGTCTGTTGCCGATTTATTGCATGTCGCTTGGCGCCTTCGCGATCGGCACGGAAGGCTTCATGATCGCGCCGCTTCTGCCGCAGATCGCCGATGACCTCACGTTGTCGTTGTCAAGCGCAGCGATGCTCGTAACGGTCTTTACGCTCGCGCTGGCGATCAGTTCACCGATCCTCACGGTCATGACGGCCACATTGAACCGGCGCAACCTTCTGATCGGAGCGATGGCGGTCTTTGCTGCAGCAAATTTCGTTGCGTGGCGCTCGACGGGATTTGCCGGGATCATGAGCGCGCGTGTGCTGCTCGCCGTATCCGCGGGTCTCTACCTTCCGAACGCAAACGGTTTGGTCGGGCTTATCGTCCCACCGGAGAAACACGGGCGGGCACTGGCCATTGTCATGGGGGGAATGACGATTGCGATCGCGGTTGGCCTGCCACTTGGGGCAGTCATCGGTCACGCGTTCGGCTGGCGGTGGACGTTTTTCAGCGTAGGGATTCTCGCTGCTACGGCTGCCATCGGCTTGTTTTGGGGAATCGCCAAAGGCACTGGAGAGGGAGTCCGCATGGCTGGCTTCCGTGAACGCATTCAGGTTGCCGGTCAACCAAACGTCCTCAAAGCCTTGTCAGTTACATTGTTTTGGGCGATGGGCGCATTCACCGCTTACCCCTTCATCGCCCCCTACCTCCATGCCACCGTTGGCTTCGAGGACAACGGCGTTTCTGCTGCTGTCTTTCTGTGGGGCATTTCCGCAGCCGTGGGCATGATTTTGGGCGGCTCTCTCAATGACCGCCTCGGGTCAGCTTCCGTCATTGGTCCATCTCTCGGTCTTCTGATGATTGCGTTCTTGACGTTGGCGGCAAGCGCTGCACTTCTGTCGCCTGATCTGGCTCTCGCTCCGGTCATGGTGGCCGTTGTGGTTTGGGGCGCCAGCGTGTGGGGATTCCATCCTGCGCAGATGGCTCATCTGATCAGTGCCGGCGGTCCTGCGGTTGCGCCTGTCACGCTCTCCCTCAACACTTCGGTCCTGTACATCGGCTTTGGCATAGGCAGTGCCCTTGGCGCGTTCATTATCGAATGTCATGACGTCGCAAACGTCCAGTTTGCCGCCGCGGCATTGGAAGCAATCGCTTTAGTTCTCTTTGCTGTCTACCGCCTGCCCAAAAGGCGCGCCAAGTAAATGCCATCAATGCATCGCCGGTCGAATGATTGACCTTGGCCGCGCAGAGTTTCCGTCAGCCATCCGAGAAACGAAACGGCGCGCTGAGACGCCGGTAATCGTCGGGCGACGGTCACCTCGACCGACCGCGCTAGGCTGTTGAAGGCGCCAAGACTTCACTGACAGGGCTTCAGCGACAACGCTTCAGTGCGACGAATTTCGCGTGATGTTGCCGCAGCAGATGCATCCAGATGCGTCGATAGAGGCCTGGCGAGCGCCGCGGCCAGGGCGACTGCCTCCGGAGAAACGGCTGGCCGACTTGCTCCAACTCGGGATTGCCTCAAAAAAGCGGCAGAACTCGTTCTGAAGGAAGCTTCGAACTGGTGCCGGTTTCTCTTATCTCACGATGAATGGCCTGACAAAGATCCGTGATGTCCTCGATTTTCAGGATGGACGCGACGTAAGAGCCAACAAACTCCGGAGCAATCCCGACCTGGATTGCGCGCCGTTCAAGACGATTCAACTTCTCGTCCCTATCAGGGTCCCACTGAATCCGATTGGGAAGCCGCTTCAGGACCTGCCGCCACTCGCCGTGCGTTTGATTTTGAACCTCCGAATAATTCGAAAGAACCGAGTTCTCCAAAATCGTCGTGAATGCGGAAGTCTTCATCCTGATACGGAGGATGGTCGTCTGCCGTTCATCCTTTTGCCCCCAACCGCATCGGTACATCATCCATAGAAACGAGGGCTTTATCCACGTCATCCGGTCTTGAGAGAAACCCGGCACATTTAATGTATTGCACCGCGCCGCCTCCTTCCCGATCAAGTCGCTGTACGCCTGATAGACGATCAAGCTGTCTTCGTCGAAATCAGCTCTGATCGGATGTATTAGGATGTGACCAATCAAAACCCACCTCCGGAGATGTACTTAAGTCTTCATCTGAGCAGGCGAACTTTTTCCAAGCGGCAGGGCTGATCTGCTTTTTGCCGGCACGCTGCAATCGACCACTCGACTTCGCCATTTTCGGCAGGCGTCAATGGCTCTGTACACCATACTCGCGAGGGCTGATTTCACCAAGTCCCCGACCAGCCTTACCTTGCGGTACCCCTGGGTTAATTTAACCAACTCGATTTAATTGGTAATTAAATTTAAATAACACGGCTTGCCGTTTTTAATCCACTTGTTACAGTGCCTTTGTGTCAGTGACACGTTTTTGGCCTGATCTCCTTTGACGGTCACTTGGCACACGGGCTGTCGTTGCCGTCCCCAAGCGTCCCCGGCAGCCCACTTTATATTTTGCGCCAGCCTGCTTTTTATTTTGTACCTGAGAACCTTGTGCCATGACTGACAGACGGGCCGCCGTCCTTGCCCTGATCAAAAGCGGCACCTATCCCGTGAAAATCATACAAGCTGCTACCGAGCCGACTGCCGACTATGATTATCAAAGACGGTTACGCCTCTGGGCTTCTGACTGTGCAGCAAGAGCCATTCATCTCTTGACCGACCATCCCATTGCCCTGCAGGCTGCAGCCTTTGCCATCACCACGGCAAGGGATCTTGCCAGTGCCGAGGTGGCCCCGTCAGCCTTGGCATTGTTTGCCCACCCCCATTATTTCAAGCTGTATGAAGAGGCCAAACGGACGGCCTTTTCTGCTGAATCAGAAGCCAGGCTTGCTGCTGCCCTGTCTGCCCACGTCAACGTGTTCCTTGGGGCATTGGGCGCAGCCACCCATGCACGACGCGCCATCCAGAATTCGACCGGTCAGCCGCCCCAACCCACGCAGACGGAGTTGGATTGGCAGGCGCAACGGCTTGGGCAATGGCTGGATGATGTCGAACCGGAGCCGTTGACGCTGTGGCCAACAGCAACAAAGGACCGGCGACTTGTCGAAGGTTGCCTACCCTTTGCGCGTGTCTAGCTGGAAATACCAGTGCCGCTCGCGCAATTGAGGCACCCGGACTTCGCCACCATCCACGCGGACGCCCACTGCGCCATCCAGAACGCAAGCGCGCCACAGCACCCGGACATCAGCGAGTTGGATTGGCAGGTCCAGCGCCTGAAGCAACGGCTGCAAGACGACGAGCCGGAACCGCCCTAATGAGTTTCCCGATCCTTATCTTGGGGTCATACATCAGCCTCGTGACTGTGTTTGCGGTCGCATGGATGGGTGAACGTGGCAGCGAAGCAATAAGAATTCTGTTGCGCTTGTTTGCAGCGGTTCTCCTGATGGCTCCGGTCTACTCTGCACTTGATTGGTCAATGCATGGCTGGTTCATTCCGCCCGGCAAAAGCTCGCAGACGTTCAAGCCGTGGCTTGATTTTGTCTATTCAATTGGGTTTGGAAAAACCCGTGGTGATATTCTTACGGGCACGGTTTTTGCCTTTAGCTTCATGATTGCCATCGTGTCAGGGTGGATCATCGAACAACTGTTTCGGTTGCTGCTGCCGAACGCGCTTGATCTAAAACCCAAGAACCTCGAAACCGCGCGCAATGTGCGCAATCCGTGCCCTCGCGGTCTCCCTGAAGTTAATGCCAGGCGCTACCAGACAAAGTCTGGCCTTCAACCATCCGAGAAACCGAAGGGCGCGCTGAGCCGGCGGTAATCGTCGGGCAGGAGTTCGCGGCCGATCGGCAGCGCCGATCGCGCGGCGCATTGCGGGCGATGGCAGACCCGGCAGGTCACGCCGATCGGCGTCGGCGACTTGGCGTCGGGGCCAGATCGGTCGCGGGTATAGATCAGTCGGCTTGCGTGTTCGGCGGCGCAACCAAGCGCGATGGCGCGCTCCACGCGCAAGGCACCGAATGCACCGCCGCCTGCGGTCACGGTGCGGGCGATCGAGAAAAAACGCCGGCCATCCGGCAATTCGAGCCACTGGGTCACGATCTGGCGTGGTGTCGAAAACACGCGATGCACCGACCAGAGCGGGCATGCGCCGGCGTGCCGAGCGAACGGAAAACCGGCGCCATCCAGCAGCTTCGACACATTGCCGGCCGGATCGACCCGGATCAGAAAGAATGGCACTTTCTCATGTCCGGGTCTTTGCAGCGTGGTCAGACGGTGCGCAGTCTGCTCAAAGCTCGTTCCGAACTGACGCGCCAGTGCTTCCACATCGTAGTGCCGGGTCTCGGCGGCTTTCGCGAAGGCGGAATAGGGCATAATGAGAGCCGCCGCCGCGTAGCCAGCAAGGGCCCGGCGCGCCAGCAGCTCGCCGTTCCTGGTGGCGAAGTGGCCGTCCTGCAGGACGCCCTCAATCTCGCCTGTCATCTCAAGGTAAGTCAGCTGTTGGGCGAGTTGAAAGTTCAGGCTGGCAGTGTCCAGCGAGTCGTCGAGCAGCAGTTGTTGGCGGTGACGATCCAACCGCCGGCTTGAGCCAAGCATCACCTCTGGCGGCAGATGGCGGACGGTGAGGTTGTGGCGGATCTTCAGACGTTGGACGAAACCGGTTTGGCCGCTCGCGACCTGAGCCAGCCGCTCAGCAGCATCATCCAGCGCAGGGAAATTGTTGCGGCGTGCGGCGAGGAAACGCCGGACCTCCGCGACCGGATCATTCACGTCCGGGACCGCATCATCCACGCCACCGTCGCGTGCCCCACGGTCGGCAAGAGCCAGCTGCTCTTCGCGATAGGCGGTATACAGGCGCAGGAATGCTTCGGTGATGCCTGGATAGCTTGTCGCCACGTCGCTTACCTCCAACGTGGGGAGGTCGATATCCGCGAACATCGGGTCCTTCATGACCGCCTGCATGCGTGCGGCGTGGTCCGCGCCACCATCGTCGGCAAGGTCGGTGACATCGATCTTGTAGGTCCGGGCGAGACGCAGCAGCATATCGGCCGTCACCGGCCGCTGGTTACGCTCCAGCAGCGCGACATAGGGGGCGGAAATATCCAGATCGACCGCCATGTCGGCCTGGGTCAGACCCAGATCCCGCCGGATGCGCCGCAGGCGCGGCCCCATGAAGACCGATCGGGAGTTTGACTTCGCCATGGAACCAAACCTCCGTCGTGTAAGATACTTACAGCATTACACGGAAGATTTGTAAAGTATGACAAGCTATCTCCAAACCGGCTCCCGCGCTGGCCGGTTTGCGTGATTATTGTTACGGAAACTTTTTGTCAGCGGCGAAGGGATCAGCGACATGATGTATCAAGGCCCGGCTCCATATAAGAGCCAGATCGACAATGCGGACAAGCTCATCAAGAGCAAGGGCGACAGCTGGAGTGGCATCGACGCCGAGGCCGTTGCGCGGATGCGCCTGCAGAACCGCTTCAAGAGCGGCCTGGATATCGCCCGGTATACCGCTGCCTTGATGCGCAAGGACATGGCGGCTTACGACGCCGATCCATCCAAGTACACCCAGTCGCTGGGCTGCTGGCACGGCTTCATCGCCCAGCAGAAGATGATCTCGATCAAGAAGCACTTCGGCGGCAGCACCGATCGCCGCTATCTGTATCTGTCGGGGTGGATGGTCGCGGCGCTGCGCTCGCAGTTCGGCCCACTGCCGGATCAGTCGATGCATGAGAAGACCTCGGTCCCGGCGCTGATCGAAGAACTCTACACCTTCCTCCGTCAGGCCGATGCCCGCGAACTCGGCAACCTGTTCCGCGAGATCGACGCTGCGCGCGACGCCGGTGACAGCGCCAAGGAAAAGGCGCTGCTCGAGAAGGTCGACAGCTTCCAGACCCATGTCGTGCCTGTCATCGCCGACATCGACGCCGGCTTCGGCAATGCCGAGGCGACCTATTTGCTGGCGAAGAAAATGATCGAGGCTGGTGCCTGCGCGTTGCAGATCGAGAACCAGGTCTCTGACGAGAAGCAGTGCGGCCACCAGGACGGCAAGGTGACCGTGCCGCATGACGTGTTCCTCGCCAAGGTGCGCGCCCTCCGTTACGCCTTCCTCGAACTCGGCGTTGAAGACGGCATCATCGTCACCCGCACAGACTCGCTCGGCGCGGGCCTGACCCAGCAGATTGCTGTCAGCCACAAGCCCGGCGACATCGGCGATCAGTACAACAGCTTCCTCGATTGCGAAGAAATCACCGCAGCGAACGGCGCAAACGGTGACGTTGTTATCAATCGCAACGGCAAGCTGATGCGTCCGAAGCGGCTGCCGAGCAACCTGTATCAGTTCCGGCCCGGCACGGGCGAGGACCGCTGCGTGCTGGACTGCATCACCTCGCTGCAGAACGGCGCAGACCTGCTGTGGATCGAGACCGAGAAGCCGCA
>JGI24705J35276_12237788_pt1 | contig 13141 bp, 10 predicted proteins | sample TergutNt197P4_FD_35276 | JGI IMG/M metagenome (IMG submission 35276)
TTGACGTTCTGCTTGCCGAGGGCGTCGTGGAAAGTGTTGGCGTCGACAGCGTCCTTCTCGAGATCGGCCACGGTCTTCTTGGTGCCTCGTCCGCTGTCCGAGAGAGCGGTGACGTGGCGTTCGAAATCGTTCTTCTTACGCTCGCGCTCGAGGCGGGCGAGGGTATCCTCACCTTCCTGGGCGATCGACAGCGCCTGCACCTTCTCTTTGTTTGCCGCGCTGGCGAGGTCGATGCCCTTGTCAAGGATCGCAACCACCAGGGTCATCTGCGAGTTGATCTTGACTAGCTTGTCGGCTTGTCCCTCGATCCCTCCGAGTTCGTCGCGCAGGCCCGAAACCGTGACCTGCGACTTGTCGATATAGTCGAGTGCCGCATTGATGATGCCCTCGACTCGCTTGACGTGCTCGGGACCGGAGATGTCGAGCATCTTGCGCACCTGGTCCTTTTCGGCCTTGAACTTGCTGTCCTTGGCCTCGTACTCGGCCTTCTCCGCGATGATCGCCAACGCCTTGTCACGGGCGGTCTTCAGGCCTTCGATCTGCTTCGCGATGAGGAGCTCCTTGGCGGCGATCTCGGCCCGTGCCGATCTCTTGATGCCGCCGAACAGGCCGGTCTGCGTCTTCAGCTTGGCGATGTCGCGCTCGAGCAACTCCTTGTCGGAGGTAAATTGCCGCGATTCGGCTTCGATTTCTGAGGTGCGGCGATCCCAATCAGCCTCGCGCTTGCGATCATCCTCGATCTCCGCGAAGGTATCCAGCACCACGTTGTCACCAGCAGTGCGTAGCGTGTAGAGCGCATCCAGATTTTCGACCAACGGCCGGATCATCTCGCGGAAGTCGAGCACGCCTTTGTTCATGTCCGCGAACGTCTGCTTCATCTTGGCGAAGACGGTCGTCGATGACAATTCGATCAGCTTGCGCTGCATCAGGGTGCGCTGTTGAGCGAGATATTCCTTGTAGGCCTCGACTTGTTTGATCGATGTCTTGCATTCCTCGACGAGGTCCGGCGAAAGCAGGGCTGCGACCTGGCGGCTCCGCTCCTCCGCCGAGACTTCGGGGTTGAAGACGATCTTGGCCACTGGATTCGCGGTGATGTCGACAGGCGCGGCCTTCGCCTCCTGCCTCGGCGCCATCCGCGCCTTGACGGCCTCGTTGACCGCGGTCGATTTCGCGAGCTTGGTGGATGTAGAGGTGGACATGCAGTCGTCTCCTGGTCTCGCAGCTCAAAATGGAGCCGCATGGGCGGGCGCAGGCGGCGTCTGGGCCGCGTCGCGGGAATTCGTCTCTCGGCGGCGAACGCGACTCCTTGTCGCACAACCGTAGGGAAGTCGAGTTCGGCGGTAGTGTCACGTTGAGCTGAGATAAAGTGCCGATGGGGGATGAAGGACGCAAATCACTTGTAACTACTTACTTACCTCCCCCGTGCCAAAAGGATGGCGACGGCCTGTTTTGAGTCCAAATTGGACTCTGCAACCATAATCCTGCATTGAATGCGCGCTTTTTTGCGACATTCGAAACAATATCGGTATTATTCGAGTCCGCTTTTTCTGCTCCTCGCTCAAAAACAGAGAGGTGCGCGGTTGCAATCACGTTGTCGCGGCTGCCGTTTTCCAGCCACGATCATCAGTTGCGCGGTTCGATGGTACTTTCGCTTCCACCTGTAGCGGGCCTCGACCTGTCGATTTCATGTGGCCGGTGTCTGTAATTCGCCGAAATAACCTTTGCGCTCAATACGCGCTTTGGGGCATTTGTAGTCGTCAATTATTTGTCTTTGCTTCACTTTCCGTCATCCCAATCCTGCTGACTATCTTTGGATAGGTGACGCTTGACTGGCGAAACCCTACCTGTTCTCATCCGCGGAAAGAAGCCCATATCGGCCATAGCGGACAGGGGAGGAACGATGATGCAGCAAGTGACGGGGTGCGTCTTGTTGCAGAGCGCCGCCACAGGCGGCCTTGGGTCCATGCTGGCAAAGCCGGCTGTGCCAAAAGTACTGAAAATTGGCGTTGTCGCTGCGAGGATTGGACAGTCGGCCTGCTCCCGGAATGCCTCGACTTTGTCATCAGTGAGATTCAACGTCGGTTCGGCCGAACGTTCGATATCAATCGAGCAACTCGAAATGATCGCTGATGAGTTGGTCCTGAAGGACCGCTTCGATATCGTTGCCTCGTTCGGTATACCCGAAACGTCTCCGGACCAGTGCGCCTTTCAGCCTTCCTGATTGAACCTCTTTCGCGACTTCTATTGTCGTGATGGGTGGAACTGGAAGCTTGGAGGGACCCGATATCGGCTCACTGATCTGGTCGCCCCAGGTCGGATTTCCATCTTGGTCGAACCACGCGGAGCCTGGGCTGTTCTTTGCCGATATATCAGTCAGGATACTGCCCACGTGTCCCGGCGAACAGTGTCGATATTGAACGGCGAGCATCAGCAACCGCGAAACATAATCGATGAATATGCAATTCGCGATGAATTTGACAAAGACAAGACTTCGCCCACCGAACCGGCTGACAGGCCTGATATCGCGGAAACAACTTGATTCGATCGCGGAGAGCATTCCCAGCAAGCGGCTCGTTTTTGTCAAGGCACCGGCAGGCTACGGAAAATCGAGCCAGTTGCAGCGCTGGCATTCGACGCTCGCGAACAAAAACACGACGATCGGCTGGTTGAGCCTCGATCCATCCATCGATGACTTGCGAAGCCTGTTCTTTAATATCATCGCGTCGATCCGCGAGCAGGCGCCGGATTTCGGTTCGGAATTTCTTTCGTTCCTCAATTCGTCGAGCGACCCAACAGTAGAGAGGGTCGCGTCGGCGTTTGTGAACGATTTGTTTGATGCCAGTCAGCAGGTCATTCTGTTTCTCGACGACATGCATTTGCTGACCGATTCCGACTCGAAACGCGTGCTTGAGCTGGTCCTTCGCGACGCGCCGCGCAATTTTCATGTCGTGGCCGCCAGCCGCCAATCCCTGCCGTTCTCGCTGGCCAGATTACGGATGCTGGGTGAGATATACGAGATCGATGTGGAGCAGCTGAAATTCAGCGCAGACGACATCAGTGATTTCTTCCAGCTGTCGGGGCGCAAACCATTGTCGGACGATGCCGTCAAGCAGTTGCTCACGGCCACCGAAGGATGGGCAGCGGGCGTACAGCTCGCGACAATCTCGATTTCGCAGCACGATGGTATCGGATACTTTCTGGATCGGTTCACCGGCGAAAACAAGGCCGTATCGGAATATCTGCTCGATGACGTCGTCGACCGGCTTCCCGAGGCAACGGTCGATTTCCTGCTGAAGACGTCAATTCTCGAAATCTTCAGCGAGGAATTGTGTGACTTCGTCGTCGGAATAAGCAATTCCGGAGCGATGATCCGGGAGCTTTCGGCACAGAGCCTGTTCATCTTCTCACTCGACGAAGAGAACAACTGGTTTCGATACCATCACCTCTTCTCCGAGCTTCTGCAACGGATGCTTCGCAAGCGCGACCTGGAGTCCATTCGAAGCTTGCACCGCCGCGCGAGCGAATGGTTCGCCCGCCACAATCACGTGGACCTTGCGTTCTCTCATGCAGTGAAGGCGGAGGACTGGTTCTCTGCAGCGATGATTCTCGAGGCGGCCTGCATCGACCTCTTCTATGGCGGAAAGCTGGCGACACTCAACAGGTGGTCCAGTGCAATTCCCGACGAGGTGAGGGCGAATTTTCCGCGCCTCCAGTTGGAGATCGCGTGGTCGATTATTCTCGAGTGGCGGTTTGACGATGCTTCGAGAATAATCAGGAATATCGAGGACAAGATTGCGCAATGGAAGTCCGAAGGTATCCGTTCCGACTATATTGACAAAATTTCTCCGCTGGTCCTGCACAGAAAGATGATGCTCGCGCTGTTCAGCGACGACATGCCGACGGTGGAGAAGTACGTGCTCGAACTGCTGCACGATATTCCACCCGAAGACTCGTATCTTCGCGGAACGCTGGAGAATTGTCTTATCTATGCTCGTCGGGAAATGTTCAAGCTCGATAACGTCGACAAGATGGACCGCTGGGGCCGTGAATTCTTCAAGAAGTCCGGTAGCAAATTCGTGATGGTATGGCACGAAGCGATCCTGGCGCCGACGTATCACTTGCGTGGCGACACTGAAATGGCCGAGAACGCCTTGATGTCGGCCATCGAAACTGCGGAGTACGTTGATGGGCCGAGCACGCCGCTTCAGGCGATGCCCGCAATGCTGCTGGCCGAGATAAAATACGAGAAGAACGAGATCGCGGACGCTGAGGCCTTGATTGATCGATTTCGTATCCATGCAGAAAAGCAGGGATTCGTCGATCACCTCGCCGCGTACTATGTCATCCGCTCAAAGCTCCTGCAAAGAGCCGGCTGCTACGACGAGGCGAGAAGGGCCATCGCGGATGGCAAGCGCACGGCTGAGTTTCGCGGCTTCAAGAGGCTTGCACAACGGTTGGACTATGAGGCGGCCTGTCTTGCCGCGAAATCCGGTGACATGGATACGCTGCAGCAGATGCTGGAGCAGGGAGAACTGCCTGCCGAGAAGCGGCGCCTCACGCCCGGCCAGCACTCGATCAGTTGCGACGAGCAGTTGGTGCTTGGTCGACAGGTCGCGTGCTGTCAGCTCGGAAATCCGAAGGAGGCGATCGGAACACTCAAGCGATGGGTGAGGTTCGCGGCTGACAGGGGAGCGGCTCGCAGCGAAGTCAGATTCCAGATCGCGTTGGCGCTGTGTTTGTGGATCGCGGGTGAAGAGGGTGAAGCGATCAGAAAGATGCGGAGGGCCGTACAAATGGCGGCCAAATCACGATACCTGCGCAGCTTCATCGATGCCGGAGAGCCCGCGCTGCTCATGCTGCGGAAGCTGTTTGCAGATGGCGGGGCCGGCGACGGAGCAGTCGGAGAATTCGGGCGCGAGCTCATCGCGGCATTTGCAAGGGAACCGACAAATGCAGTTGCTGGTGATGAGATGCCGCCGCCCCCGCGCGATGCCGAAGCCGTTCGCGCACCTCCGGAGAGCCTCAGCGAACGGGAGCGCGACGTTTTGAGGCTTGTGGCGTGGGAGAAGAGCAACAAGGAGATCGGTCGGGCGCTCGGGATGACCGAAGGAACGGTCAAGTGGTATATGCAGCAGGTATTTTCAAAGTTGGATGTGCGTCGGAGGTCGACTGCAGTCCGCCGGGCCCGGCAGTTCGGGATGCTCTGAACCCGTCTTGAATCTCGGCGGCGGCCAATCAGCCGACACGTCTTCCGGCAGAAGCCGGGAAGCAACGATTCCCACAAGCAAACTCACAGACAAAAGTAGGAGTTGCGCCTCCCAATTATGGATCGACGCGCGCAATCCTGAGTGGGCTATCTTTAGATAGGAGAGAACCGCCGGCGCGCGCCATAACAAAGTCGGCAATGCCAAAAAGGCAGTCGATAAGGGGGAAGCGCGATGGGCCGGTTGACCGGAATGGTTGCCATCGTGACAGGCACGAGTGGTGTCGGTCAAACGTTCGTGCAGAGGCGCATGCGCGCACGGTTCTGTGGCGCGCGTTGCGATGTGGCGGCACGATCGGCGATCCCCTTCATCAATAACTTCCCGTTGGCCTTTCCAGGAAATCAGCTTCGCCGATTGGCGCGAGGCGGGCACGGTCGCCGCTGTGAGGGGCATGGAGCGAGGTAGCTGACTTGAATATCGATCTTGAGGAACTTGCGGCGGTTGTTCGCCTGCTCAAAGAGGCGGAATTTTCAGAGCTCCGCTACACCAAGGGTGATGTGTCACTGCTCGTCCGTCGTGGCGAGTTGACTGCGAACGGTGCTGATCATCAACCGAAGTTTGCTGATGCAGGAGGACCTCAGGCGCCCACGGGTGAGGCATCTCGATCCGTCCCCCCAAGAGTCGCGCCTGCACCGGAGCCGGCAAGCGCGCAAGCCGGCTCGTCCTCGACTATCAAGGCTCCACTGCTTGGAACTTTCTACCGCGCTCCGAAGCCAGGAGAGCCTCCGTTCGTCAACGTCGGCGATCGTGTAGAGGCCAACACCGTCGTTTGCATCGTCGAAGTGATGAAGTTGATGAATTCGGTTGAGGCCGGCGTAGCAGGGGTGGTCTCTGCGATCCATGCAGCCAATGGCGAACTGGTCGAGCACGGACAGCCGCTCTTTACGATCAGATCGGCTGACCCCGCATGAGCGCCAGGCGCATATTCATCGCCAATCGGGGCGAGATCGCCGTGCGGGTGATCGAGGCATGCCAGCGGCTCGGTATAGAAACTGTGCTCGGAGTCTCGACAGCGGACAAGGAAACGCTGGGCGCGCGGCGCGCCACGCGCACGGTGACGTTGGGTGGTGCCCGCTCTGGCGAGAGCTACCTGAATCAGGCTGCAATCATCCATGCTGCTCGAATGACCGGTTGCCAGGCGGTGCATCCGGGCTACGGGTTTCTATCCGAGCGCGCGGACTTCGCGCGCCTTTGCAATGAGAACAATCTCGTTTTCATTGGCGCGACGCCGGAGCAGTTGGAAACGCTCGGCGACAAGCTCAGCGCCCGTGCGTTTGCACTTTCTGTGGGGGTGCCTGTATCGCCAGGAGGTCCGACGAAGACGCTGGAAGAGGCGAAGGCGTTGGCAGCTGATGTCGGCTATCCGCTGCTGGTAAAGGCCGCGTTTGGTGGTGGCGGGCGCGGCATGAAGCTGGTGGAGCGTCCAAGTGACTTAAACGAGGCCTGGCCGGTCGCGTCGTCGGAAGCAGCAGCATCATTCGGCGACGGGACGGTCTTTCTCGAGCGGTTCGTGCAAGCCGCCAAGCATATCGAGGTTCAAATACTTGGTGACCGGTTCGGCCGCTGCATTCACCTCGCCGAGCGCGAGTGTTCTCTGCAATTCCGCTACCAGAAGATCCTGGAGGAGGCGCCGTCGAGCGCGCTGAATGCTGAGCACCGCGAGAAGCTGCATTCGTATGCGCTGAAGATAGCGCAGGGCCTGAAGTATCAGGGGCTCGGGACGGTTGAATTTCTATATGACGTGGAGAAAGGCGATATCTGGTTCCTTGAGGTAAATCCCAGGGTTCAGGTCGAGCACCCCGTCACGGAGGCGGTCACCGGGATTGATCTTGTCAGGGAGCAGATCCTCGTCGCTTTCGGTGAGCCGTTAGGCCTCACGCAGGCTGATGTCCGGGTCGAAGGGCATGCCGTGGAGGTGCGTCTTACGGCGCAGGACCCGTCGAACGGGCTGAAGCCGTCGCCGGGTCGACTGACGAAGTGGCGGCCGACACCGATCGGTGGCGTGCGGTGGGATAGCCATATGTACGAGGGCTATCTGTTTCCCCCGTATTACGACGCGCTGATGGCCAAGATCATCGCTTTTGGCGAGAACCGCGGAACGGCTCTGTCTCGCGCCGCGCGGGCTGTCGATGGATTGGAGGTGTCGGGGCCGATGACGAATGCTGCTTTGCTGCAGCAATTGCTTGCCAATCCCGCAATCACTGGAAATTCGATCACGACGCGGTGGCTCGAAGACCAGTTCGCCAAGGGGACGCTGCGATGACGGAAGTCCGGCTCATTGATGTGTCGTTGCGGGATGGAAACCAGAGCCTGTGGGGCGCCGTCGGGGTAACTACGCGGACAATCGAAAAGATATGTCCGTTGCTTGATCGTTGCGGCTACGAGGCAATCGAACTGCTGAGCAGCACAACCATGGCGGTGGCGGTGAGGTTTCACCGCGAGGACCCCTGGTCGCGTCTCGACCTGGCGCGGCGTCTTGCTCCCAACACCAAGCTTGGATTTCTGACGACGGGCCGTCGTTTCGTCACGTTTTCACGGACGCCGAAAGCTGTTTTGCGTCTCGCCTACGGGCTGCTGCGGCGCCACGGTGTCACCCGCATGTGGGTCATTGACCCAATGCTGGACATGGCTTCGACGGTCGAAAACGTGGCAATGGCAAAGCAGGAGGGTTTTGAAGAGATCGTCGCGGGAATCTGCTATACGCGCAGTCCTGTTCACACCGACGAGTACTACGCTGACAAGATTGCGGACCTCGACGCCTGTCGCGATATCGATTCGATCTACCTCAAGGATCCAGCTGGCCTGTTGAACCCGGAGCGGCTCGAAAGCCTTCTGTCGAAGCTGCAGAAGCGGCTCAGCCGGCTCAAGATCGATGAGATCCACACCCACTGCACCACCGGTGTTGCGCCGATCACGCTGTTGAAGGCGGCGGATCTGGGACTGACAAAGCTTCATTGCGCTTTGCCTCCGCTCGCAAACGGCAACTCGCATACCAATGTCCTGCAACTCGTCCGCAATCTCGAGGCTCGGGGACACACGACAGCAGTCGATCGATCTGCGCTGGAGCAGGCGTCTGCTTGCCTGACGCGAGAAGCTACGTTGTTCGGACTGCCAAGCGGAGCGCTGGCCGAATACGACGAGGCCTACTACCAGCATACGCTGCCTGGTGGCGTGCTGACGACAACGAGCCGCCAGCTCAACGAGATTGGGCGAGGGGAATTGCTGCCAGCAGTCATCGAAGAGGCGGTGCGGGTGCGATCCGACTTGGGCTGGCCGATCGTGGTCACCCCATTCGCGCAATACATCGTCACTCAGGCCTCGATCAACTTGATCACCGGGGAGCGGTACGGCCGGATCACTGACGAAGTTGTGGATCTTCTGTTGGGCGAGTTTGGCCCAATGCCGGGCAAGGTTGATCAGAACCTGCTTGATCGGGCGCTTGCTACGCCTCGTGCAAGACGGGCCCGCAATGGCGACGAACAAACGCTGGAAGAGGTGAGGGCGAAACTCGGCGCGCGACTGTCGGACGAGGATCTGCTGCTACGCGCAGTCATGCCGTCCGAGCAGGTGGATGCCATGGCGCAACGACGCCAGGCAGATAGAAGCTCGTTGGCATCGTTGCTCGCGTCGCTGGAGGACGACAAAGGCCCTTATTCGCTCAGCATCAGTCTCAGGGGCGCCAGCCTGTCTGTGGCTGGCGCCGCACCGGGAGGGCAGTGCCGTGAATGATCTTGCAGTGCCGCTTGACAGGACGGCCCTAGAGCGCATCGCCCGGGCAGGAGGGTGGATGCTGGATGTCGATGGCTGCATCGTGCGGACGGCCGCTGCAGGTGGCGACGGAGGGACGCCAATCACCGGTGCAGTGGAGCTGGTCCGCTGGCTCAAGCGTAATGGCAAGACGGTCGTGATCTGCACAAATGCGTCGGAGAAGACGGTCGCGCACTATGCGTCACATCTCAGGACGATAGGGTTCGAGATCGAGGATCAGGACGTCATGACGGCGGCGACTGCAGCCGCGGCATATATCGCCGGCCGTCATGGGAGCGGTCCCGTGATTGCGATCGGCGACATTGGGCTCACGCAGGCGCTGAGGGACGCAGGAGTTCGGCTTTGGCCGGAAGATCAAGATCCTCCTTCCGCGGTCATCGTCGGAGCTGCCAACCAATATTTGGCGCGTGATATCAACGCCGCTTGTCTGGCGATCGCCGACACCGGTGCAGCACTCTATGTCACGGTGGACGTGCCATGGTTCCATGGCGGTATCAAGAAATCCATATCGAGTTCGACGGCCATCGCGCGTGCCATCGAGGCCATTACGGGAGTCAAGCCGGTTGTCTGCGGCAAGCCGTCTCCCGCCATCGCGCGGGTGCTCTGTGAGCGCCTGGGGCGTGAGGGCCGCGATGTAGTCGTGGTCGGCGACATGGCCTCGATCGAGGTCAAGATGGCGAACGATATGGGCGCCAACAGCGTGCTCGTCCTGAGTGGTGGAACGTCGATCGACGAATTCCGGACCTTGCCGATTGAATATCGCCCTGATGTTTGCGTGCAGGATGTCGGGGCTCTGCTGCGTGCAATGCAAGAAGACTAATGAGGGGGAGACGACCATGGACAAGCGGACTGACCGTTTCGAGTTCTTTCACGAGACCAAGGCACCAAGCGGAGCGGAGGGCTGGGAGCGCATGTATCCCTATTTCCTCGTGTCGCAGCCCGAGGGACAAGCGGCGGAGGACGAGAAATTCTGGTTTGCCGATTCGGTGCACTGGTCCCGCGCCGTCCATCCGTTCGACAGCATCGGGGCTGAAGCGGTGTATTACGGCGCGGGCCACAACAGCGCCCGATCGATTGCACTGCCAACGGCGCTCGGACTGGATGTCCGCGTCGTGAACGGGTTTGTCTATATCTGCCCGCAGCCGGTTGTCGATCCCAATGAAATCGGAAAGCGCGCCAAACTGTTCGAAGAGCGGGCCGGGTTCTACTATCAGAACTGGGAAAAGCTCTACGCCAACTGGAAGGAGAAGATGCTTGCTTCGCTGGAGGTGATGAAGAATCTACGATTCGATCGCCTGCCGGAGTTCGAGCCGATAGAGATCGTCACGGAAGGCAAGGGCCGCTCCGTTTCGTGGGATCTGGTCGAGAACTATCACCGGCTGATCAACGAGTTTTTCCTGGTCTGGCAGTATCACTTCGAGAAGCTTGGCCTTGGCTACGGCGCGTACATGGTGTTCTTCCAGTTGTGCAAGGAGTCGTTTCCGGAGATCGAAGACCAGACCATCGCCCGCATGGTGGCTGGTGTCGAAGGCATCATGTTCCGGCCGGACGAGGAGCTGCGCCGGCTTGCCAAACTTGCGGTCAAATTGGGGGTGGGCGAAGCCGTCTGCGGAGATGGTGAACCAGATGCAATCCTCTCGCGGCTGGCACAATCCGAGGCAGGGAAGGCCTGGGTTCAGAGTTTCAACGAGACGCGTGAGCCCTGGTTCAACTACTTCGCCGAATACGGCTTCCTTCACGATCAGCAGACGTGGAACGAGAACCTGTCAATCCCGCTTCAAGGCATTGCGCGTTACGTCCGCCGTCTCGATGTGGGCGAGCAAATAGACCGGTCGGTCATGCAACTCCGGGCGGATCAGGAGGAGATTGCCGCAGAGTACCGTGCATTGTTGAAGCCGGCCGAAGCGAAACGATTTGATGACGCGCTTGGCTTGTCGCGGCAGGTGTTTCCCTACATCGAGGAGCACAATATCTATGTAGAGCATTGGGCTCATGCGGTGTTCTGGAAAAAAGTACGCGAGCTCTCCGACGTTCTCGTCGACGCAGGAATGTTCACACGAGCCGACGATCTCTATCATCTCAACCGGTTTGAGTTGGACCAGGTGTTGTTTGACGTTGTCGAGTCGTGGGCTATCGGCGTGCCGGCGCGAGGCGTAAAGCTCTGGCAGGCCGAAATCGAAAAGCGCCGAGGCATCATGAAAGCGCTGCGCGCCTTGTCGCCGGCTCCGGCCTACGGCGTTCCCCCCCAGGAAGTGACGGATCCGTTCGCCGTGATGAATTACGGCATCACAACGGAGCGGGTCGCCGATTGGCTCGGACAGGCAACGTCGGATGTATTGAAGTTCAACGGCATCCCGGCTTCCCCCGGCCTCGTTGAGGGACCCGTCCGCATTATCAGGCATGAGGATGAAATCAGTGAATTGCAGCCAGGGGAGATCCTTGTTGCGCTGATCACCGCGCCGTCCTGGGCGCAGGCGTTCTCTGTCGTTTCGGGAGTCGTAACGGATATCGGTGGCATGATGAGCCATGCGGCCATAGTTTGCCGGGAATACGGAATGCCGGCAGTCGTGAGCACGGGGTTCGCATCGTCAAAGCTGAAAACGGGGCAGCGCGTGCGCGTCGATGGCCGCGCCGGAACTGTAACCGTACTCTGATGGATGAGGGTGGATGATGTTCACGATCCGGTTTGACGACCCGGCCAGCCTGGATCCCTGGCTGGTGGGCGGCAAGGCACTCGGGCTGGCGTCAATGACGCAATCCGGCATGCCGGTTTCGCCAGGCTTTACGGTATCGACGAAGGCGTACCACCAATACCTGGACGCCTCAGATCTTCGCGGCAGAATCGCAAAGCTTCTCGCAGGCACCGATCGTTCTTCCATCGAAGCTCTCAACCACGCGGAGGGAACGATCTCCGCGTGGTTCGAGGAGGGTAAGTTTCCTCTCGATGTCCACCAGGATGTCAGCGCAGCGTACGCCCGGCTTTGCCGACATGTTGGGATCGACGAATTGTCGGTGGCGATCAGGTCGAGTGCCACGGCAGAGGATACGGAAGGCGCAAGCTTTGCAGGTGAGTACGACACCTTTGTGGGTATTCGCGGCGCCGGTGAGGTGGAACAATATATACGGCGGTGCTGGGCCAGCGCATTTACTGCCCGAAGCATGGCCTATGCATGGAAGAATGGCATCTCGCCAATTCATGTCGAGATGGCTGTCGTCGTTCAAAAGACTGTCGAGGCTCGTGCGGCGGGGGTCATGTTCACACTCAGTCCAGTAACGGGAGACCGATCACGTGTCGTGATCGAGGCGGCTTACGGCCTTGGCCTGTCCGTGGTTGGCGGAGAGGTGACGCCTGACCGATACGTCGTCGCCAAGATTGGAGGCGAGATAATCGAGCGGATCGTCGGCGAGAAGCACGTCGAATATCTCACCGGAAGCAAAGCGACGCCTGTCGACGAGACACGTCGAAAAAGCCTCTGCCTGCAGGACGACGAGGTCAAGGAACTGGCTCGGCTCGGGAAGGCTCTGGAAAGGAAGTATCAGCATCCCGTCGATGTCGAGTTCGCGGTAGACCGCGAACTGTTGGCAAACAACAGCATCGTGTTGTTACAGTGCCGCCCGGAAACGTACTGGTCCAACCAGCACGCAATCACGATGGCCGCGCCGACGCAGGGGGCTGCCCAAGCAGTCTTGGCGAGCGTACTGAAATGTCATGGGTAGGGGACCAGGGTTGCGCGGGATTGTTGCAGGCCAGTGGGACCTGCCCGATCTTGGTCGAACGAGCACCGCGCGTGGTGGGGACCAGACGATAGCAGCTACTCGCCCGGTCTCAACAACGCCGACCACTACAGCCGCAACGAAGCCGACATCCTGCGCGGCCGCCCGGTGCCCGAGGTCGTGGCCAACGTGCGGGTGACAAACATCTTTTCGCTGTCAGCCATAACGATGTCACCCTGGCTGCATCCGCTTAGCCATCTCCAATTTCTTCATTTCAGCGTCTGAATCTATTTTACTAAGAATCTCTTTAGGGCACCTCGAAGAATTCACTGAGTTCTGGCTTTTTGGCGGCAATTCAGATTCAAGGAGGGAGATAACCTAACGTGGGGGGCGTG
>JGI24705J35276_12237787_pt1 | contig 13135 bp, 10 predicted proteins | sample TergutNt197P4_FD_35276 | JGI IMG/M metagenome (IMG submission 35276)
CCAAAGGCACGGGCGACAATGAGGACGTGCACTTTGAAGATACGGTGCGCGGCAGCGACTGGGGCGCGGATCAGGTCGTCGCGCGCATGTTCGTCAACACTGCCCCCAAAGCGGTGCGCGAACTCGCGGCCTGGGGGACGCCCTGGAGCCGGGTGCGTGGCGGTGAGCACAAGGTCATCATCAACGAACAGAAAGTGACCCTCACCGAACGCACGGAGGCGCACGGCCTGATTGCGCAGCGCGACTTCGGTGGAACCAAGAAATGGCGCACCTGCTACGCGGCGGACGGAACCGGGCATGCCATGCTGTTTACTACCAGCAATCAGGCGATTTGCCACGGCGTCGAGGTGCATGAGCGTACCGAGGCGCTGGCGCTGATTCACGATGGGGGGCGTTGTTACGGCGCGGTGGTGCGTAACCTCATCACCGGGGAACTCGTCGCCTATCTTGCCAAGGCCACGGCGATTGCCGCCGGTGGCGCGGGGCGGCTCTACAGCGCTACGACCAGCGCGGTGATCTGCGAGGGCATGGGTCACGGGCTGGCGTTTGAGACCGGCGTCGCGCCCCTGGGCAATATGGAGGCCGTGCAGTTCCATCCGACCGGTATCGTTCCGTCTGGCATCCTTGTCACCGAGGGTTGCCGGGGAGACGGCGGCCTGTTGCGGGACGTGAACGGCGAACGTTTCATGCCGCATTACGAGCCGGAAAAGAAGGAACTCGCCTCGCGCGATGTCGTTTCCCGCCGCATGGAAGAACACATCCGTAGCGGCAAGGGCGTGTCTTCGCGTTTCGGGCCGCACCTGTGGCTGGACATCACCTTGTTGGGTCGCCAGCACATCGAACACAACCTGCGCGAAGTGAAAGAAATCTGCCAGTACTTCCTCGGCATCGACCCCGCCGAGAAGTGGATTCCTGTGCGCCCGACGCAGCACTATACGATGGGCGGCGTGCGTACCGACCATACCGGCCAGTCGCCCTGGCTTAAGGGACTGTTCGCGGCGGGCGAGGCGGCTTGCTGGGATTTGCACGGTTTCAACCGGCTTGGCGGCAATTCCGTGGCCGAAACCGTGGTCGCGGGCATGATCGTCGGAGAATCCATCGCCGATTTTTGCGACAAACCGGAAAACGGCGCGCCGTTCCCGCTCACGCTCGCGCGCGAATTCGTGCAGCGCGAGGAGGCGAAGCTGGCAAAGCTCCTCGATGGGGGCGGGCACGAAAACGCGTTCAAGATTTACACCGAGATGCAGCACGTCATGACCGATCACGTCGGCATTTTCCGGCAGGGCGACGCGCTGCTCGCCGGGGTCGAGCATCTGCAACGCTTGCGGGAGCGGAGCGCCAAAATCGGCGTTTCCGGCAAGTCGCGCGCGGCCAATCCCGAACTGGTGGCGGCCTATCGGGTCCGGCGCATGCTCAAACTGGCGCTTGCCGTCGCGCAGGGCGCTTACTTGCGTACCGAGAGCCGGGGCGCGCATTTCCGCGAGGATTTTCCCCGGCGCAACGACAAGGAATGGCTCAAACGCACACTGGCCTTTTGGCCGGATGAGGCGGCCACCCTGCCGCGTTTCGAGTATGAGCCGCTCGATGTCATGAGGATGGAACTGCCGCCGGGCTGGCGCGGTTACGGCGCGAAGGACTACATCGAACATCCGGATACCCCGCGCCGCCAGCAGGAAATAGAAGCTATCCGCAGCCAGATGGAAGGCCAGGATCGCTTTGCCGTCCAGGAAGCCCTCATGCCTTATGTTGGAGAATTACCCGCTTCGCTCGCGGGCCGCAACGAACGACTCGATGAACCGCTGGAGGCCGTGCAATGAGCGCCATCGATAACGACACTGCTCAAAATGTCCGGCAGCACCGGCTGTTGCGCATCAGCGTCCTGCGCTACGATCCGAGAGACCCCGCTTCGACGCCGCGCATGCAGGAGTACCGGATTGAAGAGGCCGACAGCATGACGCTGTTTATCGCCCTCAACGAAATTCGTGAACATCAAGACCCGACCCTGCAATTCGATTTCGTCTGCCGCGCCGGTATTTGCGGCAGTTCCGCGATAATGGTCAATGGCCGCCCGCAACTGGCTTGCCGCACATTGACCCGCGACCTGCCCGATGAAATCACGCTTGCGCCGCTGCCATTCTTTGAGCTGATCGGCGACCTTTCGGTCAACACCGGAAAATGGATGCGCGGCATGAGCGAGCGGTTGCAAGCCTGGCTGCACACGAAGGAGGGCGAGGCCGACATTTGCCGCATCGAGGACCGCATGGACCCCGACGTCGCCGAGCAAATCTACGAACTCGAGCGCTGCATCGAGTGCGGTTGCTGTGTTGCCGCCTGTGGGACCGCTCAGATGCGCAAGGATTTCGTCGGCGCGGTCGGTTTCGGAAAGATTGCGCGTTTCCGGCTCGACCCGCGCGATGCCCGCACGGATGACGATTTTTACGAGCTGATCGGCGACGATACCGGCGTGTTCGGCTGCATGTCACTGCTCGCCTGCCAGGATGTTTGCCCCAAGTCGCTGCCGCTGCAGACGCAAATCGCGTTCCTGCGGCGGAAGATGGCGGCGCAGGGATTTACTTCCAGCACACGTTGACTGCTCCCTCTCCCTCGACGCCTCTCTGTCCGGCCTGATCGATGGTGAGGGCTCTGCACAAAGCGGGGTCCCTGTCGGCTTGCGCGCCTATGGGGTCGGCTCTGAGAAGGTAGGCGCGCGCGGCCAGATTCTGAATGTCGAAGGCATAGTACCCTGCCAGATCATTGCTGCACTGTAGATCTAAATTTGGCAGGGGATCGCCCATGTAGGTCATGTTCACGGTGTAGTAACGTTCCAGCGACTGTGACATTTCCAGCAGACAGGCTGCTGCCGCCGCCCGGCGGGTTTTTATCATGTACGACTGGTAGCTTGGCATCGCGATAGTGGCGAGGATGGCAACGATCGCAACAACGATTACCAGCTCCAACAGCGTGAACCCCTTCTGCGTGTTCATGAACGATCCTCAGTTGATGATTTCGCGCCAGGATATACGGCGGCCACGGTTCCGAGCTGGAGGAGGATTCATTTCGAGACTGGTCTGGCCTGCCGAATCCATGCCGCTGACAATCACTCGCCCGTTGACAACCTTGACTTGCCCAGGCATGCCGCCGAGCAGGTCGCCAATTTTGATGGCTGAAGGAATTTTTCCATCGTCCATGTCTTTGTCATCAAATTCTCCGTCGCCATTGATGTCGAGAAAGACGAAGTCCGGTGCGCTGCCGGTTTGGGCATTGATGGCATAGAGCCAGCCGGAACCTTTCGGGTCGCAGGGGTCGCCGTCGACGGGTGGGATGATCGTGGTGAATAGGACGACATCCCCTCTTGCGGTTTGAACGATGACCGGTGCGCTCACGACACGCTCGCCTTTTTCGGTCAGGGAAATATACCAGCCTTTCTTGTTGTTTTCGCTGGGGCTACCCGCGAGTGGCAGGATGGACTTCACCGGAACGCTGCCCACGGAACCCGTTGTACTGAAAGTGCGCTCTTGCAGGTCATCGTGCGAGAGGGTAGGGCCATCATTGTCGGTCAGTCCGTATATGTTTTGCTGTACCGGGGGGATGCTTCTGTCAGAGAGGCTGAGATAGCGTCCGGTTCCGAAGAAAACGAAAGTTTTTTTGGCATCGGTGGCAATGTTGAGCCTCGCTGCCGTGGCGCGCGCGGTAATCGGTCGATTGGGCGTGCCCGTGTCGAAAAATTTTTGAGGCGCGCTGAACAGTTGCGGGATCAATCCGAATTTCCACATCTTGCCGCGCAGATCGCCCGCATAGGCCGATACCGCGTGGGTTGCTGCATCTTCCTTGATGGAGGGAGGGGCGAGGCCGTTGCCGAGTTCGTCCGATGCCTTGATGAAAGTCGTGCTGCCGTTGGCGATGTTCACTATGCCCAGGGCAGCCTTGTCATTGCAACTGTTGTAGCCATTACCGAAGATGGCGCTTGGTTGCCCGTTGATCTCAGCGTATGCCAGCGAACCGATGATATTGCCCAGGTAGGCCGAATTGGGGTCGGGGTCAGGGCAGGTCTGGCGGCCATTGAGTTCCCACTTGACATTGCTCCCCTGGAAAGTCGCCGGGTTGCTCACATCCAACCCGTATAGCCCCTTGCCGCCGCGTCCGAGCGCGCCGACCAGAAGATACTGATCCGGCGTCTGGGTTGGCGTCGTTATCAGGATTTCACCATCTACGTAGAAATTGTGCCCGTTGGTGAGTTCGGCCAGCTTTGAAACCAGCGCCGACGGAATGTAGGCGAACTGCTCCGTCCCGTCGGCGGCGTCAAAGGCATGCAGCATGCCGTCGTTGGCTCCCAGAAAAATCGTCCTGTCCGATTCGCTGTATTTGACGTAGAGCGGCGAGTTGTGCGGGCTGTCGCCGAGCGGGGCATGGTTGGCGTCGCTGCGGTAACGAGGGCGGAACTGGCCGGGATTCGGGCCTTCATTCGCGTTGTTCCCCCTGATGAAGTCGAGGACTTTCTGGCCGTCGAGCAGTTGCCCCGGCCCCCTCAGGGCGTCCTGAAGCGTGGGGCTCAGGTTGGCCCATGTGAAGGGGACGCCGTCGTTGTTGCTGTTGAGGGTGTATATCCTGCGCGCCGTGGGCGAAGGCATCTGTTCCGAGGCAAACCAGACTTCTTCTTCAAGCCCGGTTTTCGGATTGATTTTCTGGGCAATGAGTTCTCCCCTCCAGTCTTCAGGTTTGAAATGCGTCTTGTAGATGTAAACATCGGTCGAGACCGGCTCGATCTGGGAAGAACTGGCGTCGATGTTTCCCGAGGAGGCTTTTTGCGCGCTGTTGACGGAATTGATGATGGACGACATGCCTTGAAGGAATTCGTCGGGGTTGCTGGCTGAGAAAAAATCCCCATGACCATTTACGGCGGTGTGCAGCAAATCGTCGATCTTTTCAGTAAAGTTGCTGTCGGGAAGGGGATTAGGCCAGGTAATCGTCTCAACCGGAGAGTCATAAATTGCCTTGAAAGCCGTGTCCTTATCGATTTTGCCCGCTACCCCCAGGCCGATGGTGAAGGTCGTCATGTGCTGATATTCGGCATTATCCCGGTACTTCGGGGGAACCGCGCCTAGCGTTCCGGGAGCCGGGGTCTTGGGAACCTTGTTGGCGACTGAGGATGGCAGGAGTTTGTTATCCCAGTAATACCAAGCAATGTCTGCCAAGGTATTGGAATAACTATCCTTGAACGGAGAGGGGGCATTGCCGTCCACATTAGTGTTCACGACTTTTGGGCTGGAGGCGGAAGCACCGTTCCAGTAACCGTCTGTCATTAGAATGGTAAAACTCTTGCGGCATGCAGCGGCTTTTTCCGTGGCGACAGTTCCCGGCTTGCCGGGATCGTCTGCCCAAGGCCCCAGGCTTGAGTTGTCCGATCTGTCGTAGTATCGCCCGGCACTATCCAGCGACCTCCTGAGCGGTGTAGCGCCTCGGTCAGATTCACTGAGGGGAATCTGGCTGGAGAAAAGGCTGGAGTACATGCCCCCCGGTTGGATGTTATATAACCAATCAAGAAACTTTGCTTTCCGCGCTTGATCGAATCCTTGTACGCCCTGCATGATAGTGTCAACTTTCTTCCCGTCTACGGATGAAAGGCTTTTTTTGTTGATGAGTCCCCAGCCTATGCGAACGCTGGGATCGAGCTTCTCGAAAGCTCTGGCAATCCCCGCTTTGGATGCGTAATTGCGTGTACGGTAATAAGAATACCAATTAGCGAAATTCTGTTTTTCTGTTTCACTCGTGATGATATGTTTTGTACACAGGCCAAGATTAAAGTTAATGGCTGCTACTGAAGGGTTAGGGTATGACACCCAAGCGTTTGTCGGGCAACTGTAGTAATGAGCCGGTTCGGGATTCATGGGAAGAAATTCTCCAGCACCACAATTTCCAGAATACCAGTTTTCCCAATAGCAAGAGTTTACGTGTCCAAAGCTTGAGGGCATTCCCACATTCTTACCCTTGATTGGAAAACCATTGTAACCACTAGAGTAGTCTTTGCCGAATATCCTGCTTGAGTAGTCGGTCTGGACAAAGCTCGTGGCCAGGTTGACCGTAATGGGAACCGTGCCTGTGGTGTCTGAAAAATAGTTTGTATTGCTATTTCTGTATTTCAAATCGTAGCCGTTATACCAAGCTTTGTTGAATTGTGCGTTACCCAAGGTTCCGTCGGTGACGGGAGAACCATTCGCTCCAATAACCACAACACCCGGAGGTGCGGGCGGTGGGACATATTGAACCAAGGGATTGAAGTACATCTTGTTGAAGTCAGGTGATCTGTAAAATTCAAGTGGAACTTTGTAAAACTCATAATCATAATTATTGTAGGTATCAGTGCTTTGCCAATGTATATCGTCCGGCATATACGACCAGTACATTGAATTGGAATCGTCGTGGATATATAACAAATTAGCCGGAACGGCTGTGGCAACCGTCAACGGCACGGGAGGAAAATTAACCGTTTGCGCCAGTGCGCTTCCGTGATGGCTAATGATCGCAATGGCCGTTGCGACGGCCTGAACCAAGGGGCGGATGCGGATTGCCAATCGTTGGGGAGAATGGCGAAAATGAATTGAAGTCTTCATGATCTTTCCTTTTTTTAGTTTTCTCTGGGCTTCCGGTCAGGGTTCCCTCGGCAGACTCCTTCCGTCATCCGCCTTCAGCGGATGCCTCTTCCCCCCTCAAAAGGGAGGTCGTTCAGGGGAAGCTCAAACTTCATCAACGTGTTCTGCGGCAGCTTGCCGCGACAGCCATTGATCGCAGAGGCGATCAACAATATTCGCTTGCTTGACGGGGGGGCTTGGGTTTCGGGGGCTGTGGAGTTTCAGGCGCAGGAGTTTCCGTGCCCGAATCCTCCCCGGCCTGGGGAAGCGCCGAGGCCGCAGATGCCGACATCGAGAAACCGTGCCCAAGCGAGAACGCCAATGTCATGACGCCTATGAACAGGCGTATCCAGTATTTATGGGGAAACGAGGTTCTCATGATGCGGCCTCCTTGAGCAGATCGGATGAGACGCTCTTATTCGGATGCCTGGCGGCATGTGCGGCCAGTGATACTCGAAGGATACAGTGGGGCGTTTTTTTAAAGCCGTTACTTTTGCCTGAGTCCGGGCAAATTACCGACCCAAAATCCGTGATGCCTTTAGCTGCAACTGGCTGAATCAAGGGGATCAGTTGGCTTGAATCACGGGGGAAGCGGCGCGCGCCGGAAACAATATCTGGCGTTGAATGGGCGGTATGTCAGCGGTCGTCAGGATAATGGGCGCCGGGAATCCCCCTGCGGGCAACGTAGTCGTGCCGGTCGGGGAAAATTCAAACCGTAACACTACGGGCTGGGCGTTTATCAGCTCGGAATAGCTGCCTGTGCGCAGCAGCACTCCACCGCCGTTGGAAACCTGCCAGTCACGGCCATTGAGCGACAGAAAGACCGGTTGATTGGTACGGATGGCTTCGGAACGGGCAAACTGGATGCCCGCGACGAGTTCGTCGGCCGCGCCGCGAACGGCCATGTTGCGGTTCATGGTTCTGAACGAGGGAACCGCAACGGCCGCGAGGATGGCGGCAATGGCGATCACGATGAGCATTTCGATCAGAGTGAACCCGCCTGCCCGATGGCTGCTTGAGCGAGAAAAGCGCGCGGACAATGCCCGTTTTGTGAAAAAAGTCATATCAGTTCTCACGCCCGAATGTACGTTGGGAGTGTTGTGACGTTTCAGGCTGACGTCAAGGGCGTTTGGAACGATAGCGTTCATCCGTAAAAGTGAATCCGGACAAAGGGTGTGGGGATGCTGAAGCAAGTAAAAATCTTGCCTGGGCTGGCGCTGCTCGCCATTGCGATGGCGGGGGGAGCGCAGGCGACCGAGCTTGCCTTGTCAGGGGTCGTGGGGAACCGTGCCGTGATCAACGTCGATAATGGGCCGCCGCAACTGCTGACAGTGGGGAAGAGCACGCCGGACGGGGTACGCCTGCTCTCGATCGAAGACAATACGGCAGTGGTCGAATTCGAGGGGCGACGCCAAACCCTGCGCCTGGGGGAACGGGTTGTACGGCAGACGGGCGGCGATGCGGGCAAGGCTGGCGTGGGCACGTTTGACCGCGATCAAGCCCGGAAGGTGCTGGCGCGTGGCGTGGAAATCTCCATCGAATCGGATGCTTCGGGACACTTCCTGATCGACGGGGAAATCAATGGGCGCGGCGTTCATTTTCTTGTCGATACGGGGGCGTCGCTCATCGCCATCGGTTATTCGACCGCGCAGAGTCTGGGGCTAGACCTGGATGACGGGTACAGGAGCCGGGCGCATACTGCGGGCGGATTGGTCGATACTTGGCAGGTGACGCTGAAATCGTTGAAGATAGGCGGGTTGCGTTTCGATAATATCGACGCGGTTGTGATGCAGGCCGACATGCCTCAGGTGTTGCTCGGGATGAATATCCTCGAACAGATGGAAATGCGGCGCGACGGCAAGCTGATGCGTTTGAGGAAGAAACTGTAGCGAAGGGCGAATGTGAGCGAAGCGCATGAAATCGTGGGAAAACTGCGGCAGCGGTTAGCGCGGATCGAACCTGACGCCGCTGCCGGGGACTGGCCCGGCGCGGGTGGCGCCCAGCCCCGCCCGGCGGCGGTGCTCGTGCCGCTGGTGCTTCACGAGCACCGGAAGAACAGCCCCACTGTGCTCTTCACCCGGCGTACCGATCATCTGCACCATCATCCGGGGCAGATCAGCTTTCCCGGCGGCGGCATGGAAGAGGGCGATTCCTCTGCCGAAGAAACTGCGGTACGCGAGGCAGAAGAAGAAATCGGCCTTGCTCCGGAACGGGTCGAACTCATCGGTCGGTTGCCGGACTACCTGACCGGAACCGGCTTTCGCGTCACCCCCGTGGTAGGGCTTCTGCACTCGCCGATCAAGCTGAAACTGGACGGTTTTGAAGTTGCCGAAGCGTTTGAAGTGCCGCTGGCGCATTTTCTCGATCCTGCCAACCACCGGCAGCACAGCATCCGGATAAACGGCGGCGAGATGCGCAGCTTCCACGCCATGCCCTATGGCAGCTACTTCATCTGGGGTGCGACGGCGGGCATGTTGATGACGCTCTACCAATTGCTTACTGAGTGAGCGCTCATCTGCATTTCCCTGTCATTAAAAGGGCTGAGGTAATGGCGGCTGAGCAGATGTAAAAAAGCAGCCGGGGTTCGATGCGTTCGCTGACTCAGGGCAGTCCGACCGCCGTTTCGCCCTCTTCTTCCATTGCTGGTTTCAGTGATCGGCTGGCCAGTACTTTGTCGATGCGTTTGCCGTCGAGGTCGATCACTTCCAGCCGCCAGGTTTCCCAGGCAATTACGTCGCCCGTGCGTGGCAGCCTGCCGAGCAGCCACATGATCATGCCAGACAGGGTGTGGTAGCGACCTTTGTCCTCTTCGGGGACTTCCCGCAATTCGAGCAAGTCCTTGAGTTCCGGCAACGGGATAAGCCCGTCGAGCAGCCATGACCCATCCTCGCGGCGCACGGCCCAGGCATCTTCCTGGCGATCTGTGCGGAACTCGCCGGTTACGGCTTCCATGACGTCCTGGAGCGCCACCAGCCCCTGCACTTCGCCGTATTCGTCGATCACGAAGGCCATGTGTGAACCGGAGGCACGGAATTGTTCGAGCAATTCCATACCGGTCAGCGTCTCGGGCACGTAGACGGGGCTTTGCAACTGGCTGGCGATGTCGGGTCGGCCACCCTTGAGCGTCTGGTTGAAGAGGTGCTTGCACGAGATGATGCCGAGGATTTCTTCGAGCCCTCCCCGGCACACCGGGAAACGCGAATGCTCGGATTCCTCCACGCGCGCGAGGTTTTCTTCCAGAGGCCGTTCAGTGTCCAGCCAGACAATGTCCGAACGCGGGATCATCAATGAGCCGATCTGGCGGTCATCGAGGCGGAAGACGTTACGCACCATCGCGTGTTCGTTCTTCTCGATCACGCCGCTTTCCGAGCCTTCTTCGAGCAGGGCGTGGATTTCCTCCTCGGTCACGCCGGGCGATTTTTCGTCACGCAGCCCCAACAGGCGCAGCAGGAGCGCGGTCGAATACGACAACATGAGCACGGCAGGGCGCGAGATGATGGCCAACGCATTCATCGGGCGAGCTACCCGCCGGGCAATGCCTTCAGGGTTGATCTGGCCGATACGCTTGGGAACCAACTCGCCGATTACGATGGTGATGTAAGTGATGAGCAGCACTACGAAAGTGGTTGCCGTGACTTCGCTGGGACGCTGCGCCAGGCCCAGTTCACGCAACCACGCGGCAACCGGCGCGGACAGCGCCGCTTCGCTCATGACACCGATCAGGATACCGGTAGAGGTCAGGACGATCTGGATGGTCGACAGGAAACGGGTCGGTTTTTCCCCGAGGCTCACCGCGACCCTGGCCGCCAAATCCCCTTCCTCGGCCAGTTTGGCGAGCTTTGCGCGCCGGGCAGTGACCAGCGCGATTTCCGACATGGCGAAAACGCCGTTGATGACAATCAGAAGGACGAGAACAAAGATTTCCATTGCAACGTCCGCGCGTCTCTTAAACGCTCCGCGCGGAAACGGTATTGTCTATGCGAGGTGACAATCTAACACACGTTTATCCTGATTCGCACAAATTCTCCTCCTCGGAGGGGAATCCCGATGTGTGTTCAGCCCGTTCCTCCTACCGTCAGAGCGTCGATGCGCAGGGTAGGCTGCCCCACGCCCACCGGTACGCTTTGCCCGTCCTTGCCGCAGGAGCCGATGCCTGGGTCGAGAGCCATGTCGTTGCCGATGAGGCTGATGCGGGTCAGCGCATCCGGGCCGTTGCCGATGAGCGCCGCGCCCTTGACAGGGTGGGTGACCTTGCCGTTTTCGATCAGGTAGGCCTCGGAAGCGGAGAACACGAACTTGCCGGAGGTGATGTCGACCTGGCCGCCGCCGAAATTGACCGCGTACAGCCCCTTTTTGACCGAAGCAATAATCTCGGCAGGGTCGCGTTCGCCGTTGAGCATGAAGGTATTGGTCATGCGCGGCAGGGGCATGTGGGCGTAGGACTCGCGCCGCCCGTTCCCGGTGGGCTTCATGCCCATCAGGCGGGCATTGGTCATGTCCTGCATGTAGCGGGTCAGGATGCCGTCTTCGATCAGCACCGTGCGCGCGCCGGGATTGCCTTCGTCGTCGATGGTCAATGAACCGCGCCGATCCGGCAGCGAGCCGTCGTCGACCACGGTGACGCCGCGCGCGGCGACCTGCTCGCCGATACGGCCTGAAAAAGCTGAACTGCCCTTGCGGTTGAAGTCGCCTTCCAGTCCATGCCCGATAGCCTCGTGCAGCAGAATGCCCGGCCAGCCGGGGCCCAATACAACAGTCATGGTTCCGGCGGGCGCGGCAACCGCTTCGAGGTTGACGCGAGCCTGGCGCACGGCATCCAACGCATAGCCGCGCAACTTCTCTTCGGTAAAGTAGCCGTAGTCGAAACGCCCGCCCCCGCCCGCGCTGCCCTGTTCGCGCCGTCCGCCGTCTTCCATGATGACGGTCAGGGAGACCCGCACCAGCGGCCTGACATCGGCAGCCATGTGTCCGTCGCTACGCGCTACCAGTACGACTTCCCACGTCCCGGCAAGACCGGCCATGACCTGAATGACGCGCGGGTCGGCGGCGCGGGCGAACGCTTCCAGCCGTTCGAGCAGTTGCACTTTGGCGGTATCGTCGAGCGAGGCGAGCGGGTCGTCGGCGCGGTAGAGTTTGGCGGGAGGTTTGCGCGGCGTCGTTTTTACCTTCTGTTTCCTGCCTGTCGCGCCAATGGCCCGTGTGACGCGAACGGCATCGAGCAGCGCATCCATCGAAATATCGTCGGAATAGGCAAAGGCGGTCTTTTCGCCGCTCACCGCGCGTACCCCGACGCCTTCCTCGATACTGAAACTGCCCGACTTGACGATGCCTTCTTCCAGCCCCCATCCTTCGGCGCGGGCATATTGAAAATAAAGGTCGCCGTAATCGACGCCGCGCCGCATCAGCTTGCGAAGCGCTTTTTCGAGTTCTTCCCGCCCCAAGTTGTGGGGCGAGAGCAGGTAACGGTCAGCAGCCTTGAGCGCGTTTTTTGTCATCGTGTGCGGTTCCGGTCATCAGGCGATATAGGGTAAAGGATTTTTCGTCAGAAAAGTTCCGGGCGGCGGTGATTCAGAGCGGGCAGGCAGCGGCGAACCATGACGAGCCGGGCGGGATCGAGTTCGGCCACGATCACGCCCGCTCCTTCCGGGCGGCAGGCGAGAATATCACCCCAGGGGTCGACGATCATGCTATGCCCCCAAGTGCGCCGCCCATGCGGGTGCAGCCCATGCGGGTGCAGCCCACCTTGGGCCGCAGCCACCAGAAAACATTGATTTTCAATGGCTCGCGCCCGTATCAGCGTTTCCCAGTGCGCTCGTCCGGTCGTGTGTGTAAAGGCAGCGGGCAGGATGATCAGGTCGACTTCGCCCATCGCGCGGAAAAGTTCGGGGAAGCGCAGGTCATAGCACACTGCGAGCCCCACCCTTCCGGCGGGGGAGTCGAAACACACCACGCGCGCGCCCGGCTCGATACTGGCTGCCTCGTCGTAATGTTCCCCGCTGGTGCTGAAGCCGAAGAGATGAATCTTGTCGTAACGCGCTACTTGCTTGCCACGATCATCGAAAACCAGCGCGGTGTTGCGTGTTTTATCTGGCGCGTCCGCCGCCAGCGGCAGCGTACCGCCGACAATCCATATTCCGTGGCGCGCGGCGGTTTCGCTCAGGAACTCCTGAACCGGCCCGCAGCCTTCGTGTTCGCTTGCGCGAATCTTGGCGGCCTCGTCGGATGACATCAGCGCGAAATACTCTGGCAGCGCCACCATTCTCGCGCCCCTGGCAACGGCCTCAGAGATCAGTTCGTCCGCTACCGCGAGATTGGCCGCCACATCGGGGCCGGAGACGGTCTGGAGGGCGGCGATTTTAGGAAGCAGGTTAACTTTTTCAAGCATGGATCAGTGCTGATGATGGAATGGCTTTGAGGAAGGTTTGGCTCCGTCATCCATGACGGGGATTGCGCTTGGCGCGTGTTCAGCGCTTAGCCTCTGTCGCGCTGTTCTTGTTGTCCTTGGGCTG
>JGI24705J35276_12237786_pt1 | contig 13132 bp, 10 predicted proteins | sample TergutNt197P4_FD_35276 | JGI IMG/M metagenome (IMG submission 35276)
AAGCGAAAGAGCCGAGGAAGAGCTAAAGGAAGCAAAGGAAGTAGTACCCTTGTACAATGCGTTAACTGCGGAGCGATGGTGCCCAGAGATAAAGCAAAACGCTCAACTCGTCGGGTGTCATTTGTGGAGCCCCAGTTAGCTAAAGAACTCAGGCAAAAAGGCACATTTCTAGCATCTTGGGTGGATACCAAATATTACTGTATCTCATGTGCAGTCCACCGCGGTATCGTCAAAGTTCGAGCAGAAAACGAACGCCACTCAAAAGGCTACAAACGAAGATTCTAACAACAAAAAAGAAGCAACTAGTTGCTTTCTTCTCCTTTATTCTTTTATTCTCTCTATACGGATATAGTTTGTTTTTTCTTTAATTCTTTGTAGACATGCAGGGCTCGTTGTATAACGGTCAGGTTTGAGATAACGGCTAACACTGCTACGCCATAACCTAGAACAGGTAACCAGAAATAGCCGGCTATGCTGGCAACGGCCAAGATGAGCATGCGCTCTGCGCGCTCCGCAAATCCCACAGATTCCATCTTTATCCCACATGCCTCTGCACGGGCACGGGTATAGCTAACCATCATTGAACCCGCCAAAGCCGCCAAAGCAATAATGGGCCCCCAAAACGCACCCCACGCCGCATTAGCCAACCCCGCGAAAAGTATACCCGCATAAACGGCCGCATCAGCATAGCGGTCCAAAACAGCATCAAAAAACCCGCCAAACACGGTTGTCTGTCCAAAGGTTCGGGCAACAATACCATCCATAGTATCACAAAACCCAGACGCCAAAAGGAAAAAAACGCCGAGCAACAAAAACCAAGACGCCTGCACCGAAACGGCAGCGTAGGCAACCGCAGAGGCCATCGCAAATATAAACCCCACAACACTAATCCGATTAGGCGTAAACCCCAATCTATGAGCTATCTTAGCCTCAGTTGTTAGCATTTGCTGGATTTGTTTTTTAAGTTTGGTGAGCACGCTTTGCCTCTCGCAAGTAGCCAATACCTTAGCTACACAAAAGCCTTTCTAGCCCCCAACCGCCAGCAGATATGTTTGCATAGTTGTGTTTTCAATGGCTTTATAAGGAAGAAGTCATAAATATTTGACAGTAATGTTCGGTCTCGCAACAAAGCGTAGACCTGCAATGTTACACATGAGACATAAAGGAGAAAAATAAAATGACAGAAAACGCAGACGTAATTTTCGTCGGAAACAAACCCCCAATGAGCTATGTTCTGGCCATAATCACAAGCCTCTCCTCAAACGATCTAAAAGAGATCACTCTAAAAGCAAGAGGCCAAGCCATAACCACCGCAGTTGACGTTGCAGAAATCGCAAGAAACCGCTTCATAAAAGACCTAAAAATCAGCAAAATCGCAATCGGAACAGCCGAGATGCCACCACGCGAGGGCGAGAACAAGTCCAGAATGGTTTCCACGATGGAAATAACCCTTACCAAAAAGTAAGCGGTAACATTTTAAATAAACAAATAGTTAAGTCCAAAAACCAATTCTAATTTTTTTACTCGACTAACCATACAACACATACAGCGACGCATCCAACTAACAGTTTGATACCCACACCAGATACTTAGAAACATCCCGAGATTGCAGAAAACAATGAAGAGAGATAAACAGTTTATTTGTGAGACGAACATTTTTGGGACAACATAAGTAAAGATGTGTGGTTAGGGGGGATTTTTGGAGGGTTTATCAGCAACAGATGTTTCGTTGATTTTTACTGGCCAGCCATTTTTTTCTATTAGAGTTTTTGCTTTCTTCTGCTGTTCGCCATCTATGACTATGGCGTGGCGTAGTTGGCTGGTTATGATCTTGTTTAGGCCTTTGATGTGTTTTATTTCTTCGAGCAACAGTGCGTCGTCGGTTTCGAGTATGGTTAGGGTGTGGATTTTTACGCGTCCGATTTTTAGTTGCCAATCATCCAAAGAACGAATCACATTGTCGGGGAGGGGTTTGCCGCTTGCTTTTTGCAGGGTTTTTTTTATTTTTTGAGGGGTTATGTTGAGATCATGGGCACGGATTATCGAGGGAAAGTCGAGTTTGTAGATTGCGGCGTTGCCATCAATGGAGTGTTTGGTGAGGAATTTGCTAAAGTAAGTTTCATGTTCAATGCGGCACTTAAGCCCAGATATAATTATGGAATAATCGGGCAGTACTATGAGCTGGCCTGTGTCGTTTATGGGATGGTAGAGGGTTTTGGGGGTGGTTTGGTATTGATTGGTTAGTCCCAAAATCCATGCACCGAGTTTTGTTATGCGAAAGCCGGCAATGCCTATGCAGAAGTCATTTTCGGTGTATTTTGTGCGGATAATGTTTTCTGTGTATGCGATATCAAGTATGCCTAGGGTGCAAAGAAAGGACAAGATGAGACCGATTAGGTGTGTTTCGCATTCGCTCCAGTCGGGTACGTAGTCATCATCATAGTATTCCTCAGAGGTGTAACCGCGCACTACAATGTCGCAGTAGAGCAGGCGGCGCAGGAAATTGCCATAGAACATTTGGGTGTGATTAGCCAAGGAATCAAACGTTAAGAATTGCTCAGCTGGGCAGTTTTTTAGCAGATCTATGATGATTTTTCGGCATTTGTGCCACTCAATTTGTTCGCAACTATCTTTGAGGGCAATGTGGGTTAGGTAGTGGAGTTCATAGATTTTATTTTTCTCACAATAGTCTGTAAATAATTGTTTTGCTAGCTCGTTTGGGGGTTTAGCTAGCAAATCAGGGGCGTTTTTGCCGGGGTGCACATATCCGTCTGGGTCGATGTCAAGTAAGCCCGAGTTGGCGGCTAATATGAAGAGGGGTTGGGTGATTTTGAAGTCGTTTTTGTGTTTGGCCTCTTTTGGAGTGCAGAATTTGCCGTTTTTGTCACAGACTTCTTCGAAATCAATTGTTTCGGCGAGTTTGGCCAGTTTGGCGGGGGTGAGATCCAATGTGTCGGGTTTTACTTTTAGGCGTTCGCTGGCGGCAAGTTTTACCAGCGTTGCCAAGTCGTTGAGGCGGTTTTCTCGGCATATGAGATAATCAGTTTTTGTTGGGCGATAGGATGTGTAGTCGAATTTTATGGGACCGACCAGATTTTTTAAGACGTTAAAAACGGTTTGGGGCATGTTGCCGCCGGGGAAGAGTATGACGGTTTTGGTGTTGGGGATGTTCCAAGTCAGCAGGTGGAGAAATTTTAGGCGCATGTAGTCAAAGGCGTTGGTTAGGTTTTTGGTGTAGCCACCGGGTGCTATGTATTCGAGTTTGAGGTTGTGTTTCTTTGCATATATCAGAGTGGTGGGGAGGTATTCGCTGCCGCATTGCACCACGTAGCGTAGAAAGTCTTGTTCGCACTCTGAGAGTTCGGCCCAGAGATCTAGGATGTTTTGGTCGTTGGCATAGAAGGCGGCGAGGTTTTTTATCATGTCTTTTTTTAAGACGTTGGTTTTGTTGTTAAAAAGACGCCGATGCAACGCTGTTAGGCCGGTACCCTCGGCGCAACCATAGGTAGTGTCGTTGGTGCAAGTGTTTAAGTATTGTTCCAGCTCGGCAAGTTTTGTATCACTCATGGCTGGGGTCCTCGTCTATTATTTTGTAGGGGTAGCCTTGTTCGGTGAGAAAGAGTTGGCGGTGCATCGAAAAACTCTCCTCGGTTGTGTCGCGTGAAACGATGGTGTAGAAGTAGGCTTTATTTTCGCCTTGTTTGGGGCGCAAAATGCGGCCAAGGCGTTGAGCTTCTTCTTGGCGTGAGCCAAAGCTCCCGCTAACCTCAAGAGCCACATTTGCATCGGGGAGATCAATGGCAAAGTTGGCAACTTTGGAGACCACCAAAACTGGAAACGCTCCGCTCTTGAAGCGCTCATAGAGCACCTCGCGGTCGCGGTTGGGGGTTTTGCCGGTTATAAGCGGTGCACCTAGTTGCTCAGCGATATGTTGGAGCTGCTCAAGATAGACCCCTATAATCAAAATATGCGCACCCACATGTTTGGCAAGCAATTTGTTAATAATGACAAGTTTGTCGGGGTTCTCGGCGGCTATGCGGAATTTTTCGCGTTTGGGAGCAATTGCGTAGGGCATCTTTAATTCCTCAGGCATAGCAATGCGTACCTCAAAGCACTCCGCTTGGGCAATCCAGCCTTGGCTTTCAAGGACTTTCCAACCCATTTCGTGGCGTTTGGGGCCAATTAGGGCAAATACGTCGGTTTCATGGCCGTCTTCGCGTACCAAAGTTGCAGTTAAGCCCAGCCGGCGCTTGGCTTGCAACTCTGCAGTTATGCGAAAAACTGGTGCAGGCAAGGTATGTACCTCATCATAGATGATAAATCCCCAGTTACGCTCCAAGAACAACTCAAAATGCTTCTGCACGCCTGCTTTATCTTTGGCGCTTATGATTTGATAGGTCGAAACCGTCACAGGGCGAACATCTTTTTTCTCACCGCTATACTCTCCAACCAATTCAGGATCCAACCCTGTTTTAGTAACCAGCTCACTAATCCACTGGCGCACCGCAGTGATTGATGTTGTAAGAATCAAGGTCTCGGTTTTTAGCTCTGCCATAGCCGCAATTCCCACAATGGTTTTTCCCGCCCCACAAGGTAGAACCACAACCCCATGATCACCTCTGCCTCCAGCACGAAAAGCACAAACCGCATCAAGCTGGTAATCGCGGGGCTGAAAAACATCACGCCGTAAATCAACAAGTAAGGCCGCCCCATCCGCATATCCTGCCAAATCCTCGGGTGGAAATTGGATATTCATAAGCGCCTGCTTGATATGGCCCCGAAACACGGGATCAATTTTTACTTGATTATTTTTGGGTGTGTCAATAAAGAATTTAGAAACTGTTTTTTCTGCGCATAGTTGGGCCATGATGTATTGGTCGTCGGTTTCAAGAAATAATTCGTTTTGTTCTTTACAGATTCGTACCTTGCCATAGCGGCTACTAATCTGGGTTAAGCGTGCAATAACTGTTTCAGATATGGGATATTTACTATATTTTTCAAGGGTTGCTAAAATATCAGCACTCTTTACGCCTGCACTGGCGGCATTCCAAAGAGAAATCGGAGTCATCTTATAAGTGTGAATATATTCTGGAGATTTTACCATCTCAGCAAACGCTAAGAGCTCATCACGGGCAGATTCGTAGGATGCATTGTTTGTTTCAAGTAGCAAGGTCATATCGCTTTGAACAATAAGCGGCTTGTAGACAGCATCAATCAAGTCAGACACCTACGAGTAGATTAGTTTGAGAGATTTCCACGGTTAATTTTAGTCCCCAAGTGAAATGTTATGCGGCAAGAGTAATGTTGTGAATTCCTTATATTTTTTATTAAACAAAAAGTCCGATTCCATCATGGGCAATAACTGCAAATAGTAAAAAATATACCGCTCACGCAACCATTACTAGCTGGATAGCTAAAGCAAGAGTGATACCGTATGGGCAGTTTGTGCAGAGTGTCAGGATTGGTTTTTGTGGTATTGTTATCTTTTTGCTTAGTTGCCGAGGCACCCGTTTTGGGGGCATCTGTGTCTCCACCGGAGGAAAATGTTTGGGTTGAGATAGCACCGATGCACTATGCACGAAGCTATTTTGGCACAGTAGTGGTGGATGGTAAAATCTATGCTATTGGGGGTCTTGATGAGCGCTATGTGGTCGGTGGTACTGATAGGCATGGGGTCATTGGTACCGTTGAACGATATAATCCACAGACCAATACGTGGATGGATATGTCGCCAATGCCTACACCCAGATACAGAGGAGTCATAGTGTATTCTATGGGCAAAATCTACTGCATAGGCGGAAGCAAAACGCCCCAAGGTCAAGATCTATTGGTAAATGAGGCTTATGATCCCATTACAAATAGCTGGGAGAAAAAGGCAGCTCTACCAACTCACAGACTCGATATGTCTGCTTGCGTTGTAAATGGAAGCATATATGTTATGGGCGGAATTATAACCACAAGTGATGGCGGGTCCTATTCGGAGCTTTGCGAGGTTTATGATCCTGTAGACGATACATGGTCGGTATATGATGGACCCTGGCCAGAGGTGCCTTCTACAAGTCTGGTTTTTGATAATAGACAATATGTTTGCAATGGGTTGTCACTTCAGGTTTATGATTTTGTTGGAGCTAGTTGGATGTATGGTCCTGATGTACCGGGTGAATTTCACGGCAGAGGCATTGTTGAGGTGGATGGATTGTTGTATGCTTTGGGCGGCTGTACTGAGACGTACAGTTTTCCGTTTTATATGTGGTCGCCTGAGCGTGCTTCTGTTCGGAGTGGTTTTGTGTATACGCCGTTTGGTTATGGGCGAATTCCACCCGAGATTTCAATTTTATCCCTCAAGGAGAAAGACAAGTATGATGTTAGCAATGTAACCCTAAAGTTTAGCATAAAACAGCCCATAGTTTGGATGGGGTATAGTCTTGATGGTCAAGCCAATGTGACTGTTGGGGGTAATGTTTCTCTGTCGGGGTTGTCTAGTGGGCGCCATAGTGTGAGAGTATTTGCAGAGGATAAATATGGAAACATGGGTGCCTCTGAAACCATAACCTTTACTGTTGCTAATGCACCACAGTCACTGGTCTTTATCGGTGGTGCTGTTACAGCGGCTATTGTTGCGGTTGTTGTCTGTTTGGGGTTGTTGTTTTTGAGAAAATACCAACACAAAAAATCCACCTGACTATGTTTTTTGGGTATATTGTGAGTTTAGGTTGGTTTTTGTTATTTAATCTATCTAACTTTTTTGTTAAGGTAAGCGGCGGGAAAGAATGCTAAAGCTATGGGGGTTGTTTTTCCGTTAAAGCTATAAGCGGCGCGAGTTATCAAACCTGAAATGTCCTCGGAGAGTCGATTGGCTTGATTTTGCTTATGACTACGGCGCCCCCTGAAAAAGATACGTGGTATCATGGGAAGCGTTTGCCGCCTATTGGGTTGATGTATATTGCGGGTGCGCTTGAGAAGGCGGGTTATACGGTTGAGATGTTGGATAATTATTTGGCCAACAAGTCTCTTGAAGAAGTTAAGCAAATAATTGGACAGCGCCAACCGTTTATGGTGGGGATTACTTGTGGTTCAGCTACGTTTGCGCGTTGCCTAGAAACCGCTCAGGCCATAAAAGAGGCAAAAACGGATTGTGTGGTGGTGGTGGGTGGCTGGCATGCGTCTTATTTGCCTGAGACACTTTTGGCACACAACGAGATTGATTATGCTATTATCGGAGAAGGCGAGCAAGCTATAACTCAATTAGCAAACGCCCTAACACAGAACAAACTAGACCAAGTAACATCGATTCCAGGGGTGGCATGTAGAACCCCAAGCGGCATCATCGTAAATGCACCTAAATTTATTGAGGATATGGATGAGATTCCCTACCCCGCCAGGCATTTGTTGCCCCTTGAGCAGTATGATCGCACCATCGAATTCTTAGAGGCTAAACCGGCGGATGTTATGAGCATTAGCCGAGGATGTGTGTATAGTTGTGGGTTTTGTGAAACCCGCAAACTCTGGGGCAACATCAATCGCAACTTTAGCCCAAAACGCGTCATAGGCGAAATTCAAGATCTACAGAGCCGCTATGGTACAAAGGGCATCTATTTCATAAACGATAATTTTACCCTAAACAAAGAAAAAACCAAAACGCTTTGCAACCTCATGATTGAGCAAAAACTGGATTTGGAATGGGTTTGTGATACTCGGGTGGATTTGGTGGATGAGGAGCTCTTGGAGCTTATGAGCAAGGCAGGCTGTAAAGTCATCTGGTTTGGCGTGGAATCGGGCTCACCTAAAATCCTAAAACGTATAAATCGAAATACCACCCCCCAACAAGTCGAAACTGCCTTTAAACTATGCAAAAAACACCACATAGAAACCGCCTGCTCTTTTATGCTTGGATTACCCGATGAGACCTTGGAGGATATGGAAGAATCGCTCAAATTCGCTAAAAAAATTGATCCGGATTATTGTCAGTTCAATATCTTTATCGCTTATCCTGATAGTAAAATCTACAAAGAACTGCTCCAAAACAAAAACTATACCCAACTCGACGAGTATTTGCTAAGCGTCAAAAGCGACCAATACGACTATGAAGCACTCAAAGCACTACAGTGGCGCTTCTTTAAGAGTTTCCACATGAGGCCCAAACAGATTCTAAAACGAGCCAAACGTGAAGGCATTCTAACCTTCACCAAAAATCGATTGTTGCACGGCACCAAAAAAGCCAACGGCACTGCCTAATAGAGGGTGATTTGATGGATAGGCGACGGCTGGGCAGAACTAATCTAAGAATGTCCCAAGTAGGTTTTGGCGGCACTTGGATAGCCGAACTACCCAAACCTCAGGCAGTCGAGGTTGTGCAACATGCCTTTGAGTTGGGGTTTAATTATTTTGATACCGCTCGCTGGGATGGGGATAGCGAAGAAAAAATCGGTGAAGCACTCCAAAACAAAAAAAGAGATCAATGTATAATTGCCACTAAAACGGGTAATCGGACCAAACGTGAATCCCTCCAAGACTTTGAAGTGAGCCTCAAAAATCTGCGGGCAGATTATGTAGATATTTTACAGCTCCATGGCATTGATGATGAAAAAACACTCAGCAAAGCCATGAGCGAGGATGGTGTGTTGCAAACCTGCAAGCAAGCTCAGCGCGAAGGACAAACTAAATTTATCGGAATCACCGGGCATAAACCGCGGGTACTCATAAAAGCAATAACAACAGGCGAATTTGATACCGTTTTGGTACCACTAAACGTGGTGACTCCTCAGGCGCTTGAGGAGCTTATACCTACCGCAAAAGCACATGATGTAGGTGTGGTTATCATGAAGCCGCTGTCAGTGAAAACTTCTAACTTGATAACTTGTCTCTACCAACCCTCACTCTCGCTCATCTCAGAAGAAGCAGAGCTCAAGGCACTATTGGGTCAGACCGCTGAGGAACAAGTGATTAGTGCACTGCAGTATGTGCTTGCCCAAGATGTCTCGGGGGTTATTGCAGGGCTTAAAAGTATCTCAGAGGTGGAAACCGCCGCAAACGCCGCAAACCAATACCACAGTCTAACATCCAAGAAGCAGAAGCAGGTTAGCTTTGAATTAGGCAACTACTGTCGCGACTGTGGCTTGTGCATGCCCTGTCCAAACAACATAAACATCCCTGCGGTACTGCGTTTTCAGATGCTACATGACATATATGGACTGAAAAACTGGGCCAAAAAACGCTACGGCGGACTGGAAATTAAAGTCGAGAAATGTGAACACTGTGGACAATGCACGCCCAAATGTCCCTACAACCTACCCATAGAAAAACAGTTAGAGAGAGCAAAGCAAGAACTCACAGAATAAACCAACACCACACCGTCCTCCTCAGATAATAGTGTGGCCATCGCAGTATTTTTTAGTATAAAACGTCTTGCAGTAGAAGACTGCTTTCAAACGGTTAAACTGGATATCGCCTTCTTTTTCAAACTTACGCACCGTTTGGCAGGTAAGCTCTGTACGCTGTTTGGGGATTAAATTCTTGGTTTGCTCATAAATACGCAAACAAACAGCATATTTCCCTTAACATCTTGACTTATTTTAATTGCCTTCACAGGAAAATAGAGCCCAGTTTTTATAGGTGCTCTATAATTTATAAACTCGGTCATTTCTACAGTTTTCCGCTTGATAATATGGGTGTTAATGGGTGTTACCCATGGTTAGGTTACTACTAGAATTTGGCCGTTTAGTATGACAAAATCTATGGTTAGGGTGTTTATTTTGTGTGGTTCAACGGTTGCGGGATCGGCGGTCAGAATGATGAGGTCGGCTAGTTTGCCTTCTTGAATTGAGCCTTTGGTGGTTTCTTGGTCTGTGCATCGGGCAGCATTTAGAGTGTATAGGTTGATGGCTTCATTTAGGCTTAGGCGTTGTTCGGGGTTGGGATGTAACATTAGTTCTTGGATACCTAGCATAGGGTTTAGAGGTTCCATGGGACAATCGGAGCCGGCGGCAACCACTACACCTGCATCTATCAGGGTTTTTAGGGGGTGGAGCCACTTGGCGCGTGGGCCGAGCCGCTGATCGGCGGACCAGACTGTGAATTCGGTTGTTATGACTTTGGGTTGAATTGTTATGGCCACATTCTGCTTTTTTATCCGTTCAAGAAGCGCGGGGTTGAGAATTGCGGCTTGCTCGATTCGGATGCGTTGCTTGCTTTTTGTCTGCTCAATTACTGATAAAACCAAATCTATGGCACGATCGCCCATTGCATGGATAACGGGTTGAACGCCAAATGATAGTGCCCGCGTAATCGAAGCTGACAGTGCCTCTTTGGAGAGCAAAAGTTTACCGGTGTTTGTGGGGTCATCGCTGTAGGGCTCGTTTAGGGCGGCTTCTTTGGAGTCTAGGTAACCATCAGCCACAATAAAGGCGCCGCTAACTTGCAACACCTCGAGATTTTTTGATTGGATTTGAATTGTTTTTTCTAGGAGGGTTTCGGGGACGATTACGTTTACTCTGAAGAGTAGTTGGTTTTGTTCGTAGAGTTTTTGGATTAGGGTGAGTTCGGCTTCGTTTAGTATGAGCCAGTGGAGGCTGGTTATGCCGGCTTGGAAGGCTTTTTGGCAGGCATGTGCTGTGGCGGTGAGTAGTTCGGTTTGGGTGGGTTCGGAAACTGCTTGCCAGATTAGGGTGGTGGCGGTGTCGCGAAAGATGCCGGTTGGTTGGCCTTGGGGGGTTTTTTCGATGATTCCGCCTTGGGGGTTTGGGGTGGCGGGGGTTATGTTGGCGTGGTTTTGGGCTTGGGTGTTGGCAATGCAGAGCATGGCGGCTTCGCGGTAGAGGATAACGGGGTTGTTTGGACTAACCAGATCCAAATCTGCGGCGGTGGGTATGCGTTGTTCTTGGAGACGGGTTTCGTTCCAGCCTTGTCCGATAATCCAGCTGTTTTTGGGTGTGTTGGTAATTTTTTGTTTGAGGAGGTCTTGAAGTTCTTCTATGGATTTTGTGTTGGTGAGATCAAGCCAGAGGAGGCATCGGCCGTAGTCGGCGAGGTGGATGTGGGTGTCGATTAGGCCGGGGAGAATGGTTTTGCCTTTGAGATCTAAAATTAGTGTGGTTTCATCAATTAGGGGGGTGATGTCTTGGTTGGTTCCGACTTTTTGGATGTGGTTGTTTTGGATGGCCAGGGCTTGGGCGTGGGGTTGGTTGGGGTTTTGGGTGTGTATGTTTGCGTTAAGGATTGCTAGAGTTGCTGGCATAGGACTCACCATTTATAGATGCGTAGTTAGGTGAGCGGGTTAAAAACCTTCGTTTTAGCCCTTGGGGGTGTTTTTGTGTTTGAGTAAGACATAATAGCGGCGCATTCATGTGTTGGATATTACTGTGGGGGCATTTTGTTGAAGGCTCGTGTGGCTCTGGTTAATCCGCCTTATCCGTCTGAAGCGGCGCAATCGGTTTTTTTGCCTTTGGGTATTGGTTATTTGGCAGCAGTTCTTGAAAAAGAGGGCTATTCTGTTGATGTGGTGGATTGTCAAACCAAAAAATATACTCCGCAGTCTTTGGAGGAAAAGTTTCGCAGTCTAAATCCTGATATTGTAGGGGTTACCTCGGCTACGGTTACTTATTTGCCGGCTCTTGAGGTTTTAAAGTCTGCCAAGGCGGCGGTGCCCAAGGCGCTCACGCTTATGGGTGGTCCACATGTTAGTGTACTTGATCAACAAGCCCTCTCTGATAGTCCTGATCTAGATGTTGTGGTGCGTGGTGAGGGGGAACAGACCGTGCTGGAATTAGCGCGGTTTGTCTCTGAGCAGGGGATGATGTTTGGTCTTAGTGCCATTCAGGGTATTACCTATAGGAGCAATAATCAAACCTTTAGCACCACCGACCGCGCCTTTCTGCCTGACATTGATAATTTGCCCCATCCCGCACATCATCACTTTGACACCAATATGTACAAGCTCTTTGGCGTCAATTATATGCCCATAATAACTAGCCGTGGCTGTCCTAGCGCATGCACCTTTTGTTTAGCCTCCAAGATGTGTGGCCACAACTTTAGAGGAAGAAGCCCCGCAAAAGTCGTGGATGAGTTGGAATGGCTACGAGACGAGTTTGGTGCAGGGGCGTTTGCATTCTATGATGACACCTTCACCTACGATTTACAGCGTGCCTATGCGATTTGTGATGAGATGCAAAAACGCAAAATCAACCTGCCCTGGGATTGCCGCACCCGGGTGGACCGCGTCTCTAGGGAGCTTTTGGCAAAGCTCAAAGCCACAAACTGTCAACTAATCCACTTCGGCGTCGAATCAGGTAGCCAAGAAATGCTCAAACTCATGCGTAAAGGCACCACCGTAGAACTAAACGCCCAAGCCATCCAGTGGGCCAAAGAAGCAGGCATCTCTGTTGCCGTTTCGCTTGTTATTGGCTATCCCACCGAAACACCCGAGATGCTTGAGCAGACCATCGAGTTTCTCTACAAAACCAAACCCGACTATGTCTATATGTGTGAAGCAGTTCCCTACCCAGGTACCGAATTAGCCTATTTCATAAAAGAACTTGGATTAGAAGTGGATGCCAACTGGAATCAATACCGTGAAGAAACCCAAATCTTCAAAAACACCCTGTTGCCCCTTGAGAAGTTAGAAGAAGTCAAAAAAGAATTCTTTGACAACTATTTCTCCTACAGCTATTTTCTACGTAAAAAGGTAAAGAGGGACTTTTATAGCCAAATCATGGCCCGCGCCGCACTCAATCACCGAATATGGAACAATAAAACGCTCCGATGGGGATTTAAAAAACTCAGCAAACTCCGCACCCCCAAAAAAAGCAAAGGCGGCTACAGCACCTCAGAGCAAGACCAACAAACCTAACAATAGGTTCAATTGTCCACAATTTGCAGGCAGTCAGCCTAATGAGCTGCTTACAAGTGTAAACAATTAAAATGTCTGCCAAAAATAAGCCAGATAAAAATTGCGGGTATGAATGAAAAGAACAACTTTGCTATAGCTTTTCCAAAGTGAGCTGTAGTTTGGCAATTGGGCAATTTGGAGCAGGTGCAAAATCTTTTTAAAGTTGGAGGGGAGGGTTTATGGTTAGCTATCTGGAAAGAGGGTTATTACTTGACACAGAATGGTCCTTTACTTATGACTTCTTGGCGG
>JGI24705J35276_12237785_pt1 | contig 13130 bp, 12 predicted proteins | sample TergutNt197P4_FD_35276 | JGI IMG/M metagenome (IMG submission 35276)
CCTGGTGCGCTCGGAGGGAACCGATCTTAATATTATCTATATGATATTATTGCATTATTTTTTCCAAGACCACCGAATGTATCGCAATTTGTATCACAGATGTATCCCAGATTCTTCGTGGTTCCGAGGTCATTGTGAATTTCTGAATTTTTGTGGAGGGCGCACCGTCATTGATACAAATGGGATACATTTGGGATGCACGAACGCACGGCACATACTCAGAAACTGATCGCGCTTGTATCGCCGACCCGACCCGAAATAGTTTCGATCCACGCTCCCCTGTGGGGAGCGACAGAATGCGATTGCCAACGTTGACACCCGCAAGGTGTTTCGATCCACGCTCCCGCGTGGGGAGCGACGGCGTGGCTGCACGGCGGTCTCCCGTCGCCTGATGCCGTCCGAGTGATGGTCAGCCAGAAGCGGATGAACAGCGAGAGTGCTTCGCCGAGCACAGCAAGATCCTCCTCACGCGCATCGAGCTTGTCGATGCGGCGCGACAGAGCCGCCTCGCCTTCAAGAAAAGTTTGCCAGAGCTGTCCCGAACATAAATCCCCTCACCTCGCTCAACTATGCTGGGACCGATCTCGACATGCTTACGCAGGTTGGTTTGCGGGTGAACCAGGCTAGCGGCATCACGAACATGCAAGCTGTTCAGCAACTGAGACATGGCGTTTCCTTTTCTCTCACTTACGCTCGCCGCGCAGCACGAGTTTGGTTTCTTGTCGCTTAAGATTATCAAGCTCCCAGATACGCACGCCTAATCTCAGGATTATCGCGCAGTTCATTGGATGGCCCCTCGAACTTTACGCGACCAATCTCAACCGCGACGCCTCGATTGGCGAGCTTGAGCGCCCAATTGGCGTTTTGCTCGGCCAGCACAACCGCAAGATGCTCTTTCGATTGAATCTCGCGCACTAATTCACCGATTCGCTGGACCATCACCGGCGCGAGGCCAAGCGAGGGTTCGTCCAGCAGCAGAAGCCGCGGTCGCGACATCAAGGCTCGCCCAATCGCCAGCATCTGCTGTTCGCCGCCGCTCAGATTTCCGGCCGCTTGCCTCAAGCGTTCTCGTAATCGAGGAAAATATAGAAGGATTTGTTCTAAACGCTCACCTATCGCTGACTTGTCGAGGATGTGTGCCCCAGCAAGCAAGTTCTCTTGCACGCTGGTTGCAGCGAACACCCGGCGCCCTTCCGGCGACAACGCTAGACCACGTTTCGTCATCGAATAGGGCGGCCGCCCCACAATATCTTCTCCGTTAAACCGAATAGTGCCGGACGCAACCTTGACCAGCCCCATAATGGCCTTAAACGTGCTGCTCTTGCCTGCGCCGTTAGCGCCGACCAGCGCCACAATCTCGTTCTCATTGACCTTTAGAGAAATGCCATGTGTCGCGCGCACATTGCCGTAAACGGCCACAAGGCCGTCTATTTCAAGCAGACTCATGTTCGGATCCCAGATAGGCTTCGATCACCTGAGGATGGCTCGTCACCTCGGCTGGCGTTCCGATGCATAGTTCTGCACCATGATGAAGCACGACGACCCTGTTGCAGAGACGAGCAATAAACCGCATGTTGTGATCAATCACCATTATGGTAACGCCGGTCGCATTGATGTCCTTGATAACGTCCGCCACGCGATCGGCTTCTTCCGAACTCAGGCCCGCAGCCGGCTCGTCCAGCAGAATCATCTTGGGCTCGCTTGCCAACGCTATCGCCAGACCAAGCGCCTTCTGACGCCCGTAAGGCAAACTACCGGCGACAACATAACGGAACTCTCCGAGATTCAATTCCGAAAGCAGGTAATCGGCTCTCTCGGTTGACGATCTCCAGGCAGCTTGATGTGCCTCCGACCCAATGAGGGTTGACCAGAACCCGCGATACGATCGCGCGAACGATCCCCGCATCACGTTTTGCCATACCGTCCGCTCAGCATAGATCGTGGTGGACTGAAACGTTCGGACCAAGCCCATCGCAACAAGCCTGTCTGTCGACACTCCCGTCACGTCCCTACCATTGAACCGAATTCGTCCCTTATCAGGTTTGATCGCTCCGGACACAAGATTCACGGCCGTGGTCTTTCCCGCCCCGTTGGGCCCGATCATGCCGAGCACCTCACCTTCATTCACCGCGAATCGAAGCTCGCTCACCGCCCTAAGCGCACGAAAACTCTTGCTAAGACCATCGACATCTAACAGAACACTCATCGATTTTCTCGCCGCGCCGTTTTACATAATGAGCGCACCAACTCGCCGATATCGAACAGCCCTCCGGGCAGATATCGCATCAAGAGGATCAGAGCGAGGCCATACAAGACCCACTGGTAATCCACCCAGCTACGCAACAATTCCGGCAGCGCAACAATAAAGATCGCTCCCAGGATGGGCCCCCACAACGTATTCAACCCTCCGATCACGTTGATTACGACTAGTTTTAATGACTCAGAGAACCCATAGGACAACGGCGAAATGTAGTGGACGAAACTTGCCTCCAACGAACCCTGAACGCCTCCCACACCGCAGGCGATGATAAACACGATCATCTTGATTTTGAAAACTGGAACGCCGTTGCTGAGTGCCAGACTTTCGCTCTCTCGAATTGCGTCCACGGTGTCGCCAAATTGCGAAACTAGCAAGCGTCCGCACACAATACTCGTAACAACTGCTAAACTCAGAACGAGATAGTAAAAACTCATCGGCGAACTAAACGTGGTTGGAGCACTAATGCCTGAGATCCCCTCCGAACCGTTCGTCACCGCTGTCCAGTCAACGAATATCTGCCGCACAAATTCCCCGAAGGTAAAAGTGAAGAGCACGAAGTAAACGCCCTTCAGGCGCAGTACGATCAGGCCCACAATGGATCCAACCAACGCCGACGCTGCCGCACCGATGACAAGAGCCAACCACCAGGACACGTTCATATTCGTAGTGAGAAGGGAACTTGTGTAGGCGCCTACTCCTACAAATGCAGCCTGGCCCAGCGAGAATTGTCCAACTCGAAAGATAAGGTGGATGCCCATCGCTCCAATCGCATAGATCGCAACCAGGGTTGCGATATAGAGCAGGAAGGATTCTCCTGTCACAAACGGCAAGACAACGGCGGATGCAACCACGATACCCGCGGGCAGCAGGCGCATCCGTCCAAGCTTTGCTGCCGGTGCAACCGTGTTCGCAGCCTCAAGCGTCACGCTACTCGCTCCTTGCGTCCGAGCAGTCCCTGCGGTTTGAGCACAAGCACCAGCATGATCACTCCGAATGATGCGAATTGAGCTACAGATGCGCCGTAGTAGGTTGTCAAAGCGCTGTCGGCCATACCGAGCAACAAACCTCCGACAGCGGCCCCCGGAATACTCCCTAAGCCCCCAAGGATGACCACAATGAACGCCTTCACTACCGGTGACGCACCCATGAATGGCGAGAGCGAATAGAGCTGCCCGAGTAATCCCCCAGCCAGTCCAGCGAGTGCCGTCGCCGCAAAGAACGCCGCACGATAATAGGCTCGCGCGTTGATACCCTGGATTTGCGCGGTTTCGATGTCTTGCGCTACCACACGCATGGCGAGTCCCGCCTTCGTGAAGCGCATGAACAGGAAGAAGCCGGAAAGCGCGATCGCCGCAATGCAGATGACGATCAAGCGATCCGTCGGAATTCGGACCGGACCCAACACAAATATCCCCGGATAGCTTGACGGGATTGAACGTTGGCTAACGCCGAAAAAGATGACCCCGAGATAGGTCATCATGGTCGAAAGACCGAGCGTCGCAATCATGCCCTGATACTCTCGTTGGTAGAACGGCCGCAAGACCAACCGTTCCAGGAACAGCGAGATGGCTCCGACCAACAGCGCCGACAATGGCAGTCCGATCAAGGGCGAGATGTGGAAATACTGAACCCCGTACAGCAACAGGAAACCACCCAACATCGCGAACTCGCCGTGAGCGAAGTTGACGATCCGCATGATGCCGAAGATCAGAGTGAATCCCAGCGCCATCAAAATATAGATAGCGCTGAGATTAAGACCATTCAGAATTATCTGAGTGAGAATTGCCCACGACAACATATCACGTCATCCTCCAAGCTACGCAGGCGCGAGAATAGGGTTAGTGGGTCGCGACCTTCGCAATATTGACCGCCTTGCCGTCCTTAACTTCCTGTATGACAAAGTCGATCATGAGTTGGTGATCTATACCGTAGGCCTGCTTGCCCCCCCATTTCACCTTTCCAAAGATGGTGTCGTAATCGGTCATCTTCGCGAGCTCTTCCCTCACTTTGTCAACGTCGACAGAGCCACTACGCTTCATTGCTTCCATCAAGATCCGGACACCGTTGTACATGACGGGGCACCACGTATTCATCGGACCGCCATACTTTGCCTGATACGTCTCAGAGAACTTCTTCCCGGCGGGATTATCGGCGTCAAAGAAGTTGAATGAAATGAACCCTTCAGCCAGTGGACCAGCAACTGCTACATTCTCTTCGAGAGACGGACCGCCAATTTGAACGACTTTTCCTGTAAAACCGAGCTGCCGCACCTGTTTCAAAAGAAGCCCAGCATCTGCCGGCGCATTCGAGTCGAGATCCAATATGTCGATGTTCTGCGCCATCATGCGTGTAAGCAACGGCGAGAAATCAGAAACGCCTCGCTCAAATTTCTCGCTGAACGAAACATCAAAGCCGGCGGCCTTGTAGGCCTCCGTGAGGAGCGGAATCACCTGCTGGCCCGTCGCATCAGACGGTCCGATCAGTGCAACTTTCTTGAGAGACGGATATGTCTTCTTCAGCCATTCTATGATTGGCGGTGCAAATTCCTGTGTCGTCACCGAGATGCGATAATTGTATTCGCTGTCTGGTGGAAGGACTTTGGGAGAGTAACCGTCATGCATGGTTATCACCTTCGCCGGCTTCGTCACCGACAGCGCACCAAGCACCGCTGGCGTACCGATGGGACCCATGACATATTTCACCTTGTCCGCATTGACGAGGCGCGTCGCTGCGGTGGAACCGCCTTGTCCGGAATAGGCGTCGTCATACATGATCAGTCGCGGAGTGTAGGTCTTGCCACCCACGACGAGTCCGCCAGCCGCATTCACTTCATCGATTGCGATCTGCACACCACGTTGCGTCGCAATACCCCAATCCGTCGCGCCACCTGATAGGCTGCCTATTGCGCCGATTGGAAGGTCTTCGCCTGCAAAGGCAACGCCTGCGAGAGCCATATATCCTACGGCTGCGAGAAGACCGCGCCTAAGAATTCTCATGAGATACTCCTCCCCATAAATAAGTTTGCTACGGTCTCTCCCGACCGAAGACAGAATTTTGTCGGTTACGCGATTTCCTCTCTAGTTGCTCCGTATAGTTCAATTGCTTTTTCTACGCTGATATAGCCATCGGCAACATCCCGCTTAAGGTGATCACGCGAACGCTTCTTGGGATCACCGTAGCCGCCAGCACCCGCAAGCCGGAAGCTGATAATGTCGCCTCTCTTGAGCGCTTTGATTTCCTTCGAACCTAATCGTTCGGCAGTGCCATTCCGAATCAGCACCGTTTCTGCCACGGCCCCAGGTTTGCCGCCTAGAAGACCATACGGCGGATTTTTGTGGCGGTCGCCCAACAACACGACGGTCGCGCTTTCGCAAAGCACCTCCACATCCTTTTGTGTCCCACATCCCCCGCGATAGAGTCCAGCACCGCAGGTGTCCGGAATCGCCTGCAATCGGTGTATGCGGATCGGATTGTTGGTTTCGTGAACTTCGACCGGCACGTTGGCGCAGTTCATCACAGGGGCCAATGCCTCTACGCCATCCTTATTCGAACGCCCGCCATAGCCACCAAAGATCAGATCGTACACGATCCAGCGCTTACCGGTTTTGTCATCGATGCCGCCAATCTTCGGATTACCCCAGTGACTGAAGGCACCCATAGCCCGCTCGGGCACGGCTTTGGACATTGCTCCGTTTACAGTATCGAAGATTCGAACCTGCACCGAGGCACGACCACCGCTCGCGGCTGGGAAGCGAGCATTGAAGAAACTTCCTTCCCGCGCCACAATCCTGATAACGCGCTCGACTCCCGCATTATTAGGAACGTCGATCTTTGCGAAAATACGCATCGCAAAGCTGCCATAGGCCCGCGTATAGTTGATGTAGCAGTTGATGCCGGCTGGCACCTGATCGCTGCTGCGCGAGAAGTCGACGGTGGCGCCATCCTTGTCCAGGGTGATATCGACACAGACTTTAACGGGATCGGTGCCCGGGCCGTAGTCGTCAAGCTTGTCCTCGAAGCTATAGGTCCCCTGCGGCAGCGCGGCCAAGAGTTCTCGCGTCCGAGCCTCTGAGCGGTTCAATATCTCCTCAATAAGCGCTTCATATTGCTCAATGCCAAGATCAAGGATTAACTTGCGCAATCTCTCGACCCCGGTATGGTTGGCGTTGCGTTGCGCGAACAGATCGCCGCGGACCTTCTCCGGAAGCCGAACATTGCCGAGCAGGATGCGAAGGATGTCAGGCTCGAATTCGCCGTTCCGGATAAGCTTGACCGGCAGCATGCGGAAACCTTCCGCGAAGGAGTCCGGGACACCTTGCACTGCCTCGGACCCCGGATGTGCGCCACCAACATCGACGTGATGCGCGGTATTGACGACGTAACCGACGAGGTTTGAGTCGAGGAACACGGGTGTTACGAAGTAGACATCGGGGAAATGCCCTCCTCCAAGGAAGGAGTCGTTGGTACAAAGCGTGTCGCCGGGCTGAAGTGTTTCCGGCGGGATATAGCTGAGTACATTTTTGACAACATAAGGCATCGCACCGAGATGGCCAGGAGTGAAATTGCCTTGTGCGATCAACCGTCCCTGCCGATCAAAGATACCAGTCGAGAAATCCTCACCTTCGCGCACGGCCTCCGAAAAGGCAGTTCGTCGCAGGGCCCCTCCCATCTCATCGGCGATCGAGACGAGGCTGTTCCAAACGACGGTCAGCGTAACCGGATCGATGCGGCAGCTATTCTTTGCGATGCGGTTCACTTCGCGCCCCCAATTGTGATCATGAGATTGCCCGCCTTGGTAACCGATACGACGTCACCCGGCAGAACAACCGTGGTCGACTCCTTCTCCTCGACTAGGGCCGGCCCCTCAAACCTGTGGTGCAGTTGGAGTGCATAACGATTGATGACTTTGCACGATGTCAAGCCACCAGCTTCCGGGAAATAGGCATTCCGCTCTCCGACAACAGGATCTGCCGCTACCGTGGCACCATCCAACTGGAGCCCTGTACCCTTGCCCTCTCTGACGATACTCGCTTGCACGTACCAGTCGGTGACTTCGACAGCTGCTTCCTTGTCGTTATAGCCGAATTCCTTCTTGTAGGCGGCATAGAATGCGTCCAACACTGCGCGCTCATAGTCAGGGCCGATCTTGCCGGAAGGAAGCTCAACCCTGATCTCGTAGCCCTGCCCGACATGATGCATCGATGCGCTACGCTCAATTCGCGTATCGCCGCCCTCCCGCATCTTCTCAACCTGTTCGCCGATGCGCCGTTCAAGGTCGGCGAAGATCTCGGTGATCTCCTGTTCAGACTTACCGTTCAGTTTGACAACGCGAGTCAGGCCCATGTCCATTTTCTGGTCAGCGACCAACAAGCCCAGTGCCGAGCCAACCCCTGCGCCGCGCGGCACAATGACCCGTGGCACCTCCAGCGCCCGCGCAAGACGACACGCATGAAGGGGACCCGCTCCACCGAATGCCACCATCGCATACCGGCGCGGGTCGCGTCCTCGCTCAATCGACACGATCCGCATCGCACGTTCCATATTGGCGTTCGCGACCGAATGAATGCCCCAGGCAGCCTCCTCTCGCGAGAGCCCAAGTGGCTCACCGACGTCCCTTTCGATCGCTCCGGCTGCCCCTGCCGCCTCAAGACGCATGGCGCCACCGTTGAAGAAGTCCGGATTGAGATATCCAAGCGTCAGATTGGCGTCCGTAATCGTTGGGCTGGTGCCGCCACGACCGTAACAAATGGGCCCAGGCTCTGCGCCCGAGCTATCCGGACCAACCGTGATCAGCCCCATTTTGGTGCGCGCGATACTGCCACCGCCAGCCCCGATCTCGAGCAGTTCTATGGCGGTAATATTGAGCGGTAGTCCACTGCCCTTCTTGTAATTGACAGCGTCCACCTCGAAGGTAGGTGTAATCGCCGGAACGCCACCATCAATGGCCCCAAGCTTCGCGGTTGTTCCGCCCATGTCGAACGTGAGGACGTGATCGAACCCCTCCTCCTTTCCGACTTCCGCACACATCAAGACTCCTGCCGCGGGCCCCGATTCGACGATCCGAATAGGAAACGATCGCGCCAGTTCGCCGGACACCAGCCCGCCGTTCGACTGCATCACTGACAGATCAGCCGATACGCCAAGATGGTCCAGGGATTTTTCGAGAGAGGTAAGATAATCGTCGACCAAGGGTGCGACATAGGCATTAGCGACAGTAGTGCTCGTTCGTTCGTACTCGCGAAACTTCGGAGAAATCGTCGACGACAGCGAGATCACCTTCCCCGGCAGCCGTTCGCTGAGAATCTCCCCAACCCTCCTCTCGTGGTTTGGATTGGCATAGGAATGCAGCAGCACGACAGCGACGGCGTCAAAGTCATCTTGAGCCAACTTGCCGGCCAGCGTCATAACCTCCGCCTCGTTAAGCGGCCCAATCACTGACCCATCTGAAGCTAGGCGTTCAGAGACTTCGAAAATGCTTGCTCTCGGCGTTAGCGGCTGCGGTTTATCGAGGTGCAGATTGTTTGTGTCGTAACGCTTCTGCCGACCGATCAGCAGCACATCCCGAAACCCTCTTGTCGTAACCAAGGCGACGCGGCTTCCCTTGCGTTCCAGAATGGCATTGGTGGCAATCGTGGTGGCGTGCAACACCTCCTGTATCGCGCGACCGTTGAATTCACCCACCTCCTCGCGCGCATTAAGGTCATTGGTTACCGCCTTTGCGGGTGCACGCGGAGTGGTAGGGACCTTCCAGACCTTCACAAGACCGGTTTTCGGATCACGTAGCGCAAAGTCGGTGAAAGTACCGCCAATATCGAATGCCAACTGCATTTCTTGCTCTTACGCCTCCCCGTGATTTCCAGAGGACAAGTTCAGTGTCCCCGGTCGCCAACTTTAAGATAATGGCATGCCATCATACAATAGACTTCTTGGCAAGCATTACTTTCCTGCGCAAAAGCGCTACATGAGCTTCTATTGAACTGCATACCGTGCAAAATCAGCCTATGATCTCAGCCAGATCAAAGGAAAACAGTGAATGGCCGCACGAATCAAAACCAGCCCCAAGAAGACCCAGACCGGCCCAGAAGTGAGACAGTCAATAATGGACCGAAGGGCGGCCGCCGATCAGGAGAGGTTGCGTAACGCGCTGTCCGTCCAACGAACGGCGCCCACATTACGTGTTCTTGCGCTTGAAAAGCTTCGCACCGCGATCATTGATGGAGAGTTTGCCCCGAACACTCGCCTGGTCGAACGACAGTTATGCGACCTTCTTGGCGTCAGCCGCACCATTGTTCGCGAAATACTCCGTCAACTCGAAGCCGAAGGATGGGTCGTAAATCCACCATACAAGGGGCCGACGGTCGCTGCGCTAAGCTTCGATCAAGCAAGACAAATGTACGAAATGCGCGAAGCCTTGGAAGGTTTGGCGGCTCGCCTGTGCGCCCGCCGCGCTACCGCCGAGCAGATCGTTGAGCTCGAGACGATCGTTGACGAAATGGCGCTTGCTCAATCAAAACAAGATCTTCCCTGGCAGCTCGACACGATTAAGCGGTTTTACGAGGTGCTATTGAAGGCCGCAGGGAACGAAATTCTGGCGGAGTTTCTTTCCTCCCAATACCATCGCCTCATGCGGCTTCGCTCGATGTCCCTGTCTCAGCCCAAGCGCGCAGCGGTGAGCACGATCGAAAAGCGGCGGATGGTCGCTGCAATCAAGGATCGCGATGAGAAGGCTGCCCAGCTTGCCAGCGAGTTGCACGTTCGCAAGGCCGCCGAAGCTGCGCAAATCGCCTATCGCACGAATGAGTCTGTTGCGCGTGATGATAATGAGCGCCCCAAGACTGCTCGACGTACAAAGGTCCGAGCAACGGTCTAGCTGTCTTTACCTCCCACAGTTTTGATCACAGCGAACCACTCTAACAGGCTGCCTCGGTTGACTTTGGTACTATTGTGGTATGGTATACCGTACTACAAACTGCTTTTGAAGCGACCGCGAATGGTCGGCTTGCAGCGTCGGAGTGGCCTCGAAATGCCGAATTATCCCAAGATCAAGCTCTTCATAAATGGGCAGTGGCGCGAACGGGACGGCGACATCCCGATTATCAATCCCTGCAATGAATCGACTTTGGGTGTTCTCCCCCAGGCAACTCAACAAGACCTCAACGACGCAATTGCTGCAGCTGAAAAAGGGCTTCGCATATGGCGGCAAACAGCGCCAGCGCGGCGGCAAAAGATCATGGAGGATGCCTGCCGCATTGCCCGCAGAAATAGAGATTCGATCGCACACGCGATGACGCTCGAGCAGGGCAAACCTATCATTCAATCCGGCCTTGAGATCGACCGCGGCTGCGATATCATCGAATGGGATGCCACAGAAGGACGCCGGACCTACGGCCGCATCATTCCGACCGAACCAGGCATGCGCTTCACGGTGACGAGAGAGCCGATTGGTGTCGTTGCGGCGTTCTCGCCATGGAATTTTCCGTTCAGCTCACCTGCCCGCAAGATCGGTGGCGCGCTCGCTGCTGGATGCTCGATCATCATCAAAGCGTCGGAGGAAACGCCTGCTGGCGCCCTGATGCTAGTGCAGGCTTTCGCGGAGGCCGGCGTTCCGGATGGTGTGGTCAATCTGTTGTACGGTCGACCGGCGGGAATTTCCGACTATCTGATTCCCCATCCCACCGTCCGCCTGGTTACGTTTACCGGGTCTGTCGCTGTCGGCAAACGGCTGTCGGAAATAGCCGGTCGCCACATGAAACCTGCGATCATGGAATTGGGCGGCCATGCGCCCGTGATCGTTTGTGCCGACGCCGACATAAAACGAGCGGCGGCAGTGTCAGTTACTGGAAAATCTCGCAACGCCGGACAGGTTTGCGTCTCTCCAACCCGGTTCTTTGTTGAAGACGCTGTTTACGATCAGTTCGCCGAAGAGTTTGCTGCGGGCGCGCGAAAGGTGAAGGTTGGTGACGGCCTCGACGAAACCAATGCAATGGGCGCGCTGGTCAATTCTAGGAGAATCGAGACGATCGACGCGATGGTGAAAGATGCCGTCGCGCATGGAGCCAAGGTCCTCGCCGGTGGAAGTCGGCTTGGAAACCACGGCTATTTCTATCCTCTCACCGTACTCGGCGACGTACCGGACACCGCGCGTGCAATGAACGAGGAGCCGTTTGGACCGATCGCGCTGCTCTCTCGCGTGAAGTCTGTCGACGACGCCGTGAACAAGGCAAACGCCCTCCCCTATGGCCTAGCCGCCTATGCATTCACCGAATCCGCTGCCACCGCGGAGAAGATCTCGCAAACGGTCGAATGCGGCAATCTGGCCATCAATCATCTCACGGCCTCTTACGCCGAGACACCGTTTGGCGGTGTGAAGGACAGCGGATATGGCCGGGAGGGCGGCACCGAAGGTTTGGATTGCTATACAATTACAAAATTGGTGAGTCATAAGATGTCGATCTGACGTATCGGCAAGCCATTGGCGGGTCTGAAAGCACATGTCTCGGGGAAACAACAGTCTCGAAGCGGGCACGAAGCCAGAACCGCCTCCTCTGTTGCTACAACCGATCCGGTTACGCGGGCTTTCCGTGCGTAACCGGATCGTCATCTCTCCGATGTGTCAATACCGCTCGGTCGCTGGAGGCCCCACGGATTGGCATCTGGTTCACCTCGGAAAATTCGCGATGGCGGGCGCGGGCATCGTTTTTTGCGATGAAACGGCCGTCGAAGAGCGTGGCCGCAAGACCCATGATTGCGCCGGAATCTACGATGATCGCCATATAGCGCAATATCGCCGCATCACGGACTTCATCCGCTCTGTGGGGGCAATTCCAGCAATTCAACTCGGCCACTCGGGACGGAAAGCTTCTTCTCACGGAGCGATGCAGAATTGGGCGCCGCTCACTGCTGAAAACACCGTCGCGGGCCGCGAACCATGGATCGGGATAGCGCCAAGCCCCATCCCGGTCTCAAAGGACGCCCATACTCCGAAAGAAATGAGCCGCCACGATATCACAACCGTTGTGAGAGCATGGTCGGAAGCGGCCAAGAGAGCCCTACAGGCAGGGTACGATATCTGCGAAATCCACGGAGCGCACGGCTATCTTATCCACCAATTCTTATCGCCGGTAACCAACCATCGATCCGACGCCTACGGAGGCGATCGGGAGGGACGGATGCGCTTCGCCCTGGAGGTTGCCTGCGCCGTACGCTCTGCCTGGCCAAGCGACCACCCAGTCTTTTTTCGCTGCTCTGTGGTGGACGGCAAGGGGGGTCTTTGGAACCTCGAAGACACGCTCTTTCTTGCCAGAGCACTCAAAAGCATCGGCATCGATGTAATTGATTGCTCATCTGGCGGAATCCAGAGCAACTCGGCGTTTCCATTGATACCGCGCGTACCAGGCTATCATGTCGCTTATGCTTCGCACATCCGTCGTGAGATCAACATCATGACGATCGCTGTAGGTCTGATCACGGACCCCCATCACGCGGAAGCCATATTGCAGGCTGGCGACGCCGATCTAATAGCTATTGCCCGAGAAGCCATCGCCAACCCTAATTGGCCTGTCGATGCCGCTAACGCGCTTAACCGAGACAGTCGAGCACTGCTTCCGCCTGATTATGCTCATCGTCTCCGCGGCCGCGACTATACGACCTCCGGCTATCCGCGCGGCACTGCCGTGGCAATCCCGCTCACGGAGAATTCACACCAATCGTACACTTGGTTTGAGCGGTCCGATGCTCCCGGCCGTGACGCCTCCCGGCCTCCACAAGATAAGACTAAACCCAGCTAGCACTACTTTGGCAGATTGATTATTTTGGGGTTCCCTCGGCGAAGTTTCGGTGATTCATAAGGAGCCAGCTTTTATGAGGAGCT
>JGI24705J35276_12237784_pt1 | contig 13129 bp, 12 predicted proteins | sample TergutNt197P4_FD_35276 | JGI IMG/M metagenome (IMG submission 35276)
GGTCCGGTCAAGGTTCTGTCCGAGGGTGAGTATCCGAAAGAGTATCCGGGAATCTATCTGCGGCCCGCCCAGGTCCGCGCCATGTTTGACGAGCGTGGATGGGCCAACGTTGCCGCCCTGCAGTTGCGTAACCCGATGCATCGTTCCCACGAGTTCCTGGCCAAGATCGCCGTTGAAGTATGCGACGGCGTGCTGATTCACAGCTTGATCGGTAACCTCAAACCCGGTGACATTCCCGCCGACACCCGGATCGATGCCATCAAGATCCTGATCAATCATTATTTCGTCAAAGAGCACGTCATCAACGCCGGTTATCCGCTGGATATGCGTTATGCCGGTCCGCGCGAGGGCCTGCTCCACGCCACCTTCCGTCAGAACTACGGGGTCAACAACATGCTGATCGGCCGCGATCACGCCGGTGTTGGCGACTTCTACGGTCTGTTCGAGGCCCAGCAGATCTTCGACCGTATCCCCAAAACCGGCGATGCCGGCAAAGACCTGCTCTGCAAGCCGATGAAGATCGACTGGACCTTCTATTGCCATAAGTGCGATGGCATGGCTTCTCTCCGGACCTGCCCGCATACCAAGGACGACCGCGTCATCCTGTCCGGCACCAAGCTGCGCAAGGCCCTGTCCGAAGGCCAGCCGGTTGTCGACCACTTTGGCCGTGAAGAGGTTCTGGTTCGGCTGCGTGCGTACTATGCCAGCCTGACCGAGAAGGTCGAAGTCAAGATGCAGAGCTTTGCCGCTGGCACCAAGATGTAATCAATTTCAGCTTAGCTGAAATCTTTTGTGTTCCAGGAGATGCCGCATCAGCGGCATCTCCTTTTTTATTGCCAATCAAGATGCGGGTCCGCATCAATCAGAGCATCAAGGTCGAGGACAAGGTGGAACAAACGATTCAGGTTGGCTTGGGCGAACGGAGCTATCCGATCACGATCGGCACCGGCATATTTGAGCACATTGGGGCAAGGCTCAAGGCACTGGGATTTGCCAAACGCTATGCCATTATCAGCGATGATCGGGTGGCATCCCTGTATGGCCGGCACTTGCGGGAAATACTGCACGGGGCCGGTCTTGACTGCGAATTGATCACCTTCCCGGCCGGAGAGGCAAGCAAGCGGCTCGGCACCATCGAACAGTTGGCAAGCAAACTGGCCGGGCAAGGCCTTGACCGCCAGGACGGCCTGATCGCTTTGGGAGGGGGAGTGACCGGCGACATGACCGGATTCCTTGCCTCCATCTACATGCGCTCCATTTGTTTTATTCAGATACCGACCAGCTTGTTGGCGCAGGTGGACAGCTCCGTGGGCGGTAAGACCGGAGTCGATCTAGCTCAGGGCAAGAATTTGCTTGGCACCTTTTATCAACCACGGGCCGTGTTCATTGACACCGAGGTGCTGCACACCCTGCCGCGGGAGGAATTCCTCGGCGGCATGGCCGAGGTCATCAAATACGGGGCCTCGCTGGACGCGGATTTTTTTGCCTGGCTGGGGCAAAAACAAAAAAACATCCTCGGGCTCGATTCCCCGGTGATCATGGAGATGATCCGGCGCTGCTGCGAATTGAAGGCCAAGGTGGTGGAACAGGATGAACGGGAAGGGGGCTTACGCCGCGTCTTGAATTTTGGCCATACTATTGGCCATGCGGTCGAGGCGGCCTCGGGATACCGGCTGAACCATGGATTCGCGGTCGCCATCGGCATGCGGGCCGTGGCCGAACTGGCAATCCGTATCGGTCTGGCCGATTCGTCGGTTGGGGTGGAAATGGTTCAATTGCTGCGGGCCTATCACCTGCCGATTGATATTCCTCCCGAGTTTGACCGCGCCTCCTTGCGGGCCTATCTGGCCATTGACAAGAAAACCGTGGGCGGCCGTATCCATTTTGTGCTGCCCGAGCGGATCGGCAAGGTGCGCATTACCGATCAGATCGAGGAGGCGGATATTGCCCCGGTCCTGGCGCGGTAGCGGTCCTGGTCCTTGGTTTGCCGTGAGAGCGCCTGTCGGCGGTTCACAGTTCGATGGAGTGGAGCTTCATTTTTTCCCACAGATTTTTCCGGCTGATGCCCAGTTGACCGGCGGCTTTGGTCCGGTTGCCGCCGCAATGGACCAGGGCATTGATCAGGCATTGTTTTTCAGCGCTGGCCATGGCTGCGCTGAGCGGCAGGGTCACGGTCTCGTTGATTGCTGTCCGCAAGGTGTGCAGGTCGCTGGGAAGATCGTTGCCATTGATCTCCGGCCCTGGTGACAACACCGAAACACGTTCAATGATGTTTTTCAGCTCCCGGACATTGCCCGGGAAGTCGTAGCGCATCAGGCTCTGCATGGCGTCTCTGGACAGCGACAGATTCATGCCGCGCTTGCGCCCGAATTCGTGCAGAAAATGGGCGACCAGCAACGGTATGTCCTCGGTCCGTTCCCGCAAAGGGGGCATGTGCAGGGGGATGACGCTCAACCGGTAGAGCAGATCGCGGCGGAACCGCCCTGCCTCGACCTCCTCTTTCAGATCCTTGGCGGTTGAACAGAGCAACCGTACATCGATACGGATGGTTCTGGTCCCGCCCAGCCGCTCAAATTCCCCCACCTCAATCACCCGCAGCAGTTTTGCCTGCAAACCCAGCGGCAGATCGCCGATTTCATCCAGCAGCAAGGTGCCGCCGTCGGCTAACTCGAAGCGCCCGAGTTTTTTAGCATGCGCTCCGGTAAAGGCCCCTTTCTCATGCCCGAAAAATTCCGACTCCAGCAGACCTTCGGGAATGGCGGCGCAGTTGATGCGAATATAGGGCTTGTCGGCCCGGTGGCTGGTCCGGTGCAGGGCATTGGCCGCCAACTCCTTGCCTGTTCCCGATTCTCCGCTGATCAGTACCGTGGAGTCGGTCGGACCGATCTGGTTGATCAGGGTAAAGATGTGGCGGATGGTGGCGCTGTTGCCGATTATATCCTGGTGTTCCTGGCGGCAACGGTCCTCCAGCGAGGCGCAGCGGGCCCGGACGGTCTGCATCTCTAAAATGCGGTTGATCCGAATGATCAGATCGTCCATTTCAAAAGGCTTGAGAATATAATCGGCAGCTCCTTGCCGCAGGCAGGCAATGGCATCCTCCACTGAACCGTAGGCGGTCATCAGGAATATATCGCTGTACGGTGAATGCTTGCGGGCCCGCTCCAGCAGCTCCATGCCGCCCATGCCCGGCATGCGGATATCGGAGAGGATCAGGTGATAATGCTTCTGGTCCAGCCGACTCAAGGCCTCGTGGCCGTTGATTGCCACATCGATCTGCCATTTTTCGCGTTGCAACCGGTCGCGCACGGTAATGCGCATGATTTCGTCGTCTTCAACTAACAGAATTTGTTTCATGATCGCTTTTCGACAGGTTCTTGAGCACCCTCTGGCGAAGCAGGGCATTGACGGTCAATGGGCAGGGTGACAATGAAGGTGGTGCCCGCGCCTGGTTGACTGCGGACATCGACCCGACCGTTGAGGCGCTGCCCAGCCGCCTGGGTAACGGCCAGTCCCAGTCCCGTTCCTTCGCCGATTTCCTTGGTGGTGAAAAATGGATCAAAGATCTTATCCTGAATCTCCACATTGATCCCAGGCCCGCTATCCTCGATGGTGAGGATCACGACCCCGTTTTCCTCCCGGCTGGCAACGCTGAGGCGGCCGCCTCCGGGCATGGCCTGAATGGCATTCAAGGCGATGTTCATCACGATCTGCTTGACCAGTTCGCTGTCGATATTGCAGGGATCGCTGCAGTGCAGGTCGAGGTTGAGCTCAATGTCGCGTAGCCGGTGGCCCAGCAGTTCCAGGCAATCGGCAATGATGGCATCGATACTGGCCTGGTGCAGGTGCAGAGGGGCGGCCCGCCCGTAATTGAGCAACTGGCGCATGATCTGTTCGATCCGTTTCAACCCCTTGCGGAGCAATTCGAGATAGCGCCTTTGCAGCTCGGCGTTGTCCTGCTCATCCTCCATGATTTTGACGCAGTTGAGCATGCCGGCCAGCGGATTATTGATTTCATGGGCAATGCCCGCGGTCAGCTGGCCAAGGGCCGCCAGCTTTTCGGCTTGGAATCCTTTGTCGCTGGCAACTGCCAGGGCCTGTTGGGAAGTGGTCAGACGCTGGCACAGAGCCACGAAACAGGTGCTGAGACTGCCGATTTCATCTTTGCTGACCGGCAGGTCGAGCGACTCGATCTTTTGTTCGGGAAAAGCGGCCATGGCTGAGGCCAGTTGATGGATCGGTCGGGCAACCAGCCGGTTAAATAAAAAAAACATGACCAGGGCGGCTGCCAGCACGGAGAACAGGCCCAGCATGAGCAGGGTGCGGTTGTTGGCGTGGATGACGGCATCGGCCCAGGTGATGGGAATGGTGATGGAAAGGGCGCCCCGGATTTCGCCGGGGTGGTAGCCATGCTCGCTGTGGCAGATCAGGCAGGAGGTCTCGGTCACCAGCGGGGCGGTGTAACGGAGCACCTTGCCGCCGTTCTTGCGCTCCAGGGCCAGCCGCTCGCCCTCGCCCTTGGCGAACCTGATCAGGCTGTCCCTCTCAAAGGGGTCGGGGGCATTGGCAGGATTGACCGGCCGCAGACTGATCACCCTAAACCAGCCCATCCCGGTTTTGGCCGCATACTCGGAGAGTTCCCGGGTAACCATGGCGGGATTGCGCTTGACCAGGACCAGGCCGGTTGCGGTGGTCATCACCGGTTCATGGAGAAAGGCGTTGGGCTGGGCAGTGGGCGACTGGACCAGAAACAAGCCCTGATGATCGGCCACCCATTGCCGGGTGAGCAGGATCTGTTTGTAGAGCATGCGGGCTTGCTGCTCGGCCTGGCCGATGATCAGACGGTTTTGCAGGTCAGAGATGTAGACCAGCAGCGCCCCGTAGGAGAAAAGCAGGATGGTGACCACGGCGAGGATGAATTTTCCTTTCAGCGTCATACCATTGCACGGTTGGTTGAGATGGGCGAGGCGGGTGTCATGCGGTGAGACCGCCTGCAAGAATTCTTTATGATACCACAATCGGCGACTGATTGCTACCTGTCGGTAACGTTAAGGTCATCTCATCGACCATGGCGAAGCTCCACAATCCAGAATGCTGAATCTTGTATAGAGCCACTGCTGAATATGTGCACAATGCAATCAGAACCGTTCCAATTCCCTGCCAAAGAAGGATTGGAAAATCAGCTTGCGGATGCGGCCGCCGCCAGCATTTGTTTTGTATTTTTTTGCGGGATTTCATATAATTAAACGATCCGATCAACCCGTTGTCACCGGCGGTGCGCCTGCCGGAAGGAGATGAAGCTATGGAGCGGAAATTGGTCATCGTCATGGTGGGACTGCCGGCACGCGGTAAATCGACCATGGCACGCAAGCTGGGCCGCACCCTGGAGCTGGACGGGATCAGGGTGCGCATCTTCAACAACGGCGAATTGCGGCGCAAGCTCGACACCAATGCCAACACCTCGTCCTCGGAGTTTTTTTCGCCGGCCAATGTTCATGGGCGCGAGATGCGCGAGCGGATTTCACGGATGAACGTCGAAAAGGCCCAGGCCTTTCTGGCCGACGGAGGCGAGGTGGTCATCATGGATGCCAGCAATGTCACCAGGGCGAGGCGGCAGGACATCGCCGCGGCCTTTCCCGGGGTGCCGCTCTGCTACATCGAGTGCCTCAATGCCGACGAAGAGGCCCTGGAGGCCAACCTGGAACGCAAGGCGCGGCTGAAGGAGTTCCGGCACCTGCCCCCGGAAAAGGCCCTGGAAAGCTTTGTCAAGCGGATCGCCTACTACGAGTCGATCTCCGAACCACTCGACAACGAGCCCAACCGCATCCTGGTGGATTCCTTTGACAGTTGCATCCTCCAGGAGCGGATCACCGACGTCTTGCCCTATTATGACCGCATCCGCGACATCATCACCACCAGGGTGGTGCGCAACCTCTTTCTGGTCCGCCATGGTGAAACTATCTACAACCATGAGGACCGCATCGGCGGCGATTCCGAACTTACCGACAAGGGGCTGGAGCAGGCCAATGCCCTGGCCGAGCATTTTGCCACCGTCCGGATTCCCATCATCTTTACCAGCAATTACATCCGGACCCGGCAGACCGCCACCCCGATCGCCGAACGCCAGGAGCCCTGTTCGATCATTGCCCTGCCGGAGTTCAACGAAATCCATGCCGGGGTCTGTGAAGGCATGACCTATGAGGAGATCCGCCGGAATATGCCGCATGTGGCCAAGGCGCGGGGCCCGAACAAGTACCGCTATGTCTATCCCGGGGGCGAGGGCTACAAAAGCATGGAGGAGCGGGTGAACCGCGGTTTGAAAAAGGTCTTTTTCCTCAACAACTACGACGAGAATATCATGATCGTCGGCCACCGGGCGGTGAATCGCATGATTTTATCCTGTTTCCTGTCGCGCCAGGAAGAGGAAATCCCCTACATCTACATGCCGCAGGATTGCTACTATCACATCCAGGTCGATCCACATAAACGGATCTTTGAGCTTATTGCCTATCGCAACGTGACTTCGGGCTGGTAGCGGTCAATGGCATCCGTCAGGCAGGGGGTGACTTGGCGGGAAGGCCGTGGCATGGGGAATAGTGGTCTATTGCAGGGCAGTGGTATCGTCCTCGGTTAAACCGTGTTGGACGCCATGGACCCGTTCCTTCGCTAGGAGCTGTTGCCTGGCCTCTTCCTCGGAGATGCCCAGGCTCCGCGCCAATTCGGCCAGGTCGTAGCAGGGGCTGCCCTCGAAGGTGTAGCGGTGCGGCTTGAGTTCGGGAAATTGGACGCTGGTGGCATGGGTGCCGGCCTGCTCTAAAAGGGCGCGGATCTCGGGTGGACCGTGCAGCAGGAGCCACTCGACCGCCGAGGCCCAGAGCTCGCTGTCCACGGTCGGGTGCCGCATGATGCGCATGGCCGATTCCACGCTCCATTGCTGTTCAAAGGGAATCATGACTCCATCTCCTTGGTCTGATGGCCGGGGAAAAGAGATGTTTTGTATTTGTCTCGCACCATCCGGTCAACGGATCCCTGTGCCGGGGAGGTGCTTTTTTCTTTTTGATCCATGGTTGGGGCCACTATAATACGTCCAGTGGCCATAGCAATCTTTTCAGGAGCGGAAGTTCATGGGTGTTGATAACGTCATTTTGTTGGAAGCGCTGGAGTGGTTTGACGAGAGCGGTCAGGAATTGCTGCACCGCCTGCCCGGGCAGGGATCGGGAGAGATCAAGTACGGGGCGCAACTGACAGTGCGTGAAAGCCAGGCCGCCATCCTGTTTTACAAGGGCAAGGCCTGCGATGCCTACGGGCCGGGCCGTCATACCTTAAGGACCGGCAACATCCCGATCCTGACCAAGCTCCTTTCCGCGCCCTGGGGGATGGTCAGCCCGCTGCGGGCCGAGGTTTTTTTTGTTAACCTCAAGACCTTTCCTGACCTCAAGTGGGGCACCCAGGATCCCGTGGCGTTTCGTGACGCCGAACTGGGCCTGGTCCGCCTGCGTGCCCACGGGGTGTTCAACATCCGCGTGGCCCAGCCGCTGCTGTTGATCAATACCCTGGCCGGCACCATGGGCCGATACACCACTGAGCAGGTGGAGGATTATCTGCGCCAGGTGATCGTCTCCCGTTTCAATGACTACCTGGGGGAACACCTCACCTCCTTGTTTGATCTGCCCGGCCGGTTCGACGATATCGCCGATGGGCTGGAAAAGATCCTGGCCCGCGATTTCTCCCGGCTCGGCCTGGCCCTGGCCGGTTTGTATGTGACCTCGATCACCCCGCCGGCCGAGGTGCAGCAGGCCATTGACGACCGTGCCCGGATGAGTGTGATCAAGGACATGGATAAATTTGTCCGGATGAAGGCGGCCATGGCCATGGAAAAGGCGGCCGCCGCGGGCGGTGAGGCCGGAGCCGGGCTGGGGTTGGGGCTGGGCATGATGATGCCGGCCATGTTCGCCGGCCTTCAGCCGAACGCCGAGCGCAAGGGGGGCGTCCGGGAAGTGGCCTGCGCGGAATGCGACAATATGATTGCGGCCACTGCCCGTTTTTGTCCCTTTTGCGGCCATCAACAAGTCCTCAACCAGCAATGCTCCCATTGCGGCAACAATTTGATGCCGGGTGTCAAATTCTGCCCACTTTGCGGTCATTCGGTGGATGAGCAGGCGCGCGAGCAATCCTGCCCGCATTGCCACACCGACAACCTGCCCGGCTCCCTGTTCTGTAACCGGTGCGGCGAACGGCTCGGATAACGCACGGCCAGTCTCAAGAGATCAGGCGTGGGCGACCGGCAATGACGATCCGGATTGAACAGAGTTGTCCCCAATGCGGGGCCGGGCTCGACTTCGTTGAAAACGACCATATCCTGACCTGCACCTATTGCGGCATCAAAAGCCTGCTTCAATGCGGCGGTCCGTTCCGCTATCTCCTGCCCATGGCCGGCAAGGCATCCACCGACGGCCATCTGCTGGCTCCGTATCTCCGGTTCAAGGGGACCATTTTCCTGGTGACCGCCGACACCATCGAGCACCGGGTGGTCGATACCACCCAGGTGGCCAACCCGTCTCCCGGTCTGCCGCCTTCGTTGGGTCTGCGCCCCCAGGCCATGCCTCTGATCCGGGTCACCCCTGAAGGAGGCAATCTTTTTTTGCCCCAAACCCTCAAGAGCGGCGCCATTGTCGAGAAAGCGGCGGCAGTGAGCAATCTGGCGCCGGCGGGTGATATTTTCTATCACCGGGCCTATATCGGCGAACATTTAAGCTATATCTATCTGCCGTTGGTGATCAAGAAGCAGGGGATCTACGACGGGGTGAACAGTCAACGGCTGATTGGACTTGACGAAACCGGGGGCGACAGCCTGGACGGCAAACCGTTTGACCAGGCCTGGCGGATTCGGTTTGAGGCCACCCTCTGCCCCCAATGCGGTGCCGGGCTTTCGGGGACCGGTGACTGCCAGGTCATGACCTGCGCCAATTGCGCCTCTGCCTGGGAGATCGGTCCCGCTGGCATGTCTGGTGTGGATTGGCAGCTCCAGCCGGCCGGGGAAGGGGCGGATCTCTTCTTGCCGTTCTGGCAGATATCCGCCCAAATCCCGGCCCTGCGCATCGCCAGCTTCGCCGATTTCGTGGTTCGCACCAATCAACCTTTCCTGCCCCGGCCGCAGTGGGGCGATAGAGCCATGAGCGTCTGGGTTCCCGCGATTCGACTGCGGCCCAAGGCCTTCCTCCAGGTCGGTCGACAGGCCACCTTGCGGCAATGGCGGCTCTCGCCTGTTCCGGCCAAGGTGCGGCCGGACCTGTTCCCGGTAACCCTGCCGTCCTCGGAGGCTCGGCAGGCGGTCAAGCTGATCCTCGCCGCGTCCGCCGCCAGCCCGCGCCGGATTTTCCCTCTGCTGCCCCAGGTCCGGCTGGCCGAGATGACCATCAGGCTGGTGTACCTGCCCTTTATCGATCGCGGTCACGACTGGGTTCAGCCGGAAACAGACCTGGCCGTCGACAAGCATATCCTCGGGTTCAGCCGCTCACTCTAGTTTTGACAGTCACCCGGCCCCGTGGTACAGCTTGAAGGCCAGCCTTTTGGGCACGTTTTCATATTGGAATCTGGTCAGATGATGAGTGAACACGAACAGTGGATGCGGATGGCCTTGGCTGAGGCCCGGCAGGCCTTGGCCGCGGGGGAATTCCCGGTTGGATGCGTCATGGTCGCCGCTGGACGAATTGTTGCCCAAGGCCGGCGGTGTAACAGCATCGAGGGGAGCAGGAACGAGATCGATCATGCCGAGGTGGTCACCCTGCGACGGCTGATCGCCGACCAGCCGGGCCTGGATCTCGGTACGGTGACGGTCTACACCACTTTGGAACCCTGCCTGATGTGTTATGCCACCATGCTGCTGTCCGGCATCCGCACCTTTGTCTGGGCCTATGAAGATGTGATGGGCGGCGGCGCCAACCTGCCGCTGTCCGTGCTCAATCCCTTGTATGCCCAGATGCGGGTTTTTTTGTTTGACCGGGTGCTGCGCGGGGAGAGCTTGCGGCTGTTTCAGGAATTTTTTGATATCGGCACCTATTGGCAGGACAGTTTGCTGGCCCGCTACACCATGGCCCAGACCGTCGAGGCGACCCGATGACCACCGTGCCGACCGCCCGTACCGTGGGATTTAAGCCGGGTGAACGCAATATCTTCTTCCATATCCTCACCGCCTGCAACCTGGCCTGCCGGCATTGCTACATCAACCCCGGCCAACACGGCACCGCCACCCTGCCGCTGGCCACTGTCCGCCAAACCCTGCAATTGTTCGCCCGGCCCGAACAGCAGACCAATCTCATCCTGTTGGGCGGCGAGCCCACCCTGCATCCCGAACTGCCGGCCATTATCCGGGCGGCCAAATCGATGCGGTACGCGGTGACCGTGGATACCAACGGCTACCTCTTCCATGACCTGCTCGACCAGGTCAGTGCCCGGGAGCTGGATTACCTGAGCTTCAGCCTCGACGGGCCGGATGCGGCGGTCAACGATCCGATCCGGGGAGATGGGGTGTTTGCGGTTTGTACTGAAAACATTCGCCGGGCAGTGGACCGCGGCTTCAATACCAGTTTGATCTATACCGTGTCCAGCCTCAATATCGGCCACCTGCACCGCATGCCCGCCTTGCTGGCCGAGTTGGGGGTCCGCCGCTTCTTTATCCAGGTGATCGGCCTGCGCGGCAACCCGGTGCTCAACCGGCCGGCGTCCGGAGAGGCCTGGCAGGTCGCGCCCGAACAGTGGTTGGCCATCGTGCCCGAGGTCGCCGTAGCTGCGGCCCGCCTGGGCATCCACGTCATCTATCCCAAGGTGTATCTCGATATTGAGGAGAGCTTCCAGTGCGCAGGGGTGGTGGCCGATAATTTTTTTATTTTTCCCAATGGCCGGGTGTATCGGTGCCCCTTGTGCGAAGATCACCCCATCCACGGCCATCAGCTTGAGGGCGGTCGGCTCATCCGCCGGGAAGGTCTCACCGAGGAGCGTTTTTTTCCGCTCAACATCCCCGAAGGCTGTGTGATGAACAAGCTGCTCCAGCCCGACAATATCCAGTACCATCCAGACCACACGCCCATCCATCGCATTTCCTGCTGCCTGCTCAAACAGGAGATCGTCCCGATTTCCTGAACCGGGTCTTACCAATTCCGTGTTTTATCTCCATGGGCATAGAGTGGTGAAGGCCGAGGGGCGGGAGGATAGGGGCAAGGCGCGGGCTTTTATCAGGCAGTCCCTTGATCGGGCAGGTTGTTTCGTTGGGTGCTGAAGATGCGGCAGGCCACGATGCCGGTTTCGTACAGGGCGAAAAGGGGCAGGGCAAGCAGGGCGGTGGCGGTGATTTCTCCGGAGGCCAACAGAAAGGAGAGAACCGCGATGGCGATATAAAACGGGATGCGTTTTTGGCGGAAGTGATCGCGGTTAAGCAGGCCTGCCCGGGTGGCCATCACCATCAGGAAGGGAATCTCGAAGGCTATGCCGAAGGCCAGGGCCATGCGGGCGGTAAAGGTGAGGTACAGGCCGAGCTTGAGCATCGGTTGCAAGGTGGGCGAGGCGTAACCCATGAAAAAATGGAGCATCCGGGGCAGGGCGACGAAGAAGGCGAAGGCCGCGCCCGCCAGGAAAAGCAGCGAGGCCCAGAGGGTAATGGTCCGCACCGTCCGTTTTTCGCGCTCAAGCAGACCTGGTGCGACGAAAAGCCACACCTGGTACAACAGGTAGGGAAAGGCGACGATTACGCCAACCAGCAGAGAAAGCTTGATATAGGTGAGAAAGGCGTCGGTGAGCTTGGTGTAGACCATCTTGCCCACCTGGGGATAGGCAAGATGAAGCGGCCGCATGCACCATGCGGTGATCTCATCCTTAAAGAGATAGGCTGCCGCGCTGGTCAACAGGATCGCCACACAGCAGCAGATGAGCCGCCGGCGCAGCTCCGCCTGGTGGGGGGCGAACTGTTCCAGGATCGCGATCATGGTGTCTGGGCACTGTCCCCGGCTGGTTTGGGGGCAACTTCGGCGGGCGGATACAGCTCTTCCTGTTGGTCAGCGGCTGGGGCTGGCGCCGGCGGATCATCGTCCTGCTCTCCCAGTTCAGCCGCAATGGCCCGGGCTTCGGGTTCCACGTCGATGATCGGCTCCTTTTCCTGCGGCGTAGCCGGCCCGGTCGTGGGCCGCCACGCCGCCAGATCGGTATCGATCAATTGGGTCCGCAGCTCATCGGCGGTTTGATGCAAATCACGCCGAATGGCGTTCAGATCTTCGTCTTCCTGGGTCAGGCTCTCCTTGACCTGATTGAGTGTTTTCTTCATTTCCATCAGGCCCTTTGCCAACGAGCGGGCCAGACCAGGCAGTTTGTCCGGACCGACCACGATCAAGGCCACCGCAAGGATGACGATCATTTCCGGGAGACCTATTCCAAACATGGCGAGTACCAGGGGTAAGTTGAACTGAAGGGCTGACGGGCCGTTGCAGCCGAAAAGTTTACGGGATTTGACCTTTGGTGTCAAGTGGGGCCGGATTCCTGCTTGCGGCGGGGTTGGCGCAGACCGTCCACCAGGTGGAGCAGGGCGAGCACCGGGTGGGAGAAGAGCAGGCGCCATCTGCTGTGGAACATTACCTGACGAATCTGCTCGCGCCGGTTGGGCGCATAACAATGGATCAGACATTTGCCGCAAGTGGATTTGTGCTCCTGGAAGGGGCAATGGTGCAGCCGTTTCAGGGCATAGGCCAGCAATTGACGGCAAGGCTCACACGGTCCGGACAAGGTGCGGTGATGGTCTCGGCAGTATTTGCTGATCATCAGTTCCACGGTTCGGGCTTCGCGCCGCATTCGGGGCGAAGAGAAGGTGTCTGGCATTGATTTTCAAGGAGTAGAGGGGCGGAATAAAATGGACCTGTGCGGTACTGTACCACAATTGTCCATAGGTTCCATTGACAATGCGCATCAGCGGGGCTTGGTTGCGCGAATGTCACCAAAAGGAAGCGGTCGCGGAATTTTGCCGTTACCTAATCGTAGCGCTTCGTCGTGTTCTTGGGGGTTCGGCAAGGTCCATGGGGCTGAAGTTGCCTCATTGTCTTGTCTGGTATGCGGTTTGCTTTAGTCATGGCATCGGCAAGGGGGCAAGAAG
>JGI24705J35276_12237782_pt1 | contig 13120 bp, 13 predicted proteins | sample TergutNt197P4_FD_35276 | JGI IMG/M metagenome (IMG submission 35276)
GGTAAGCTGTTCAATATCAGGCAGGGGGCGTGGCGTTGGGCGTTTGTCGTGGGGCTGTTGCTGTCGCCTTATCTGTTCCGCCTCTTCTCTGCGTTGCCCGCCGCGCAGTTTGATCTGCGCTGGCCGGTTTATCTGGTTGCCGGGTTCATGGTTGGTCTGGGCAGCCGGTTGGGGTCTGGGTGCACCAGCGGGCATGGCGTCTGCGGCCTGTCGCGTTTGTCGAAGCGTTCGTTGGTGGCGACACTGGTTTTCATGGGAACGGGGTTTATTACGGTATACCTTGCCCGTCACTTGATCGGAGGGTGAGATGCCACTTTTTACCGCAGCCCTGGCAGGCGTGATTTTCGGATTCGGTTTGCTTCTTTCCGGAATGGCAAACCCTGAAAAAGTACAGGGGTTCCTGGATTTGGCCGGACATTGGGACCCTTCTTTGGCAATGGTCATGGCCGGGGCCATCGCCATTGGATTCTTCGGGTTTGCCATCGCCAAACGCCGGACACATTCACTATTGGAACAGCCAATGCAGTTGCCCACAGCAACCGTGATCGACCGCAAGCTGATCATCGGCAGCGCGCTGTTCGGTATTGGTTGGGGACTGGCCGGCGTCTGCCCCGGTCCGGCACTGGTCACACTGGCAATGGGAATTCCGCAGGCAATCGTTTTTGTCGTTGCGATGCTGGTCGGCATGCAGTTACATCATTTCACGCAAAAATCGTCATAGGAGACAAGATCATGACCAAGAAACTGGTAATCGTAGGCGGCGTCGCCGGTGGCGCATCGGCTGCGGCACGGGCAAGGCGCTTAAGCGAAACCGCAGAAATCGTCATGCTGGAACGCGGCCCTTTTGTGTCTTTTGCCAACTGCGGCCTGCCTTATCACATTAGCGGCGAAATTGAGAGCCGTAACGCACTGCTGCTGCATACGCCGGAGTCCCTGCGCGCCCGTTTCAATATCGACTCGCGTACACAGCATGAGGTCATATCAATCGACCGAGCGGCGAAAACCGTGACGGTGCGGGATCTTTGCGCTGAACGGGAGTACGTCGAGCATTACGATACGTTGCTCCTCGCTCCCGGCGCTGCGCCGATACGCCCGCCGCTTCCGGGTATCGACGATCCGCGCGTGCTGACACTACGCAATATCCCCGACATGGATCAGATAATGGCGGCACTTGACGCCCAGGTACGCCGGGTGTGTGTCGTCGGCGCAGGTTTCATCGGCCTGGAAATGATCGAGGCATTGCGGCACAGGGGTCTGGAAGTCACCTTGATCGAACGCGACCCGCAGATAATGGCACCGCTGGACGCGGAAATGACCGCTCCCTTGCTTGAGGCGCTGCAAAGGCAGCAGGTGAAATTGCACATTGGGGACGGTCTGGCGGCTATTGAGCCGAATCCGCAGTTGCAGTTGACGCTCTCTTCCGGCGCCCGGATCGAAACCGATCTGGTGGTATTGGCCATAGGGGTCCGCCCGGAAAACAAACTGGCCCAGGACGCCGGACTGACATTGGGTGTCGGCGGCGCGATTGCCGTGAACGCGCAGCAGCAGACTTCCGATCCGGCCATTTACGCGGTCGGCGACGCAGTACAGGTCAGGCATGTCGTCAGCGGCCATCCCGTTATCCTGCCTTTGGCCGGTCCGGCCAATCGGCAAGGGCGGATCGCAGCCGATGTCATCTTCGGCAAACAGGCGACGTATCGGGGCTCACAGGGAACGGCCATCTGCAAACTGTTCGAGATGACGGCAGGCGCTACAGGTTTGAACGAGAAAGCGCTCAAAGCGGCAAACATCCCGTATCGCAAAATCTATATCCATGCTGCCGACCATGCCGGTTATTACCCCGGCGCAAAACAGATCAGCCTCAAGCTGCTGTTTGATGGCGATTCCGGGCGCGTACTCGGCGCACAAGCTGTCGGTGAGAGCGGCGTGGATAAACGGCTCGATGTGCTGGCGACCGCCATTCAGGCGCAAATGACCGTCGATGATCTGGCCGAGATGGAACTGAGTTACGCGCCGCCCTATGGGGCAGCCAAAGACCCGGTCAACATCGCCGGAATGGCGGCTCAGAACCTTATCGCCGGACTTTCTTCGCTTATCGACCTGGAAGAACTGGATGCCGCAATATCGGCTGGCGCGGCCTTGATCGACCTTCGTCAACCCGAAGAATTGCGCCAGGGCCAGATTCCCGGAGCAGAAAATCTGCCGCTGCCGCAACTGCGCGCGCAAACACAGCTTCCCAAAGACGCGCCAGTAATCGTGTATTGCCAGGTTGGATTGCGCGGCTATGTCGGGCAGCGCCAGTTACAGCAGCGGGGATACTCGGCGCGCAATCTGAACGGCGGGTTCCGTACCTGGAAAATGACGCAAACCGCCAAGAGCTTCTCCGGCAAAGGCAACTCGTAAACCTGACAATACCTGTACAGGCCGTTCGATTATCTGACTACGCTCATGTATGCTCGTCGCGATGAACGCTTCCGACGATGCCCGCTTCGAGCTGCATGATGGAGGAAGCGTCCCCAGGCTGTGTATCAGCGGCGCGTGGACGCTTTCTCATTACCTGGCGCTCGCGCCACGGATTGCCGACCTGCGCGGACGGATCAGGCCGGGAGTGAAAATCGACTTCTCCGCCCTCACGGCGCTGGATACCGCCGGGGCGCGCCTGTTGTGCGAGCTTGTCGGGGTAGAAGGGCTGAGGAGTGCGCTCATTGACGCCGCGCTCACGCCGGAACGGCGCATGTTGCTGGAAACGGTGGCCTCTACGCCCACCGTACCCATCGAACCGCTCACCAGGGGATACCGTTTCGGCGACCTGCTCATACGCATCGGCAAAGCAGCATCCGTATTCTGGAATCACATGGTGGGTCTGCTCGGTTTCATCGGGCTTACACTCGAAAAACTGGCGCATACGGCCTGGCGGCCCCGACGTTGGCGTGTGGCGGCCACCATCGCCCAGTTGGAGCGGATCGGCTTCGATGCCGTGCCCATTGTGGCCTTGCTGACTTTTCTCATCGGCGCGGTAATCACCTTTCTCGGCGCGACGGTGCTGGCAGAGTTCGGGGCAACGATCTACACGGTCAGTCTGGTCTCGTATTCTTTCCTGCGGGAATTCGGGGTATTCCTCGCGGCCATTCTGGTTGCCGGACGAACGTCCAGCGCCTTCGCGGCTCAGATTGGCTCGATGCGCGCCAATGAGGAAATCGACGCGATTCGTGTGCTCGGCCTCGACCCGGTGGAATGGCTGGTGCTCCCACGGGTGCTGGCAATGATGCTGGCCCTGCCGATTCTTGCGTTCATCGCAATGATCTGCGGCATTGCGGGAGGCATGGTCGTCTGCGCGTTGCGCCTGGATATTTCGCCAGGGATGTTCCTTTCGCTGTTTACCACTGACATCGAGCCGAGGCATTTTTTTGTCGGTATCGGAAAAGCGCCGGTATTCGCTTTCCTGATCGCCTCCATCGGATGCCTGGAAGGCTTCCGGGTGAGCGGCAGCGCGCAGTCGGTTGGCGAACACACGACTTCGGCGGTGGTGCAGTCGATTTTCACGGTCATCGTGGTCGATGCCATCGCGGCCCTGTTCTGCATGGAGATGGGCTGGTGAGTACGGCATGGGCAGACGGGCCGTCCGGAATCGTCGCGCAGGCGCGCGGGGTGCGTAATTGCTTCGGCGCGCAGACGGTACATGAAGGGCTCGATCTGGACGTGCTGCGCGGCGAAGTGCTCGCCGTGGTCGGCGGCTCAGGCACGGGCAAGTCGGTGCTGCTGCGCACGCTCGTCGGCCTGAACCGCCCCAGCGCCGGTTCGGTGCGTTTGTTCGGACAGGATGTGTACGCGCCCGAAACGCAGGGCAACGCCGGGCTGGCGCGGCGCGTCGGGGTCCTGTTCCAGCAGGGGGCGCTTTTCTCTTCGCTCACGGTGCTGGAAAACGTCGCCCTGCCCTTGATCGAACATGCCCGCCTGCCCGTCGCCGAGGCCACGCGGCTGGCCGCGCTCAAGATCGCGCTGGCGGGGCTGCCGACTGAGGCGGGCGGCAAATTGCCCCTGGAACTTTCGGGCGGCATGATAAAGCGCGCGGCGCTCGCCCGCGCCCTGGCGCTCGACCCGGATATTCTTTTTCTCGATGAACCCACCGCAGGGCTGGACCCCGTCGGCGCGGCGGCGTTCGACCAATTGATCCTGACCCTGCGCGGCGCTTTGGGGCTGACCGTTTTCCTGGTCACGCACGATCTGGATACACTCTACGCCATTGCCGACCGGATCGCGGTGCTGGCGGACAGGCGCATACTGGCCAATGATCGGCTGGAGGCGGTCGCCGCCATCGACGACACATGGATACGGGAATATTTCCACGGCCCGCGTGGCCGCGCCGCGCAAGCGGCGCATGAGCGCAGGCCATAAAAAGAGAGGGCTTCAGCATGGAAACCCGCGCGCATCACCTGTTGATCGGCCTTTTTACCGTTTTCATGACAGGGGCGGCACTCGCCTTCGCCCTGTGGATGGGATCGGGCTTCAACGAAGGCCATTACGAAACTTACGATGTGCTGTTCGACGAAGCCGTCTCTGGGCTCTCGAAAGGCAGCACGGTGGAATTCAAGGGCATCCGGATCGGCACGGTTGACGATTTGCAGCTCGATCCTGCCAACCCGCGCCAGGTACGCGCCCGCGTCCGCGTCGATGCCAATGCGCCGATTTATGCCGATACCCGCGCGCGGCTGCATACGACGAGCATTACCGGCTTATCGACAATCCGCCTCACCGAAGGCAGTGGCAAACCCTTGAAGCCACGCCCCGGCGAAATCCCGGTCATCCCCACGGAAACCTCTTCATTGGGCAAATTGCTCGATGGCAGCGAAGACGTCGTTTCCAACGCCAATGATGTCTTGGCGCACATGCAGGCACTACTCTCCGAACGCAACCTCACCCAGATCGAGCACATACTGAACAACCTCGAACTTGCCACAAACTCGCTCGCCAGCGGGCGCGAAGAGTTGCGCCAGACATTGACCCAGCTTTACAGCGCCAGCGCGCAAGCCAATACGGTATTCGCCGAAGCCTCGCAATTGATGCAAAACGCCAACCGCCTGATCGACGGGCAGGGGAAAAGCGCGTTCGACAGCGCACAACGATCGATGGCAGCACTCGAACACACCACGCAGACCCTCGATAAATTGCTCGCCGACAATCGCGCCCCGCTCGACTCGGGTTTCAAGTCCCTTTCCGAACTCGGCCCTGCCGTCACCGAACTGCGCGCGACTCTCACGTCCCTGCGCATGATCGTCCGCCGCCTCGAAGAGCGCCCTGCCGACTACCTCCTTGGCCGGGAACCCGCAAGGGAGTTCAAGCCATGATTTTCGACCGCGTTTTCCGCGCCACTCTCCGCGCTTTTCGTATCCTTCGCCTTTACGCGCTCAGTGCCTTGCCGTTTGCGGCCTGTACGATCCTGCCCGCGCCGGAACCCGTAGACATCTACCTGCTGCCCATCTCGGCCAGCAACCCGGTTCGTGCCGACCGAGCCTTGCGCCCCTGGTCGCTGCGCATCGCCCGCCCGGACTCAAATGGGCAATTGCTCGGACAGCGCATCCTCGTCATCCCGGAGCCGAACCGGGTGAGCGTCTATAAAGGCGCGAACTGGCATGAACCTGCCGCGCTCCTGATGCGCAGCCGCCTGTTCGATGCTTTCAGGGCGGATGGGCGCGTGAGCGCCCTGTCCATCGAAGAGATGCGCACTTTTGCCGACTATGAAATCAGCAGCGAACTCGGCGCTTTTCACAGTGAATACCGGCAGGGCGACGACTCTCCGGAGGTCGTGATCAAGCTCGATACCCGCCTGATCGACACTGCCAGCCGCCGCATCGTCGCCAGCCGCGCGTTTGAAGCGCGGGAAGCCGCCGCCGACGGCACGATCCCCGCCGTGGTCGCCGCCTTTGGCCGAGCCGCCGACAGGCTTTCCGCCGAACTGGTGAGTTGGGCCATTGCCGGAGCCGATGCGGCGCATCAACCGGGGACGGCAGCCGAACCCCTGCCGGTCAGGGAAGGAGCCCCTGAAGCCCCGGCCCCTTGACCCTTCTTACTTGTGCCGGATGAAAAACTCGTATGTGCTGTCCGGCATCTCTGTTTGCTGTAGCAACTCGTGCCCGGTCTGACGGGTAAAGGCTTCAAAGTCCTTGACCGAAGAAGGATCGGTAGCGAGTACGCGCACGATCCGTCTGGCGGATACCTCGGACAGCGCCTTTTTGAGCCTCAGAACCGGCAGTGGGCAATTCAGCCCACGCGCATCGACTTCCTTGTCAAACTCCATTCTCTTCTCCGTCGTCAGCGTCCGCCGCTTCGTTGTTCCGACCGCCTTTCCTCATCCGCGCGGTTGCGGATTTCACGCAGGCGGGCATCGACTGCGGACAACTCGTAAAAATCCCCGTCCCCGGCGCGGCGCGCCAATTCCAGTTGTTCAACTGCGGCACGGTAAGTACCGTATAAAACATAAACCTCGGCCTGGGCGCGATGTTGCGCCGTGCGCTTGCCCAAGGCCGCGTTGGCGCGCGCAAGCAGCTCCCACAGGCGGACATCGCCGCTGCGGCGGGCGAGCGCGCGGCGCATCCCGCGTTCCGCGTCCTGCGCCCGCCCGCCCGCAATTTGAGCATTGGCCAGGGCGTAAACCACACTCATGCTTTCCGGGAAAGCCTTGTTCGCGGCGGTCAGCGTATTGATCGCCGCGTTGGTATCACGGCGGGCCGTCGCCACCTCGCCGGAAAGGATGGCAATGAAAGGCGAAGGCTTGGCGCGGCGGCGCAATTCATCGAGCGTATGCGCGGCCTCCTCCAGATGCCCAAGCTGAAATTGCGCAAGCGCCAGCCCGTAACGCAACGCAGCATCGTCCGGACTAGCCGCGACCAGTCCCTCGAACGTCCGTGCCGCCTCAGGAGCCGGTAGCGATTGCACGCGCAACCGGGCGCGCACGTAATTGAAATCCGGCGAATCGGGCACCTGGCGATAACGCATGCTCATGACCCGGTTTTCCATGTCGGCGATACGCTCGGTCGTCAGCGGATGCGTACGCAAATAAGCCGGGGCATTGCTTTCATACGGGCGGGAAGAGCGTTGCAGGCGCTCGAAAAACCCCGCCATCCCGCGCACGTCGAACCCTGCCGCTTCCAGCGTTTGCAAGCCGAGCCGGTCGGCCTCGCGTTCAAAATCGCGCGAATAGGCCAATTGCGCCTGACTCGTCCCGCCAGCCCCGGCGGCCACTGCCGCCTCGCCCACCCGCGAATTGCCGGCCGCAATCGCCGCCAATATGGAAGCCAGTACCACCATCGTCATCTGTTTTTGTTTACCGATGAACTGCGCGACATGCCGCTGCGTGATATGCCCGATCTCATGCCCGATTACCCCGGCCAGCTCCGATTCCGATTGCGCCGCAAGGATCAGCCCGGTATGTATGCCGATATAGCCGCCCGGCAGGGCAAAGGCGTTGAGCATGGCATCCTTGACCACGAAAAATTCAAACGCGCGGCCAGGATCCGGGCCTGCCTCCACCAGCCGCCGCCCCAGGCGATTGATGTATTCCTCAACCTCGGGGTCGTCGAGCCAGGCGGGGTCCTTGCGCACCTCACGCATGATCTCTTCGCCAAGTTTGTTTTCCTGCGCCAGCGACAAATCTTCGACGCCCACCACATCGCCCAGGTCAGGCAGGTTGGAGGCGGGCGCATCGAATGCGAAACTGTAAAGAAAGACGAAAACGAAAGCGAAAAAGTGGCGCATGATTCGGCGAATCATACCGCCTCATGCTTGCCATGAGGCATCGCATGAAAGATAAATGGAGGGAAACCAGAATGAACAAACTGCGCGGCGTCAATCTCGGGAACTGGCTGCTGCTCGAAAAGTGGATGAAACCAAGCCTCTTCGCGGGGTTGGAAGCCACCGACGAGACGACCTGGTGCGCCGAACTCGGCAGCGCCGCGAGCGGGAAATTGCGCACGCACTGGGAGAACTTCATTACTTATGAAGATTTCGCCTGGATCGCCGAACATGGGCTGAACGCGGTGCGCATCCCTGTCGGGCACTGGATTTTCGGCCCCGATTACCCGTACCACCCCAAGTATGGAGCCAACCCCCACCCCTTTGTCACCGGCGGCATCGACGTACTCGACCGCGCCCTGGATTGGGCGGCAAGGCTCGGGCTCAAGGTGATGATCGACCTGCACGCCGCGCCCGGCTGCCAGAACGGCTTCGATAACGGCGGCATCAAGGACGTGGTGGAATGGCACACGAAGGAAGAGTATCTGGAACACTCGCTCGCAGTACTCGAACGTCTGGCGGAACGTTATCGCGCGCATCCGGCGCTCTTTGCCATCGAGGTACTGAACGAACCGCGATGGGACGTACCCACCGATTACCTGAAACGGTATTGCCTCGCCGCCTATGAGCGCATCCGCAAACATTGCCCGCCTGAGCGCGTGGCGGTGGTCTTTCACGACGGTTTCCGCTCTTACCGCGAATTCCTCGGCTTCATGCAGCCGCCCGTCTGGCAGAACGTGATTTTCGACTACCACCGCTACCAGTGTTTCGAGCGCCGCGACATCGACTCCGACATCTTCGAGCACATCCACAAGGCGAGCGGGGAGTGGCGCGACGAGGCGGACTCGATCAACGCGGCCCTCGGTTTGCCCGCGATTTGCGGCGAATGGAGCCTGGGGCTCGATCTCAAGGTCGTCTCCTTATGGGCCGAAGGGCCGTACAACCACGCGCTCGAACGCATGGACGCTTTCCAGCAGGATGTCGCCAACCGGGGTTACGCGGCGGCGCAACTTTTGGCCTTTGAAAAACTCCTCGGCTGGTTTTTCTGGAGTTACAAGACCGAAACCACCCCGGCCTGGTGCTTGCAGGATTCGGTCGAACGCGGCTGGCTGCCAGCAAAGTTCGGCAACGAATGAACGGGCAAACAACGATACGCCATTCGTATGAATAAATACTGTTGACATATCCTTAAGAGATATTTATTTTACGTACTCCTTCAACCATCAAGGAGTACCGTCATGCGTCGTTTCCTGCGTTCCCTGCTTCTGTCACTGGCCTTGTCTCCATTGGCCGCAATGGCGCTGGAGCCGGTCAACATCAACACTGCCGACGCGGCAACCCTGCAACAGATCAACGGCATCGGCCCTTCCAAGGCCAATGCCATCATCGAGTACCGCAAGGCTAACGGACCGTTTGCCACCGCCGATGATCTGGTCAAGGTTCCGGGAATTGGAGAAAAATCATTGATGGCCCTGAAGCCACAAATAACGGTAGGAACGGCAACTGCCGCTCCGGCAACTGCGGCCAAGGGCGGAGGAGCCAAGGGCAAAAAATAAGATTGTGACGGCATCCCCCTCTCCCCCTGCCCCTCTCCCGCGAGGGGAGAGGGGAGTGTTGGCGGCGGCAGTCATCCTTCTCCCACTTGTGGGAGAAGGGGACGCGTAGCGCCGGGAGAGGGAAAAGAATGGAGGGGGAAATTACCCCGTAACCCGTAGTTTGAGTCCCGCGAGGAGCGTTTCCAGCTTCATCGCCATCACGCTTGCCATCTCGCCTGCCATGCAGAAACCACAACGCCCGCACAGCCCTGCTTCCTTGCCTTGGCACTCGGGAAGCCGACTGCCATCGGGCATGACGAAATTCGCCATCCAGCAATATGTCCTGAAGTCGCGCTTTTGCATGAGTTTGAGCCCCGCCACGGAATTCATGATCGGGTAGCCTTTTTTCTTGTAGGCGATAACTTTGTCGAGCACGGCATGCCGCGTGGTCTCACTCAGTTCGAGCGCCTCCGTGCCGGGAAACGGCGTGTGCAGGTTGATGGCGATGGACTCGATGTTCGGATGCTCGCTGGCGAATTGGATGGCTTCATCCACCGAGGAATGGTTCAGGGTGTTGACCACCATGTTCACGCTGACACGGGAACGCCCACAGCCTTCGATGTGTCGGACGAGCCGCTCAAACATGCCTTCGCCCCGGATGGCGTCGTGGGCAGCGCCAACACCGTCCATGCTCACCCAGATGGAATCCGCTTCAAGCCCCGCGAACGGGCGGGCGGCATTGGTTGTCACCGTCACCGAATAAAAGCCGATTCGTCTCGCCAGACGGATGATACTGTTCAGGTCATGCTTGCCGTCGCGCCATAGCGTCGGCTCCCCGCCTTCCAGATCGACAAAGCGCGAACCCTGTTGATAGCAATATTCGAGGTCGGACTGAACTTCGGCGAAGGTTTTTATTATGGCGTCTTTTTTTGCGTAAATCGTGCAATGCTGGCATTTCAGATTGCATTTATCGCTAATAAAAACGACCGATTGCAGAGGGATTTTTTTTCCCAGTACGCGGGTTTTGAAAAACCATAGCGGCAAATAAATGAACGGTTTCATGAGCATGGTTTCATCTAATGAAACTCAAAACCATGCCGATCAGGCAAACTGAAACGAGCAGGTTTCTTGCCAAAAACCAACGAATCATGAACCAGCCGGTACCGATGCCCTCGACCTGTTGCCATTTGCGCATAAAGCCCATCCAGGGTTTCGGCTCGAATTTTTGTTCCGGATTTTTATAGAAAACCGCCATCATGCGGAAAAGCCCCACCGCCATCGGCAAGGTCAGTATCAGGGCCACATGTGAAACCGACAAACTGCCTTGCCAGATGCCGTATCCGATGATGATAAATGGAAGAAAAAGAATGAAAAAGAGGACGGCAAGCATAACCGGAGGGCGGTTCAGAAATACCGCCAATGTGTGCTTGCCCGTTTTTTTGTCCGCGACGACATCGAGCATGGAATGCACGTAGATGATGTTCATCACCAAAAAACCAACCGGGATGGAAATGAAAATGAGCGTCTGGTCTATGGTTCCACAGGCCGCGTAATAAGTGCCGATCATGTTCAATGGGCCAAAAATGACGCCTATGACCAATTCACCCAATCCGTGATAACTGAGGCGCAAGGGAGGGCCGGAATAGAAAATTGCCAGTACGGCAGTGATGAGCGCGATATAGAGAATCACCACGCCCCGGAAATAAAAAATGATTCCGCCAATCAGGAAAGCTATCCCCATGAGCGCAAGCGAGATACCGAGTAATTGCCCGACCGTCGCCTGACCGGAAGTCAGGTAGTCACATTTACCGATACGGGCGCGAAAGCCATCACGATGCAGGACATTACGGTAATGGGCATGATGCGCTTTGTAATCGAAATAGTCATCGAACAAATTCGCTGACATATTTCCGACGATCACCCCAATGATTGCAAGAAAAGCCAGAAGCAGGGAAAACCCCGGCTGATTCGCCGCCAGGCAGACCGCGAAAAGTGTAGGCAACACGCTTTGAGGGAGCGCGTGGGGACGTGAATTTCTGAACCAGAAACGACAAAAAGGCACTTGGATACTGCATAGTAAGAATCAATATCCCATTTTACAGCATCACTTCTCCAGCTTTCGTGCTTTTTCCACCCCATGAGCAAATCAATGGATATGCTCATGGAGATATATGTACCCGATTGCCAGGAACTATTGCGCCCGCTCCTCCAGCCAGCCGTTGAACCGGGCAACTTCCGCTTCGTTGAGTTCTCCCACCAGGGCAAGGAGTTGCAGGCGCGAGAGCACGTATTGGCAGCGGCCGCGATTGAGGTCGCGCCTGGCAGTGGCGAGATTCTGCTCGGAGATGAGGATGTCCAGCGTGGTACGCACCCCGCCCGAGAAACCCTTGCGGGTAGAGGCCAGCGCCTGTTCGGCAGATTTTACCGCCTGCTCGTAGGCGCGCACCCAACTCACGCCCTGCGCGACGCCATCAAACTCTTTCCTGACCATCAAACCTATCTGGCGCCGCCCCTCTTCCAACTGCTGCTGCGCCTTGTCCAGCTCGGCCCTGGCTTGCCGCACCTGGGATGCAGTCTCCCCTCCGGAGAAAAGCGGCATATCGAAGCGCAATCCGTACACCTTGTCTTTATATTTATCTCTTTCGCCTGTGTACTTCGTATCAATATACTCGCTGCCAACGCTCACATGTTGGGCGACAAAATCAAGCGTGGGCAGGTGGCCGGAAAGCGCCCTTTTGACCTGTAAATTGGCTGCCTGAACCAAAGCGCGCAGGGCAATCAGTCGGGGGTTGACCTCTTCCGCTTTCCGTATCCAGTCTTCGAGGCTGTCGGGATCGGGGCGGGCGAGCTGCATACGCTCAGGATTCAGGCGAGCCAGCGGAGTCAATGGCCGGTCGATGATGGCCTTGAGCGCGTCGCGCGCGTAATTCAGTTGATAGTGCTGTTCGATGGTCTGGGCTGCCGCCAGGTCGAGTTGCGAACGAGCCTCGTCGATGTCGGTACGTGTGCCAGCGCCGGTCTGAAAAGCCCTCTGGGCATAGTCCAGTTGCGTAAGATAGGCATCGCGCTGCGCCTTGGTGACTTCCAGATTCGCTTCGGCGAGCAAAACATCGAAATACGCTGAACCCAGCCGCATACCAACTTGCTGCTCGGCCCAGAGCAGGTCAGCATCGGCTCCCTCCACCAGCGCCTTTGACTGTCTCCAGGCCGCAAAGGAAGCGGCACGAAACAGGGGCTGGGTCAGCCCCAGGGCATAGGTGTGGGTTGTGTAATTTTCGTTGGGAATAGGAATTTTGGTCTCGTATGTGACACCGCCAACCGTCTCTTTTACTTTATAGTCCGGCCTGCTCACCGTGTTCTTGTAACGGGTGCCGCTATATGAGACCCTGGGTAACAACTGCGCCAGCGCCTGAGGCTGCATCTCACGGCTGGCCTTCGTATCGGCTTGCACGGCAAGATAAGCGGCATCGGCCTGCACGGCCTCGCGGTAGAGGCTCAACAGGTTATCGGCCCGCGCGGGCGGGGAAGCGGCCAGTATTCCAGCGCCTACGAGCGCGGCAGCCAACAGGGAAATATTCGTTTTCATTTGAGATGCCTCACTCTTCTTTCATGGATGACGCCATTCGTTTCAACAGGGGATGCAGGAGGTAGGTCAGCATTGAACGCTCTCCGGTGATGACGACGACTTCCACCGGCATGCCTGCCTGCAATTGACGTTTTCCGAGCTTTTTCATGCCTTCTTCGGTGACGGACACGCGCGCCAGGTAATAAGGGATGCCCCCCTGTTCGTTGGCGAG
>JGI24705J35276_12237781_pt1 | contig 13112 bp, 4 predicted proteins | sample TergutNt197P4_FD_35276 | JGI IMG/M metagenome (IMG submission 35276)
CCTTCAAAGGCTAATTCCCAACGGCGTTCGTTACGCAAGGCTTCATCGGAGTATGTTCCTACCGGCGTTAAGTTGGCATTATCTTTGGCGCTGGCGCTGGCGCGTTCGCGAACACGATTGATACCGGTAACTGTTTTAGTCAATTCGGAGTGCATCAGAAGAACATCTGCAAAACGGATCTGAATCAAATCAGCGCCATGTCCTAACTGGAAGTCGTCGTTTGCACGGTCTCCGTAAGCGGGATCGCTCCAGAATGAATTATACAGAGTGCCAGGGTTACCTCCCTTGCCATAAGCAGTGGTGGCAATAACTTTCTTTTGCCACATCCCCGTTTCTTCCTGCCATGAGTCTAATCCCCAATCCCATTTGGTCGCATCTACTTCCTGATTGCCAATAGATGCCCTGCGACGCGGGTCGTTCGTGGGCCAGCTATCCCATACCTGAGGGTTCACGGTTCCTATGCCCCAGCCTTGTCCAAAGGGGAAGACGGTTTTGAAATCTCTATTACCGTCGGTACGGATTCCGAAGAACAGTGCATTGGAATTGGAATAACCTACGGTGGTTCCCCAATCGCCAAGAGAATTCATCTTGATGGCAAAAATCACTTCTTTGTTGTATTTGCCTTCAACCCATGTTGGGGCGTCCTGAACAAAGGAATAATCTTTTTTGGTAACTGAGTTGGTGTAGGGCCAGAGGCTTCGGAAGTCGGACAATAAATCGTGTCCCGAATTATTGATGACGTCTTCCAGCGCTGCTACAACCTGCGCCTGCGTTACGCTGCCGGTTTCGGTAGGGAGTTCGGTTTTCTGGTAGAAACCGGTATAGAAGAGATACACGCGGGCAAGTAGACTCGCTGCCGCCCATTTGGTAACCGTTCCCGAAATCGGATAATCGGCTGTTCCAAAACGTAAGGCGGGCATCGTGGTGTAGGCATCCCAAAGGTCGCTGGCAATAAATGTAAAAACTTCTTCCTGAGATACTTGCGGAGGAGATTCCTTTGCCTCCGATACATCCGTAGGAAGTTCCTTCAATAAAGGTATGTCGCCAAGCGTTTGTACCAATTCAAAATACCAGTGCGCTCGTAGAAATTTGGCTTCACCAATTTTTTGGGCTTTTGTCGGACCGTCGGGCATGTTCTCTAAAGCGGCAATAGTTGAAATAGCGCGGGAAATGCCCTGATAACGATCCGCCCAGAAAGTGTTGAACTGGTTTGGGTTAGCATACAACAAATGACCGATGGCTTGTGATGACTTGTCATTTACGCCACCGCTGCCAAAACGGTCGTCGCTCGCTAATTCGGCTACTAATAAATAGGAATCTATACCTTGCGCATGTGATACGTTCAGTACCGAATACACCCCAACCAACAACTGGTTAGCGTCTTTTTCATTCGATGGAAATGAATTTTCATCTTTAGAAGTATAATTGGTTACGTCCAAAAATTTTTCACAACCGCTGGCAACAGTAAGAACCAATACAATTACCATGAAATTTACTATCTTTTTCATATCATTCAATCATTTTTAAAATGTAACATTAAGACCCACCATGAAGGATTTTGCAGAAGGATAATACCCCAGATCAACACCAGCCATCCACGATTGCCCGTCGCTCCAGCCAATTTCGGGATCCATTCCCGAATATTTGGTAATGGTAAACAGGTTGTTGGCTTGCAGTGATACGCGGAACTGTCCGAAGGGCATGGCATACCACAGCCTCTTGAAATCGTATCCGAGACTGACGTGCTGGATTTTTACAAAGTTGCCGTTTTCCAGGAATATGTCGGAAACATACTGGGTGTTCATGTGGTTACCGTTGATCAGACGCGGTAATTTATTGGATGTTCCTTCTCCGTGCCAGCGATTAAAAATATCGGTGGTATAGTTTTGCAATTCGCTGTCGGCAAAACTGCGGTACGATTTGGCAATTTGAAACCCAAATTTTCCTGCGGCAACGACTCCAAAGTCGAAACCCTTGTATGCTGCATTGAACTGAAATCCCATCATGTATTTGGGCCAACCGCAGCCGAGTTCCATTTTGTCGCCTTCGTCAATCACTCCGTCACCATTAACGTCTCTGAAGCGAACATCACCCGGCATGGCGTTCGGAAGAATAGGTTTATTTTCCGGTCCGCCTTTGTAGTTATTGATTTCTTCCTGATTCTGGAAGATTCCGTCGGCTTTCCAACCGTAGAATATCCCCATGGGATGTCCTTTCTCCAAACGGTAGAACTCGCCGGTGGTCTGCGACAATACGTTGCTGGTACCGTGTATGACTTTCTCCGTATTGGCGATTTCAGTAACTTCGCTTGCGATGTAAGTTCCGTTCAGATTCACGTTGTAAGAGAAGTCGCCGATTCGATCGTTCCAGTTGAACGCCAATTCCACGCCCTTGTTTTGAACTCCTCCGCCGTTAACCGTCGGCGCGCCAATTCCCCAAGTGGCGCTGATGGGCGCTTCCAGCAACCAGTCTTTGGTGTCGCGTATAAAATAATTGAATTGAATGCCCAGACGGCTATTCAAAATGCGGGCATCGAATCCAAGGTCTAACATCTGACTTTTTTCCCAAGATATGAGCGGATTTTTAAGTCTTGTGGCTCTCGCGCCCGTGGATTTGGCGGCTTTATCGTCATCGCCAAAATAATAGAGCGCCGTGTTGGGAAAATCATAACGGGTAATATATTGGAAGCCGCTAATGGAAGAGTTACCGTTCTGCCCCCAGCTTGCCGTTATTTTCAGGAAATCAATAAATCCTTTAGTAGAATTCATGAACGATTCGTTGGTGATGATCCATCCTGCCGATATCGCAGGGAAATATCCCCAGCGATGACCGCGCGCAAAATTGGATGAAGCGTCGGCGCGAAGCGAAACATTAAGCATGTACGTTTCCTTGAAGTTGTACATCACACGCCCTAATGCGGAAACGTTTGCCCATTCGCCCCACGGGCTTCCGCTGTTACCAATATCACTGAATTGTGTTGGAATATAGTTATTTACCCATGCATAATTCCAACCCAATCCTTCATAATTGCTAAAGTTTCTATTAGATCCAACCCCTTCACCATTGAGTGATTTTCCGATTTCGTGTATCGCTTGAGCGGTGATATTGTGCTGGTTGATAGAATAGTTATAGGTCAAAATATTGATAAAATTCAAACCTCCGAAACCTACACTCTGATTCTGATTGACTGAATCAAAAGTTCTTTGAAGATTAGTACTCAAATAGACTATTTGGCTCATGCTACGTCCGGAATAAGCGCTCATGTTAATGCCGAGTTGCGATCTGTACGTTAAATTCTTTATGGGTTGAATTTGCATGAATACGCTTGTTCTCAGTTCGTGGTTTTTGTCAAGGTTCAAACCGCGCGAACTGGTAGCGGCATTGGCAATGGGATTGCCGAAATTGCCTTCAAAAAGCCAGCCATCTCTGTTTTTACTGTATTGGTCGTAATAACTGCCGTCGGTATCATAAACCGGCATCAGGGGGTTACCCCTCAATACCTGCGTGAAGTCGTTCCAGTACATGTTTCCCTGTGCAATACCGTTTCTTTTTCGGAAACTATAGTTGAGCGTCTGTCCGAGTTTGATGATTTCGCGTCCTTGCAATTTCAGTAAAGTGTGGTCGGTATTGATACGGAAGGTGTGTCGGTCGTAACCCGATTGCACGGCTTCCCCAAAAATACCGTCCTGTTTGGTATACGAATAACCCATTGAGAATCTTGAGAACTCGCTTCCTCCGGTTAGGTTGAAGGAATGTCCTTGAGTAATGGCGCCTTTGTTATAGAAAGCGTCTACCCAGTCGGTTCCTTCCCATCTGCCTTCCATCACGTCCTCGTACATTCCGTTGGGCAGGAGGTTTTTCCAGTCATAAGCAGGTTGATTGGTATTGAACATGCGTTCGTTTTGAATCAGGATGTATTCTTTAGCATTCAGCATATCTGGCTTTTTACTCATATATTGCTTGCCAAAAAAGCCGGTATATTCCAATTTTATCTTACCTGCTTTTCCTTGTTTGGTAGTAATCAGCACTACGCCGTTGGAACCTTGCGAACCGAAAATGGCTGTGGAAGCAGCATCTTTCAGGATATCAATAGATTCGATGTCGGCTGGGCTCATGTGTGTCATGGCGTCGCGTCCTGCGGGTACGCCGTCAACCACGTAGAGCGGGCGCGCTTCGCCGTTGGTTCCAATACCGCGGATATGCACAATAAAACCTTCGCCCGGTTGCCCGTTGCTTTGAATGATGCTCACGCCCGGCGCCTGCGATTGCAGCGCTGTAAGCGGGCTTCTAGTACTCATCCGTTGAAGGGCTTCGCCAGCTACCTGTATGGTAGAGCCGGTTACTAACTTTTTCTGGAGTACGCCGTAACCGATGACCACCACCTCGTCGAGGCTTTGTGCCCCCTCTGATAATTCAACGTTAATCTCTCTTTTCTCGCCAACCATCACTTCGTAGGTAGCATAGCCCACAAAAGAGAACAACAATACAGCATCGGCATTCGGTACGGTAATCCGGTACCTGCCGTTCACATCGGTTACTACGCCGATGTTGGTTCCTTTCAATACAACGTTTACGCCCGGCAACAGGTCGCCATCAGTTCCGGAAACAACCGTTCCCGTTACAGACAACTCCTGTGCCATAGCCAAAACGCCAAAACACAATAACAATAGAAACAAAATTAACTTTTCTTTCATTTTTTAAAATTTAATTTAATATTAATACACATACACTTTATTTATTAGAATTTATTCAAATTAGTTTTTGGGGCAATAATACAAACCGGAAACAAAAAAGCCACAACATTGCGAAAACAATGTTGTGGCTATGATTTCTAATGTACGCGCACACCAAAGCGCGATATATGATGTACCGGTGGCTACTTCTCTCTCTCTCTCTCTCTCTCTCTGTAAAGATCATGCCATTCAGCAATTTATAATGAAAAAAAGAACAATTTTTTTCATTAAGACCGACAGAAAAAATATTTACGGCATCCATATTTTATTATATATATTCCTTATTTTTCAACGTTGTACTTCTCACGGTCAAATTTTATGCAAATTGTACAGCATTAATACACAAAACTATCCCGCAGTGCAGTATAAATAATTGAACGTACAAATATATGCAACATTATTTCATAATATATCAATGAATCATATTTTTTTTTCTTTTTTTGTTACATGATTTTCATTTTCGATACATTTTTATATTACTTTTGCAACATGATAAAATCGAATGATAGTATAAAATGAAGAGAATAGTACGATTCAAAAGTATGGTTGCAGGATTATTCCTGCTTTTGTCATTGATCACCATAAATTTAAAGGCAGAGAAAGTACGTCTTTTCACGCCCGACGACGGACTTTCCAACAGCCATATCAATCAAATCTATCAGGATACCAAGGGCTATATCTGGATAGCCACCGAAAACGGGTTAAATAAATTCAATGGATATGATTTTGAGGTGTTTTTATCCGTTCCGGATGATAGCACGTCCATTCGCGGTAACTATGTTTCGTGCGTTTTTGAAGACAGTCGCGGTTTATTTTGGGTATCAACCTCTTATGGATTATTACAGTACGATCAAAGCAAAAATACATTTTCCCCATTTCAAATAAGCGATTCGGACGAGTCGTATAAAGAACGTCGCGCAAGTTGTATCATGGAAGACCGTAGCCATAATTTGTGGATTTCTTTTCCGGGCAGCGGAGTCGTACGTTTGGACGCCAACACGCTATCGCCCACCATTTTCAATAAACAAAACAGCAAACTTAACGATAACACGATCAGTGTCATGTTTGAAGACCGGTATGGCAATATCTGGTTTGGATCGGAAGATCATGGCGTCACTTTACTAAATACTCAAAATGATACTGTTACTTATTATGATCATCGCCAGGGCAATCCCTCAAGTTTAAACAGTAATAAAATATTTTCCATTTGTGAAGACGCTGACGGCTCAGTATGGATAGGCACTATTGGCGGAGGAATCTCTATTTTCGACCAGAAGACTCAATCCTTCCAATCCTTGAAAACAGAAAATGCCTCCATGGAAAATATGATTTTTTCTTTACTACTGGATGATCAACAAATCGTTTGGGTTGGAACTGACGGTGCAGGAATATTTAAGTACGATGTACAGAGAAACAAGACGCAGTATTGGGAAGAAGCGTCATTAATCTGCGATTTGAGAAGCGCTAAAATACATGCCCTTTTTCAGGATCTGCAGGGAAATATCTGGGCTGCTGTGCATCAAAAGGGCGTTTTGTTTATTTCCGCATCCGGAAATTATTTCCAAAATATCGGATTCAATCCGTTTGACGCTTCAAAAAGCATCGGAACGCATTGTGTAATATCCATCATCGAAGATCATCAGGGAAATGTCTGGGTGGGTACGGATGGCGATGGTTTGTACCGGATTCAGCCCTCCGGAAATATTGACCATTTTACATCTATAAATACATCCGGTTTTTTTGGAAATGCGATTACCGCCCTTTTTGAAGACCGGGATCATCATATCTGGATCGGAACGTATACCTCAGGTTTTTTTAGGTATAACTCCAAATCCGGAAAATTTGATTCTCATTTTCTGAAAACAGATTCGGAACACAGTTTGAGTTACAATTATGTGAGCGCTTTTGAACAGGATGACGACGGGCAAATCTGGATTGGAACCAATGGCGGCGGTATTTCGCTGTTTAATCCAAAAACACATCATTTCAAACAGTATCTGTATTACGCGGATCCCGAAAAAGATCAGTTATCCAGCAACTGGGTATTTCAATTCCTGATTGACCGCGACAAACAGGTTTGGGTTGCCACATCCAACGGACTTGACCTTTACAATTCCGAAAAAGATAAATTTGAAACTTTTTCACTGTCGGGCAACAGCCGTATCATTTCCAATTTAATGTACGCATTGCATGAAGACTATAAAGGCAATATTTGGGTAGGCAGTTATTACGGGTTGCATTGTTTGGACAAAAATACGGGGACATCAACTTTGTTCACCACTGCCGACGGACTTTCCGACAATATGATTACAGGCATCGAAGAGGATCGTAATCATGCTTTGTGGATCAGCACAGGAAATGGTCTTTGTCGTTACGATACTGTAGAATTTATCAATTTCTTTGCCGAAGATGGTATACAAAGCAATGAATTTCGCAGGGGAAGCCATTTTAAGGGCAAGGACGATAAAATGTATTTTGGAGGAATCAATGGAATGACTACATTCTATCCATCAGTGTTCGTAGAGGGGAATCCGCTGCTGGGTCTTGTGTTTACCGATTTTTTAATCAACAATGAGCCTGTCAGGGTCGGACATTCGAATATCTTGCAAAATTCATTAGATGAAACTACATCCATCCGGCTTAAATACTATCAGCGAAATTTTGCCATCCAGTTTGCCGCTTTGGAATTTGCCATGCCTCATCAGGTTGAATATAATATCCAAATGGAAAATTTTGATTCGCAATGGCGACAAGTCAAAAGCCATAATCGAAGTGTAAACTATACCAATCTGAATCCGGGCGTATATATTTTTAGGGTTAAAGCCACGATTGACGGAATTAATATCCTGCAAAAAGATATGACGATAGTGATCAAGTCGCCTTGGTGGTGGAGCACTCCAACAAAAATAACCTATCTTGCGCTCATCATGTTGGCTTTGTACGGCATATATATTTATTTGTCATACAAGCAATTGGCAAAATACCATGCGAAACTTGAACAGGTTGTTGAACAAAGAACCCGTGAACTGTATCTCGCTAAAGAAAAAGCCGAAGAATCCGACAAACTCAAATCGGCGTTTTTAGCCAACATGTCACACGAAATACGCACACCGCTCAATGGTATTGTCGGATTCGTACAGTTTATCAATTCCGACAACCTGACGCCCAACCGCCGACAGCAATACGTGAAAATCATCAATAATAGCAGCAGCCAATTGGCAAGAATCATTGACGATATCATTGACGTTTCTAAAATAGAAGCCAAACAGATGACCTTCACTCCCTTTCCGGTGAATCTCAACGAATTGATGAACGAGTTGCTGGTGTTTTTTAAGAATGATCTTCAGTCTCATAATAAAGAACGTGTTTCACTCATTCTCGACGACAGCGAATTTATTGATGATTGCGTCATTTTCGCTGACGCATTTCGTTTACGCCAGATTCTCAACAACCTGATTAGCAATGCTGTGAAATTTACTGAAAAGGGATTTATCCGGTTTGGATACCGGAAATCGGAACCTGGTATACTCGAATTTGTGGTGGAAGACTCAGGTATCGGGTTGCGTTCCGATCAGAAAGATCTTATTTTTGAACGTTTTCGTCAGGCTGAACTGGGCGACGCCCGCCGTCTTTACGGCGGAACAGGTCTTGGATTGACTATTTCGCGCAGCCTTGTTCAAATGGGTGGAGGTAAAATGTGGGTAGAATCAACCGAAGGCGTCGGTTCTACTTTTTATTTTACTTCCTCGTATCTGCCTGTATCACCCGAAGATATGCATATTTTTGAGCCGAAGAATCATCTCCCAACGAATGAAAAGCCATTTACCGGAAAAACGGTATTGTTAGTAGAGCATAATTCTTTGAAATTCAATTATTACGGAAAATTGATCTCTGAAACGGGCGCTCAAGTAATCAAAGCTGAAAATTTGTATGTATGGAACAATATGATGCAAATCAACCAGTTGAACATTATTTTTGTAGACGCCGCCCTGTTCGACAACGAAGATTTGAACAATATTCGCCATTTGGTGAAAGAATGTGACAAACTACCCATTGTGCTGATTATTTCAGAAAAAAAGGAAAAATATATGCAGTTTCTTCAACAAAATCTATGCAATACCACTGTTTGTGAGCAGACTAATTTTGCAGAAATTATGGGAATTATGGAAGAATATGCAAACAGGTAGAAAAAAATATTATGGCTAAAAAAATTGTTTTATTCTGTATTTTTCTTTTTTCTGCGCTGAATGTGAAGGCGGAAAAGGTTCGCCTTTTTACGCCCAACGACGGTCTTTCCAATAGCCATATCAATCAAATCTATCAGGATACAAAAGGATACATTTGGATAGCGACCGAGAACGGGTTGAATAAGTTCAACGGTTACGATTTTGAAGTATATTTATCCATTCCGAACGATAGCACATCCATTCAAAGTAATTATGTTACCTGTGTTTATGAAGACAGTCGCGGTTTGTTTTGGGTAGCCACATCCAATGGACTGTTGCAATACGACCGCGCCAAAAATGCGTTTTTCCCATGGAAAATGAGCGAAATGAACGAATTGTACAAGGAACGTCGCGTCAACGGAATCATGGAAGACCGAAACAAAAATTTATGGATTTCATATTCAGGCAATGGATTGGTACGATTAGACGCACAAACTTTATCACCTGTCGTTTTTAATCGAGATAACAGTGGTATAGGCGATAATACGATCAGCAGCATGTTTGAAGACCGAAACGGTAATCTTTGGTTTGGCACAGAAGATCACGGAGTTTATGTGTTTAATCCGCATAATTATACAACGAAACATTACGGTTATTCTCCCGCTAATCCTTCCGGTTTAAGCAATAACAGGGTATTTTCCATTTGTGAAGACGCCGCCGGTTCAGTATGGGTTGGCACCATTGGCGGTGGCATCAATGTTTACGACAAACAAACCCAATCTTTTCATGTTTTGAAAACAAACGACTCCTCAATGGAAAATCTGATATACGCTCTGTTGTTGGATAACCGCCAAACCGTTTGGGCTGGAACCGACGGTGCAGGAATTTTCAGGTACGATATTCATGGAAATAAAATACCATACAGCGAAGAATCTTCTTCTACCGGCGATTTGAGCAAAACAAAAGTACATGCCCTTTTTCAGGATCGGCAGGGAAATATCTGGGCTGCACTCTATCAAAGGGGGGTACTGTTTATTTCTGCATCCGGATATTATTTTCACAATATTGGATTCAATCCTTTTGATGTTTCTAAAAGTATTGGTACTTATTGTGTTATATCTGTTATTGAAGATTGTCAGGGAAATGTTTGGGCAGGTACGGATGGCGATGGCTTGTACAAAATTCAACCTTCGGGAAAAATAGAACATTTCACCTCGAAAGATACACCCGGTTTTCAGGGGAATGTGATTACCGCCCTTTTTGAAGATGCTGATGGTCAAATCTGGATCGGAACGTACATGAACGGTTTTTTCAGGTATCATCCGCAAACCGGAACATTTGATTCACATCATCAAAAAACGGATTCGGAAAACAGTTTGAGCAATAATCATGTTGCCCGTTTTACCCAAAGCGACGACGGACGGATATGGATTGGAACCAACGGCGGCGGTATTTCCGTTTACCATCCCAAAACGCGGAAATTCAAACAGTATTTGTTTTTTTCCGATAAAACACAGGATCAAATATCCAGCAACTGGGTAAATGACGTTTTGATTGACCGCAATAAAGGAGTTTGGGCGGCTACATCCAACGGACTAAACCGGTTGAATACGGAAAAGGATATTTTTGAGACTTGCACTTTAGTGGATGATAACCGGAAAATTTCAAATATGATGTACACCCTGCATGAAGATCGTCAGGGCAATATCTGGGTGGGCAGTTATTATGGGTTGCATGTTTTGGACAAAACTACGGGAAAACCGTCTTTAATCACAACCCTCGACGGTCTTCCCGACAATATGATTACAGGAATTGAGGAAGACAGCATGAACGCTTTGTGGATCAGTACCGGAAAAGGACTGTGCAGGTATCATCCCGGTACCGGAGAATGTTTGAATTTTTATGCCGAAGACGGCATTCAAAGTAATGAATTTCGCAGAGGAAGCCATTTTAAAGGGAAAAACGATCAAATGTATTTTGGCGGAATCAATGGGATCACCACTTTCTATCCTTCACAAGTAGCAAACGAAAAACCGCTGCTGAAACTTGTGTTTACCGATTTTCTGGTATATAACGAACCTGTGAAAGCAGGTCAATCGGATATATTAAGAAACTCATTAGATGAAACAACGAGTATCAGGCTCAAATACCATCAGCATAGTTTTACCTTCAAATTTGCCGCACTGGAATTTGGAATGCCTCATCGGGTGATTTACTATGCCCAGATGGAAAATTTCGACAAGCAATGGCGAGAGATCAAAAGCCCCGATCGCAGCGTAACCTATACCAATCTGAATCCTGGCGTTTATGTTTTTAAAGTGAAAGCTACGATTGACGAAATCAATATCCTGCAAAAAGACATGGAAGTGGTGATTCTGCCTCCGTGGTGGCGGACGGTTCCTGCACGGCTGGTTTATTTGACGCTCGTGATCCTGTTGCTGTGCAGTGTTTATATCTATTTATCGTACTGGATCAGACAACGCCGGGTTTTGATGGAAAAAGAACAACAAAAACAAATTTCTGAAAGCAAATTGCGGTTATTCACCGATATATCCCATGAAATCAGGACTCCGCTAACGTTAATCATCGGACCATTGGAAAAAATGATGGACATGAAAGTTGATGATACTATGCGGGCTTCATTTAAGATTATGTATCAGAACGCCATACGTATTTTAAGGTTAATCAATCAGTTGATGGATTTAAGAGCCATGGACAACAGAAAATTAAAACTCAAAGTCGAACCCGTGGATATTTCATCGTTCATCAGCAATATCATGGATTCTTTTACCGATTTGGCAAGCGCCCGTCAAATTGATTTCCGGATGAAAACGGAAGACCAACTGCCTTTGGTGTTTATTGACAAGGATTGTTTAGATAAAATTATTTTTAATTTGTTGTCGAATGCTTTTAAATTTACTCCTCTGGGCGGCAACATCTTCATCGAAGTACAAACCGAACGAACAGAGCAATTGGTCATTTCCGTGCAGGATTCAGGAATAGGAATTGCGAAAGAACAGCAGGAGCATATCTTTGACCGTTTTTATCAGGTTCACGACGGAAATCGGAACACAAAAATCGGAACGGGAATAGGTCTTCATCTGTCGAAAATGATGGCTGAACTGCATCATGGTTCACTGCAAGTAGAAAGCGAGCAGGGAGCAGGGAGTAAGTTCATCATCAAAATTCCGCTGAAGGAACCGGTTTACAAAGCCGATGAATTTGGCGCCGGTAGCGAAGAATCGCCCGTAACCATGTTTCAACCGTCTATTTCATCTTTTGCTAATAAAGAGACAGAAGAAATAACGAAAAAAACAAAAAAGAAAGGGCAAGAGTCAGTGTTGATCGTTGAAGACGACATGGATATTCTTCGATACATGGAATCCGAATTAAGCGCCAACTACCATATATATACCGCCATCAACGGAAAAGAAGGCTTGACAAAAGCGCTGCAATATCTGCCGGATGTGATTGTCAGCGACGTGGTCATGCCCGAAACAGACGGATTGACTTTATGTAAACTGATCAAAACAAACGAAAAAACATGCCACATTCCAGTCATCCTGCTGACGGCAAAAACCAGCATCGAACAACGAATTGAAGGGCTTGAAGTGGGAGCCGATTCATATATACCCAAGCCATTTAACATGAAACATTTACAAACGCGAATCGAAAAACTGATTCTACTCAGGGAAATGTTAAAACAAAAATACACTGGAGAGTTGGATATTGCTGAAAATGATATAAATGTGGTAACTTCAGACGAGAAATTACTGCATCGTTTTACTGAAAAATTAAAACAAAATATGATGGAACCCGATCTTAACGTGGAATTTTTCAGTAAGGAATTGGGAATTAGCCGCGTGCATCTTAACCGTAGATTAAAGGCAATTACGAACGAATCGCCGGGCAACTACATCCGTAATTATCGTTTAAAACATGCCGAATGGCTATTGACCAATAAAAATATGACCATTGCCGAAATTGCTTATGCCGTTGGCTTTTCATCCCAAGCGCATTTCAGTACAATTTTTAAAAAACACTACGGGATGACACCGAAGGAATATGTGGAAACCCACAGGAATGCGAAATGAAGAAGAAAAATATACTCAAAAACATAGAATTGTTGATAGATGTTTCATTTTTTATCATTTTAAGAAATGACCCGCTGTTCCAATGAATGTTCCCATGATGGCTGCCATAGTTAAAATGA
>JGI24705J35276_12237780_pt1 | contig 13109 bp, 12 predicted proteins | sample TergutNt197P4_FD_35276 | JGI IMG/M metagenome (IMG submission 35276)
GCCTCGACATGATGTACCGGACCTGCACCGTGCAGACCAACCTCGACTTCTCCTCAGAAGCCGACATGGTCAAAAAACTCCGGGTATCGCTGGCGCTGCAGCCCGTCGCCACCGCCTTGTTTGCGAATTCGCCCTTCACGGAAGGAAAGCCGAACGGCTTCCTTTCCTTCCGTTCCGAGATCTGGCGCGACACGGATAACGCGCGTTCTGGCATGCTGCCTTTCGCCTTCGAGGACGGCATGGGTTTTGAGCGCTATGTCGATTACGCGCTCGACGTACCCATGTATTTCGTCAAGCGCGACGACACCTATCTCGATGTCGCCGGGTCCTCGTTCCGCGCCTTCTTCGAGGGCAGGAATGAATTCCTTCCCGGCGAGCGGCCGACGCTGTCGGACTGGGCCAATCATCTTTCAACGATCTTTCCCGAGGTGCGACTGAAGCGGTACCTTGAGATGCGCGGCAGCGATGGCGGACCGCCGGATCGCTTGCCGGCGCTATCGGCGTTCTGGGTCGGGCTGCTTTATGACAATGTGAGTCTCGACGCCGCCTGGGAGATCATGAAGCACTGGCGTGCAGATGAGCGCCAGGCGTTGCGCGATGATGTTCCTCGCCTCGGCTTCAAAGCACGCATCAAGGACCGGTCTCTCCTGGAGATTACCAAGGAATGCCTCGCTCTTGCACATGCAGGCCTGAGGCGCCGTGCGCGGATCGATCAACTGGGTCGCGATGAGACCTGTCACCTCGAGCCGCTCGACCGAATCATCGATTCCGGGCGTACGCCTGCCGAGGAGCTGTTGGAAAAGTTCAATGGTCCCTGGAAGGGCTCGGTGGAACCGGCCTACGGGGAATGTGCATTCTAGGATGAAGCTGGCCCTGTTCGACCTCGACCACACGCTGATCCCGATTGATTCGGATCTGGCGTGGGGGCGAGTTCACCACCCGCATCGGTTGGACAGACGCTGGCGAGTTCACGCGCCGCAACGACGCGTTCTACGCGCAGTACCTGGCCGGCGCGTTGGACATTCACGAACACATCCGCTTTACCACCGAGCAGATTCGCCGCCACGGCCCCCACGCAGCGGCGCAGGCGCACGCGCGCTTCATGCGCGAGGTGATCGCTCCGGCCATCCTGCCGACGGCGCGCGCGCTGGTCGAACAACACCGCCGGGCGGGTGATCAACTCGTGGTGGTGACCGCTACCAACGAGTTCGTCACCCGGCCCATCGCGGCCAGCTTCGGCATCGAGGAGTTGATCGCGGTGAATCTGGCGCGCGGGCCGGACGGCTGGATCACTGGCGAGATCGACGGCATGCCATCATTTCGCGAAGGCAAGGTGACGCGCGTGGCCGACTGGCTGGCGGCGCGCGGACGCGGCTGGAGCGATGTGGAGACCACCTTCTACTCCGACTCGCACAACGACCTGCCGCTCCTGGAAAAAGCCCGCTACCCGGTAGCCACCAACCCGGACGATACGCTCCGCGCCGTTGCCGTCGACCGCGGCTGGCCGATCCTGGAACTTTTCAAGCGAGCACAATGATCTAGCCCGTCGTTTGGTGGGGTTGCCTACAAAAGCGTTCGCTTCAGTATCGAGCCTTACAGTCGTTCATCGTCGGTACAGGTTTGCGGCGATCAAATGGCTTGGTCAAAAAATCCAATTGGTTCAATGACTCGAGAGCTGTTCTGATGGGCAAAGGCCTGCGTGGGGCCCTCATGCCATGGGTTGTGCTGCTGGTTGTGTTTGCGATCAGTCCTGCACAGGCCCAGCTGGCGTTTGACCGTCCTGGCGGAGATTACTTCAATGCAGCGGTGGCTTCCGGCGATCCCCAGGATTGCGCGCTGCTCTGCGAGCGCGACCGCCGCTGTCGCGCCTGGACTTTCAGCTATCCCGGTGTCGCCGGCGGTTCGGCTTCATGCTGGTTGAAGAACACGGTGCCCGCACGGGTGCCTGATAGCTGCTGTATCTCCGGTGTGCGCGGTGCCGGTGTGGTCGAGCCGCGCAGTGATGGCATGGAGGCTTCGATTGATCGCCCAGGTGGCGATTTGCGCAGTGTCGAACTCAAGGCGGGCGAGGGTGGGGACGCCTGCAAGGCTGCCTGCATTGCCGACAACAAGTGCCGTGCATGGACCTTTGTGCGGCCCGGCTATACCGGCCGAGAAGCGCGCTGTATCCTGAAGAAGGAAATCAAGCCGCCACGAAGAAAGGTTGGGTTCATCTCGGGCGTAGTGCGGTGACGCGCAGAGAACGTCCTCCGCCCGTCAGTAGCGATCACCTCACCGCAGTGAAGAACCGGGCCAGCCGGAAGCCGGACAACCAGGTCCACACTGGCTGGTTCCGCTGGCCGAGGTCCCAGGATCCGAGCACGGCATCTGCGCGGCCGACCAAATCATCGATCGGCAACAGTCCGACGCCGCCGGAGCGCAACGGCACGCGGCTGTCGGCGGAATTGTCGCGGTTGTCGCCGAGCACGAACAGATGTCCCGCGGGCACCTTCACTTCCGGCGTGTTGTCGAACGGTCCGTTGTCCTCCATCTTGAAGATCAGGTGAGACACGCCGTTCGGCAGCGTCTCGACATAACGGGAAGCGGGCCTGCTGCCGCCATTGTCGTCTTCGGCCTGTCCGACGCCGTCCGGTTTCAATTCGGCGGGGCGACCGTTGATGAAGAGCTGGCCCCGTCGCATCTGGATGCGGTCGCCCGGTAATCCCACGACGCGCTTGACCCAGGCCTGCGAGCGATTGCCGGGCCAGCGGAACACGACGACGTCGCCGAGCTTCGGCGTTTCCGCGAAAACACGACCCGTCTCTGGCAGGTTGATCTGGATCGGCAGCGACGACGTGCTGTAGCCATAGGGGAATTTGGATGCGAGCAGCGCATCGCCGATCATCAGCGTCGGCTCCATCGAACCTGACGGCACATAAAATGGTTCGGCCAAAGCGCCCTTGGCAATGAATACGGCGGCGACAATACCGGCAAGCTGCACGGCCTGCGCGCGCCAGCTGCCGGATTTCTTGGTGCTGACAGTCACTTTCTCGCCGCTCATGAGCCGGTCCCTCCAACCGTGATGCGTTCCATCAACAGCGTCGGCTGGCCGACGCCAACCGGTACGCCCTGACCGTTCTTGCCGCAGGTGCCGACGCCAGTGTCCAGCGCGAGATCGTTGCCGACCATGCGGATGCGATGCAGGTCAGTCGGCCCGTTGCCGATCAGCATGGCGCCCTTCAGCGGCGCTCCCAGTTTGCCGTTCTCGATTTTGTAGGCCTCAGTGCACTGGAATACATATTTGCCCGAGGTGATGTCGACCTGGCCGCCGCCGAAACTTGCAGCATAGACACCGTTCTTCACGGAGGCGAGGATCTCGCCGGGCTCGCGGTCGCCCGCGAGCATGTAGGTGTTGGTCATGCGCGGCATCGGCACATGGGCATAGCCCTGGCGGCGGCCGTTGCCCGTCGGTGCCATGTTCATCAGCCGAGCGTTCTGGCGGTCCTGCATGTAGCCGACCAGGATGCCGTCGTCGATCAGTGTGGTGCGATTGGTTGGCGTGCCCTCGTCATCGATCGAAAGTGAGCCGCGCCTTGAGGCAATCGTTCCATCGTCAACCACCGTGACGCCCTTCGCCGCTACCTGTTTACCCATCAGCTCGGCAAAGGCCGAAGTCTTCTTGCGGTTGAAATCGCCTTCCAGACCATGGCCGACCGCTTCATGCAGCATCACGCCTGGCCATCCCGGGCCGAGTATGACGTCCATCTCGCCTGCGGGCGCCGGCACGGATTCGAGATTGACCAGCGCCTCGCGCAGTGCGCCGTCTGCGGCCTCGCGCCAGGATTTGGTCTCGATGAACTCAGCATAGCCGGCGCGGCCGCCATAGCCCTTGCTGCCGCTCTCCTGCCGGTCGCCCTGTCCTGCGACCACGGAAACGTTGACGCGTACCAGCGGCCGCACGTCGCGATAGCTTTCTCCATCGGGTCGGAAAATCTCAACGACCTGCCAGGTCGCGCCAAGGCTCACGGTGACCTGCCGCACACGTGGGTCCTTGTTGCGCAGATAGGCATCGACCTCAGCGAGCAGTTTGACCTTGGCCTCGAAGCCGGGTGCGTCCAGTGGATTCTCGTCGCCGTAGAGCCGCACGTTGGAACGTGGCGGCGGCGCTGCAAAGCTCCCCGAATAGCCACCGCGTACCGCCGCGACCGCATCCGCCGCGCGGATCAACGCTGGCAGCGATACGTCGGAGGAATGCGCATATCCCACCGCGTCGTCCTTCACCGCGCGCAGGCCAAATCCCTGGCTGGTGTCATAAGTGGCCTGCTTCAGCCGGCCGTTGTCGAACATCAGCGCTTCGCTCTGGCTGTATTCCAGGAACAATTCGCCGTCGTCGGCGCCGAGCAGCCCGCGCGCGACCTCATGACGCACCTCGTCACGGTCGATATTGGCGCGGTCAAGCAGGGAGGTCGCGGCAGGATTTGTCATCGGCGGGTCCGTTATCGAATGGATGTAAGACAACATAATGGTTCCAGAGGAGTTCCGCGAGGGGGCCGGCTCAACACATTACCGAAACGACATGGTTGAGATCCGTCCCAATGTCGAACGAGGCATGATGCTATGGATCAAGCCCTTATGATCCATCATCCTTGTCGGGCGGCTTGGTGCCAAGAACCCAAGGAAACTCCAAGGCTGCTTCCCGCTTGGTGGTTGCCGCGCTGTCGTAAATACTCGAGCAGTGAAACATCGGTGCCCAATATTCCATGTGATGGTTATATTCAGGCAAATCGTCGATCCAAAACTTATCGACCGAATAGCCGTAGCACCCGTCTGAACGGCGATGGATCGTAAGCAGCAGATCTTCGTTCGGACTCAAAAAGCGTTCGACGGGTTCGTTCATTCGACGTGTTTACCTGCTCGCTACTCGACCTGCCTGACGTCGGACTCGATGAGGCTCCCTACTTCTTGGCGTAAATATCCTTATACGTATCCCGCAAAATATTCTTCTGCACCTTGCCCATGGTGTTGCGCGGCAGGTCGTTGACGACGAACACGCGCTTGGGCATCTTGAATTTTGCGAGCCGTCCATCGAGCCCCTTCAGTACCGAGGCCTCGCTGACATCCGCGCCCTTGTCGCGGACCACCACCGCTGTGACGCCCTCGCCGAAATCGGCATGCGGCACGCCGATCACGGCGGACTCGACGACGCCCGGCATGGCGTCGATCTCGCTCTCGACTTCCTTCGGATAGACATTGAATCCGCCGGAGATCACGAGATCCTTGCCGCGGCCAAGGATATGCACATAGCCCTTGTCGTCGATCTTGCCGAGATCGCCGGTGATAAAGAAGCCATCGTCGCGGAATTCGGACTTCGTCTTCTCAGGCATGCGCCAATAACCCCTGAACACGTTCGGGCCCTTCACCTCGAGCATGCCGATCGTCTCGCGCGGCAGCCCTTCACCCGTTTCCGGATCTGTGACGCGCATCGTCACGCCGGGCAGGGGATAGCCGACCGCGCCCGGAATGCGCTCGCCGTCGTAGGGGTTCGACGTGTTCATGTTGGTCTCGGTCATGCCGTAGCGCTCAAGCACGGCGTGACCCGTGCGCGCCGACCATTCGCGATGAGTGTCGGCGAGCAGTGGCGCCGAGCCTGAAACGAACAGCCGCATATGACCAGTGGTTTCGCGCGACAGCGCCGGGTTTTGCAGGAGCCGCGTGTAGAAGGTCGGCACGCCCATCAGCACGGTTGCCCGCGCCATCAGCTTGATGATCACGTCCGGATCGTATTTCGGCAGGAATATCATCGAGGCCCGCGCGAACAGCGTGACGTTGGTCGCCACGAACAGGCCATGGGTGTGATAGATCGGCAGCGCGTGGATCAGCACGTCCCTGTCCGTGAAACGCCAGTAGTCGACCAGCGTCAGGGAGTTCGAGGCGAGATTGTCGTGGCTCAGCATCGCGCCCTTGGAGCGGCCGGTGGTGCCCGACGTGTAGAGGATTGCGGCGAGATCATCGTTCGTCCGTGGCACGGTCGCAAAGTCGGGCCTTGCCTTGTCGGCGGCTTCCGTCAGCGATCCCTTGCCGTCCGGCCCCAGCGTGTCAATGCTGGCCAGCACACTGGCGGCGATTTCAGTCAGCCCATCGGCCTTGGACGGGTCGCAGACCACCAGCGACGGCTCGGCGTCGGTGATGAAGTAATCAAGCTCGTTCAGCGTGTAGGCGGTGTTCAGCGGCAGATAGACCGCGCCAGCCCGCACCGTCGCAAGATAGAGCGCAATGTTGGCGACGGATTTTTCCACCTGCACCGCGACGCGGTCGCCCGGCTTGACGCCACGCTCCACCAGCACATTCGCGATCTGCCCCGTGCGCGCGATCAGATCGCCATAGGAGATACGGCCACCATCCTGCGTCTCGATTGCAAGGCGGTTCGGATCGTCGAGGCTATCGAACAGACGGGAATACAGGTTGGCGTTGCCGGCTTGGTTCATGCGAGGTTTCCTTGACCTGTGGAGTGGGTCAAAAAGTAAAGAGTGATTAGCAAGAACAGCCCGGAATAGGCAACGACAATACCAGCTCGTGGATGTGGGTAGCGAAGCGTAACACGTCCATCTTGCCTTCGCATCGGGGCGGCGTGCTTTCCAGGGTTGCTTGTCGAGCCGCCTGGCGGGCAAATCGGCAAAAGCCCGTCAAGCCTGATAGGCAAAAATATTTTCCTATTCAGAAATTCGGAATAGCCGTATGTAGATTTCGTCCTACCCACCGAATGGGGCGGTCGTACGTCGTCACGAGCGCGGGTCAGGATGCGGTGGACGCAGGCAGCGTCGGGCGCGATGTGAAACGCGGGGCGGGCGGAGGATTGAGCCGAACCCTGCGAGCGTTTCACGGGCGCTCAAAGGCGAACGACGCTGGATGCGTATGTCGAAATCGTGTGGACCTGGCCGTCGCTACGGTCAAGCTTTTGCGGAGACGACAAGCGAGCCAACCGGCTCATTGTTGCCGCTTGTCGGCGAAGCGATGGAGGCAAAAGAAATTCGTCTCCAAGGTGAGCGCGTATAAGACATCAAGCCGCTGCGCAGGGGAAGGCCGGGATGTTCCGGCTTCGCCCATATTCCCTGTGCGTTGCGTGTGCATTTTTTGCACAGGGATCTTGGGTGCCAGCCGGCACCCGGCCTTCCTCTGCACCCCTCTGTTCAGAGAGGGGGAGGAACGATGGCAAAGCTCGGGCATGACAGGCCGCGAGAACGAGAAGCCGTAAGTGGGCAAGGCAGACGCGCCGGAGGCTTCTCTGCGGCTCTCCTTATTGTGATCGCGATGTTCGGGGAGCGCCGATTTGACAGGCCGCCAAGTGTAACGAAAACAAGATTGGCGACGTATATTTGTAGTCAACCGATCTCGGAGTATGGGAACTGCCATGTCCAGTCTGGCTGCAACCGAGAAGCAAGCTGGCGCCGCGCCGACGAAGATCATTCAGCCGGCCTGGGTCAGGACAACACATTGGATCAATGCCCTGGCCATGATCCTGATGATCATGTCCGGCTGGCAGATCTATAACGCGTCGCCTCTGTTCGACTTCCACTTCTCGCGGAACATCACGCTGGGCGGGTGGCTTGCTGGTGGGCTGCTGTGGCATTTTGCGGCGATGTGGCTGTTGACGATCAATGGCCTTGTCTATCTCGTCATGGGCTTTGCCACGGGCCGCTTTCGCAAAAAACTGTTTCCCATCACGCTGGCAGGCGTGATCGGGGATCTCAAGGCGGCGCTGACCTTCAAGCTCAGCCATGACGATCTCTCGGTCTACAATTCGGTGCAGCGGCTGCTCTACGCCGGGATCATCGTGGTCGGCGTTTTCGTCGTGCTGTCGGGCCTGTCGATCTGGAAGCCTGTGCAGCTGTATTGGCTGGTGATGCTGTTCGGCGACTATCCGACGGCACGCTACGTCCACTTCTTCTGCATGGCGGCGATCGTCGCCTTCCTGGTTGTGCATGTGGCACTCGCGCTGCTGGTGCCGAAGAGTCTGCGTGCGATGATTACCGGCCGTTGAGGAGAAGAGGTATGGCTCGCAAACGTGTACGTCTGATCCCGGGTGTCGACAAGCAGCTGCTGATCAAGGATTCGCTGAAGATGATGCCGGATCTGGCCCGCCGTCGCTTCATCTCCGGCGGCGCCAGTCTCGGCGCGCTGACCCTGCTCACAGGCTGCAACGTCATCGACAGCGGGTCTGCCGAGGAGGTGCTGAAGAGGGTCTCGAAATTCAACGACGCCGTGCAGGCCTGGATGTTCAATCCGAATGCGCTGGCGCCAACCTTCCCGGAAAGTGCGATCACCAAGCCGTTCCCGTACAACGCCTATTATGATCTCGATGATGCGCCGGACATCGATGCCAAGGACTGGAAGCTCGAGGTGCGCGGGCTCGTCGACAACAAGAAGTCGTGGACGCTGGATGAGCTCTACAAGTTGCCACAGGTCACGCAGATCACGCGGCTCATCTGTGTTGAGGGCTGGAGCGCGATCGGCAGCTGGACCGGGACGCCGCTGCGAGATTTCCTGAAACTGGTTGGCGCGGATACGAGGGCGCAATATGTCTGGATTCAGTGTGCCGACCAGGACGGCTACAACTCGCCGCTCGACATGCGCAGCGCGCTGCATCCGCAGACGCAGATGGCATTCAAATTCGCAGACCAGATCCTGCCACGTGCCTATGGCTTCCCGATGAAGATTCGGGTGCCGACCAAGCTCGGCTTCAAGAGCCCGAAATATGTGATGTCTATGGAAGTCACCAACGACTACAAGGGCGGCTACTGGGAAGACCAGGGCTATAATTCATTCAGCGGAAGTTGAAGCGTGATCAGCAAAGGTGGAAAGCGGTCTTGTAATGCGACAAACGCGGAGCGTTTGCGCGGAGATTGCGCTTAAACAAAGCACCAAGAGCGCGATTCATGGCGCTCTTGATCACCCCACCTTGCGTTGGAGAGCAGCGGCGACCGCGCTGATGACCAGCAGCGCGGTTGAGACATTCAGCGCATAGGAGAGGCTGCCGAGTGCGTCGGTGATGGCGCCGATAGCGATTGGTCCGAGCGTCTGGCCGAGACCGAAGCAGATCGTCAACGCCGCGATCACGGTCGGCCAGGCCTGAGGTGGATAGTTGAAGCGTACGAAGGCGGTGGTGGATGCGGCGACGGCAAAGAAGGCGACGCCAAACATGAAGGCCGACGTCGCCATCCACGCGGTCGATTGGCCGAGCATCGGCAACGCCGCGCCGAGCGCGGTGCCGCCGACGAGAATCGCAGTCGCCAGTCCCCCGCGATCGAGCGCGAGCACGCCGCGGCAGACCCATGGTGTGATGAAAGCGCTGACGCCGAGCAGGCTCCAGAACAGCGCCTGTGCCGCCGCACCGCCGCCGGTATCGCGTACATAGGCGATCATGAAAGTCATGTAGGCGATGTAGCCGGCGCCGAACAGGAAATAGCTCGCGAAGTAGATCAAGACCGGCATGATCGCGAATGAGGCCTGACCCGCTTCCGTGAAGCGCGCGGTACTCTCGATGCGGATCAGGAACAGCGGGATCGTCATGATGGCCGACAGCAGCGTCAGCGCCCACCAGACCATCTGCCACGAGCCCGGGCCCAACCATTGCAACATGAACGGCGCGATCAGGCCGGAGGCGAGGATGCCGGCGCCGGGGCCTGAATAGAACAGGCCGAGCAGCAGATTTGCGCGTTCCGGCCGCGATTGACCAATTGCGGCCGCAAGCGCCCCGCCGCCGATGAATCCGGCCGCGCCACCGAGGCCGGCGATCAACCGTGCAAGGCTGAGTGCGAGGAAATTGTCGGTGAGGGCGCAGAGTGCGAGCGACGCGACGCAGGCCAGGGTTCCGCCACGGATCGCCATCGACCATCCGAATCGCTTGATCAGCCGGGAGGCCATCAAAGCGCCCGCGAGATAGCCGACGGCGTTGATCGTGTTCATGAACCCGGCGGCCGAATAGGACCAGTGCAGGGAGTCCCGCATATCGGGCAGCACCAATGCATAGGCAAGGCGGCCGATGCCGATCCCGACCGTCACCGTCAAGGACAGTATCAGGACCTGGCGTACGGGGTGTTCGTTAGGCGGGGGGCGGTCAGGGGCGTGCAAGGGGGTACTCCGGTGGCATGCATTCTGGCAGTCCTGGTCCGGCTATGCAAAGGCTCCTCCGGCAATTGGTGTCTCGCCAAGGTGTCTCGCCAAGGTGTCTTGCCAATCGCGCAACGCCGATCTAGCAAGCCCGTCAATGGCACTGCTTGGCCGGATCAGCCCCGGCAATGATCCGAGGTAACGAACTATGGCGACTCATAAACTGCTGCTGCTCCCTGGTGATGGCATTGGCCCCGAAGTGATGGCCGAGGTGACGCGCCTGATCGACTGGCTCAACGGGGCTGGCATTGCCAGGTTCGAGACCGAAAGCGGGCTTGTCGGCGGGGCCGCCTATGACGCGCACAAGGTATCGATCTCGGAAGGGGACATGGCCAAGGCGAAAGAAGCCGATGCCGTGATTTTCGGTGCGGTCGGCGGTCCGAAATGGGACGGCGTGCCCTACGAGGCACGCCCGGAAGCCGGGCTGTTGCGGCTGCGCAAGGATCTCAGCCTGTTTGCGAACCTCCGCCCCGCGATCTGCTACCCGGCGCTCGCGGAAGCTTCGAGCCTGAAGCGCGAGGTGGTCGAAGGCCTCGACATCATGATCGTGCGCGAACTCACCGGCGGTGTCTATTTCGGCGAGCCCAAGACCATCACCGACCTCGGCAACGGCCAAAAGCGCGCCGTCGATACTCAGGTCTATGACACCTATGAGATCGAGCGCATCGCGCGCGTCGCCTTTGATCTCGCGCGCAAGCGCGGCAACAAGGTGACCTCGATGGAGAAGCGCAACGTCATGAAGTCGGGCGTGCTCTGGAACGAGGTCGTGACGCAGGTCCACAAGCGCGAATATGCCGACGTGAAACTCGAGCATCAACTCGCCGATTCTGGCGGCATGATGCTGGTGAAGTGGCCAAAGCAGTTCGACGTCATCGTCACGGACAATCTGTTCGGCGACATGCTCTCCGACATCGCGGCGATGCTGACCGGCTCGCTCGGCATGCTGCCGTCGGCATCGCTTGGCGAAGTCGACGCCAAGACCGGAAAGCGCAAGGCGATGTATGAGCCCGTGCATGGTTCGGCGCCCGATATCGCAGGCCAGGGCCTCGCCAATCCGATCGCGATGATCGCGTCGCTGGGCATGGCGCTACGCTATTCCTTCGACCTGGGCGCGCTGGCCGACAAGCTCGATCAGGCGATTGCCGCAGTCCTCGCCAGCGGCCTGCGCACAGCCGATATCAAATCGGAGGGCACCCGGGCGGCTTCAACCGCACAGATGGGTGAGGCGATCCTGAAGGAGTTGCAGAAGCTGCACGCCTAAGTGCAGCTTCGCCTGCCTCAAAGCCAAGTCGAATATTCAAGTCGAAAACGCAAATGGCCGGGCAAACCCGGCCATTTCGATTCAGATAGCCCGCTCAGATCAATAGAGCGGGAAGGCCGTTGGATATCCGCCGACATCGGTAGGAGTGCTGAGCGGCGATCGATCGATCGGACGGTTGTTGTTCTCGCGGGCGAACGTCGGGTAGCCCACCGCTGGTGGAAACGCATAGTCCGTATACTTGCGGTCGCCTGGATTAACCTCAGTGCCGCCGTCAAGCCACGAGCGCTTGGAGACGTAAAGGCGGGTGCGCGGTCCCTGCTGATAGACCACGTTCGGCCCACGATTTTCATAACGCTTGGTCTGGGCAGCGGCCGAGGTCGTGAGGCTGGCCGTGAGTCCCATGGCAACGACGACGGCCCCCGCGGCAAGGCACACTGCAAATTTGTTCGCGGCAGAGAATTTCGAGCTCATCGGGTCCCCTTCAGGCGCAAATCGCCGATCAATTTTGCCCATAATATAGTTTGTGAAGAGTGGTTACCACTAGGTCAATTGGGTCACACCACGCCGTAATAATCGCAAAGCGTGACTAAAAAAGGTGCATGAAAACCGCCACTTGGACTTGATGCCGGTCAAGGCGAGCCACACAATCGCACGGTGAAGCCGGCTGGTGATCTCAGGGGGGTGATCCCGGCAGCCTGCCATCAGGGTCCAAATAATGGTCTAAGGCGCTGTTTTATCTACCATATCTCGCGGTGAGGCCTCGAACCGGCGCGCCAAAACAGGTTCCGGGCCCGAAGGGCCGCGCAGCGCAAAGTCCTTCGGGCTTTTCACAAGAAGCTATCTGCTCGGTGGGGGCCTGGGCGCTGGGCGGCCAAGATTGACTTGGTAAAATTCACTTGGCCCAAGACCATACCGAAGGAGCGGTCTGCCGTTGTCTTGACAGCAGTTCTCGCATAGAAGCGCGCCTGCTTCCTCTTTCGGCACAGGCCAAGAAAGGCACAAAGGAAGACTTTTTCATCGGAGAGCGAATGATGGGTTACAAAGTCGCAGTCGTTGGAGCGACCGGCAATGTCGGACGGGAAATGCTCAACATTCTTGATGAGCGCAAATTCCCCGCTGACGAGGTGGTCGCGCTGGCGTCACGCCGCAGCGTTGGCGTCGAGGTCTCCTATGGCGACAGGACCCTCAAGGTCAAAGCGCTCGAGCATTACGACTTCTCTGATGTCGATGTCTGCCTGATGTCGGCGGGAGGGGCGGTATCCAAGGAATGGTCGCCGAAAATCGGTGCCGCGGGCGCGGTCGTGATCGACAATTCTTCGGCCTGGCGCATGGATCCCGACGTGCCGCTGATCGTGCCGGAAGTGAACGCGGACGCGACCAAAGGCTTTGCCAAGAAGAACATCATCGCCAATCCGAATTGTTCGACCGCGCAGCTTGTGGTCGCGCTCAAGCCGCTGCACGACAAGGCCACCATCAAGCGCGTGGTGGTCTCGACCTATCAATCGGTATCGGGCGCCGGCAAGGATGCGATGGACGAGTTGTTCTCGCAGACCAAGGCCGTCTACACCAATGACGAGTTGATCAATAAGAAATTCCCCAAGCGCATCGCCTTCAACGTCATCCCCCATATCGATGTCTTCATGGAGGACGGCTACACCAAGGAAGAGTGGAAGATGATGGCGGAGACCAAGAAGATTCTTGA
>JGI24705J35276_12237779_pt1 | contig 13102 bp, 16 predicted proteins | sample TergutNt197P4_FD_35276 | JGI IMG/M metagenome (IMG submission 35276)
CCCCCGCCAGACATGACGAGAGCGACACGGCTTGCGGAACGCAAGCACACGTCGCCCTCGGTCTCGTGGGCGTGACCACCCCACCCTCGAACCTCAGCGCGGCTACCCACGCTGGGCCGGATGCCCAGGTCAGCGCAACTACGCTGTCAACAAACTCACACATGAGCCATATAACCGATAATACCACATTCACCTACGACCAGCAAGGCATCGCCCCACGTCGCGGCAAGCGTCGCCTGTCACCCGAGACCCGCAAGCAGATCGCTGACCAGCGCCGTGCGGGCGTCATGGTCAAGCAACTGGCCGCCGACTACGACCTGAACCGCCGGACGATCATGGAGGTCCTACGTACCGAGGGCATCCCAGCCCGCAAGCCCACCCTCGGCCCAGAGCACCGCGACGAGATCGCCCGCCTCTACGCCACCGGCCTGTCGGTCGCTCAGGTCGCTCTTCGCTTCGGCGTCAGTGACGACCTGATGTTCCACACGTTCAGACGGCTGGGCATCCCGACTCGGCCACGTCGAGGGGCTGGGCCACGGTGATTGCCCTCTGGACAGACGAAACAGGCGTTGACCTGCGAAGACGGCTAGGCTTCAGGAGTGGACAGAGACAACGCTCAGGATGCACGCGAGCAGGCAGAGGACGACACCGCACCCGAGCGTGACAGCCCTGACGACGACGCCCTCGCCCTCGACCCCACCGACCCCGCCACTAGCCCCCTAACCGACGACACCCGCAAGCCCGTCCTCGAACGTCAAGTCCTCGATGAACTCCTGGCCGCCCGCAAGACGCCAGAGGGTCTAACCCAAGGCCAGATGGCACGCTCACCAATCCTGACAGCCCTGCTGGGCGACTCCGATCCAGTAGCGGCGCTCGACCACCTGCTACGTAGCGTCATGGAGTACACAGCCACCACTGACGATCCGCTGGCAGTGACAGCGGCGGCCTACTCACTGGGCTTGGCCCGTGAACTGGACAGTCGGGCTGACACTCACCTGGCACGGCTGGAAGCCTTCGGTGAGCAGTTCGGCTTCGAGCAACGTCAAGCCCGTCGCTACAGCGACAAGGGCGTGAAGGAACTAACTCGCCTGGTGACGACAACTTGGATGCGTCAGGCTCAGCCGGAACTGCATCTCATCGTGATCGGCCTGAGTCCAGGGTCCATCGCCCTGACCATCGACACCCAGGTACGGGTTGCTACGCCGATGCGTACGCCACGACTCGGCCTGTCGCGTGACGATGAGTCGATGCAGCAGGTCGAGTTGGAGTTCGATTCCAACCCGGAGGCCAGGTCGAACACAGACACCGGCACAGTCTCGGTCGCTCCGCTGGACAGTGACCACGTTCACCGCAGGCTGGCGCGACCGATGCGCATCGGCCTGGGCGCCAACTCCACACGGCTCCTGCTGCGCTGGGCACCACTGTGGCCAAAGTTCACTGTGGCGGTGATGGAACAGGTACGGTTGGATGCTGATGTGGTGGTCGAGGCGTTTGGGAATACGGTTGGGGTTGTGGTGAGTGGGAAGAATTAGTGGCGCAAACAATGCGACAGTACGGTAAAGCCGTGCGCAACCCGTTTGGCCTAGTAGAAAGAGCCTATTGGGTGGAGCGTGTCAAGTAGGCTTCCGCCGGAGAAACCCAGGGTTGGGCGCAGATGGCCGCTACGCCTGAGCTAGGGCTCGCGCAGGTCGCGCATGGCGGCGCGACGTCAGAGTGTGGTTTCCTAACGAGGACGCGGGGTGAAGAAGTGCGTAGTATACACCGTCAACTGCAAGTGGTCAATCCGACGGATATACACAACGATAGTGTTGCGTATCAACACGAAGAAGCACCCGCTAACAGCACATCAACGGGTTGACACTGTTCTCATTGGGTGGTATATATAAAGCATGAGCGAAACATTACCACACGACTACCTCTCGGCAGAGACAACAATCTCGCATCGCCTTCTCGCGCCACGGGTAGGTTTTCTAATCGGCTCTGGAAAGAGTCTTCCTGGCCAGACGATAGCGCCAATGTCCAACCTCACCCAGGTGTCGAACGATCCTGAGATATTCGCACTTGCCGCCGGGACACAATCTCAGACGTTGGCAAATATTCGTAAGACCGGCGGGTTCGCCGTTAGCGTTCCAACTGTGGCCCAGCAGGATCTCGTCTGGAAGTTGGCAGATAAGTTCTCTGGATATCAGTTCGCGCCCGGGCATACGAAGATTGACGAATTCCGCTCCGATCTCGATTTGGAGTCGTCACCCTTTGGGCCTATCCTTCGGGAATCTATTGGATGGTGTTCCTGCGAGGTGATGTTCGAGGTTCCGATCCCGGAGGGGGACCACGGACTCTTCATCGCTAAGGTCACCGAGGCATGGTTCAACCCGACCTACATGAATCAGGATGGCACCTACAAGTTCAATCCAAAGCCCCTCATGCAAGTAGTGAAGAACAGTTTCGCTACCAGCACGGACCACTGGGAAATCCCGTGGATTGGTGAGGTGCGCTGGAAGTAGCCAGCCGTGTCAGCACAGTCACGCCGAGTGAACATTCCCCCGGACTACGGGAAACCGCACTTTCCTGTCGTGCTTCGAGAGTTGAGCGATGTAGCCTCTACTCACGTATTATATAAGATCAGAGTGTCATTTGAGAAAGGGTTTTGTGGAAGCATTATTGAAGGTGCCGCCAGACTTCAAGGGGAACTCGATGGCTTTATTCCGCGAACAGATGGGCCTGTTGTAACAGCAGAGCAGATCGCCGTCGTTGAGTGTGAAGAAGATAGAGTCTCGGAGGGCGATCCCGAAGAGGTTCGTGGGATTCTGACGCTGGGTGTAGCAGTCGCCTCTTTCCCGGAGCCGCTAGAGATTCCACTGTTGATAGCAGCGGGGACTTATCTATCCACGTATGCGTATATCACCTACTTTGAACTGCTAAACATCTCTTTCCCTCCTGACTCTCAAATTGGCAGATTCAGAGGACCAAAATTTGGTCCAGAATTTCTTGATCAGCAAAGTCGCCTGCCGTTAGGAGCCATCCTAAAGCCTCGCTTCATAGAGGATCGTCAGTACTTGCGTAGTTGGGTCGACTCGGCCGTCGCAGCCAAACTTGATTATATTAGCGATGATGAGTTGACTGTAGGAACCACGTCATTGAATTTTGGAAATCGGGTTCTTGAAGTAACAAAACGACTGAGAGATTGCGGATCACAGATCACCTACATACCGAACGTTACAGGAAGCGTCGATCAGGTCATCAAGCGTTGCGAGGTCGCTTCCGACGAAGGCGTCAAAGCAGTCCTCCTCAATGTTCATGCGATGGGTTATGATGCTGTTGCCACCGTATCCGAATCGTATCCACAACTTGCATTAGTGGCTTGCGCGCTAGGTGTGGGAACAGTTTGTCGAGAGTCGAGGTTTGGCATATCACTTTCAGTTATTGCACGGCTTGCAAGAATGGCAGGTGCTGACGCGTTCTATACGGGTGTGTTTGGTGGTGTGGTCAGTTCGGGCAGGGACACACCCGCCACTCTTCATCGCGCCTTGTGTGGCACCGTCACTTCCGACGGCCTGCGTCTCAAGCAAAGCAGTGCGGTGATAGCCGGAGGCGTAGGTCTTCCTGAGTTGGTCAGGACTAAGCATATCTACTCTGGTTCGTTCATCGCACCTTTCGGACACCCATTTTCGCAGGCGAGGTCCGAAGGCGTCGACCTTGTAAAATACGTAAGCGCGGTACGATCTGGCTTCAATTCATATGCAACAGGTGGGGAGAAATCTTTCAGAGCGTGGGCAGAGAGTTCTAGTGTTCGGCGGTATCCGAAGGCGATACGCGATCGACTCCGAATACAAGAAGCGATCTCTGAGATCAGCGAAGCGTAGGGATGATAATGGACAAATCCGGTGTAATTATTTCGTGTGCCGAGACCAACGTCGCGATCTTATCCATGACTCTCGTCTTTTTGGGGCTCACCGGATTTATTCCGCCAAGCACATCGCAGTATAGCATTGCAGACATTTGGCAACGTCGTAGAACCGCACCGATACGGATTCTAGTGGCATGCATGACATTCATGGGGATTCTAGGGCTCATTGTCTCTGTGATTGCGGGCATCTGGCTAAAAACGCCCCTGATTGTGATCGCAGTATCAATAACTTCCCTCACGGGGATACTAATGGGCACCTCGGTTTCGATGTTGCTTCTTCGCGCATTCAAGGGCGAAGAGCAGTGACGGTCGACCCGTTTAGAGTAGTGGGTCTCGACTCTTCTTCGCTCATAGACTCCGCACTGGAACCTAAAGAGATAAAGCGTGAGGGACCACTTGCCGATTGGCAGAATCTATGGAGTCTGAGTGCTCGTGTACCGTTCCTTGCGCCCCACTGGTATGCTGCCTGGAACGCGTGCTACGGCGGTATCGATTTTGAACTCTTGGCTGACAACGATACTCTGGTCGTTCTATCGCGCAAGACTTCCAATGAACGATCAACCCTATTTGTCGGATTTCCGTCGGGCGCTGATTACTGGGTTCCTATCCACGAATACTCGTCCATTCCTTCGACGGAGTGGACACATTTTCTAGCCGCAGAGGCCGAGAGATGCGACGTGTTTTTGCACAATGTCTCAAGCGATGCAGACTTCCTGAAAGCACTCCGCCAGATTTCTGATATTCTCGTAACTGATACTGAAAGAACGAGCCAGGTCGCATACACGATTCCGTTTAAACGTGGTACCTTGCTCCACTCTTCCGCAACTCGTATGCAAGCGGGGAGAGATCTCCGACGTTTAGTACGCGATGGTTGCTCGGTATCTCTATTTGTGGAGGGCTCAGACTCCGTACATCGTATTGCTGAAATGGTTGAACTGCATACAAAGAGATGGGAAACCAAAGGTTTGCCAGGGAAGTTCTCAGATAGCAAGAGAGTCTGTTTTGTCGAGCGTCTGATGCGTACGCATCCGACTGCTAGACTCTCGGTGTTGGAGTATCAGGGAAAAATGCTGGCCTTCAGGTTCGGTTTCCAAGGAGCAGATACTTTCTACTCGTGGCTGTCCGGTTTCGATCCTGAGTTTTCAAGCCGTGGGCCCGGTTCGGCTCTACTTCTCGCCGAGATACTTGAGGTGCTACAACGCGGCGACACTTACGACTTCATGCGTGGTGACGAGTCTTATAAGACCCACTATGCTAACAGATGGAGTGAGGTAGTGACCGCGCGAGTCCTACCATTCAGTTCGAGAGCGAGGACACAATGAGCGGCGGTTTACGGGACACCGCAGAGAGCACCAGATCATTCATCGGGAGTATTCGCGACGGTACCGGAATCCGAGTTGCAGTGAAGGATATACTTGATACCGAAGGAGAGGTCACCAGCGCAGGCTCAAAGGTCGTTGCGGAGCGGGCGAAGTGCGCAGAGCGCGATGCTACATGCTTAAGTCGGCTCAGACTAGGTAGATACTCCTACGTTGGTAAAACCAACCTCCACGAACTCGCCTTTGGCACGACGGGCATCAACACATGGTCAGGAACACCGAAGAATCGCCTGGGAGATTCTCTGATTCCGGGTGGTTCGTCGTCCGGAAATGGGTCAGCACTTGCGTATGGACTATGTGACATAGCCATAGGAAGCGACACGGGAGGATCCGTTCGCAACCCGTCTGCTTGTAATGCCGTCATGGGCCTGAAGACGACGTACGATTTAATTAGCAGGGAGGGTTTATATCCGCTTGCCCCCTCGCTCGATACGGTTGGACCGATGACCCGTGACATCACAATGATGTGGGAGGCAATGTCGCTGCTTGGTCTTGACCAACAGCCCGAAGGTAGACTCAAGCGGATACTAGTTCTTCCGTGCAACGGCATCAGCACTGCCGTCGAAGCCGTCCTTGCATCGGTTGCCTCTGATCTGCGCCATTGGGCCGATGAGTGCGATATTGATTCTGACGACTGGACGGAAGCATCAAATCACCTGACTAGAATTCTATGGGCAGAGGCGGCTGAGAGCAACTATTGGATGAAGGACCGCTGGGGGGCCCTTCAGGTTGGTGAGTCCCTACAAAAGGGGCTGTCGTTCTTACAAGATCGCGCAACCCTCGAAGAGTCTTATACATTCGCTGAGACGTGGAAACGAAGGTTGGATGAAGTTCTTGAGGACGGCACTGTCTTAGTTGTGCCGACCTTGGAGCGAGAGACGCCATCATTTGGAACTGCAATGAGTGGGCATGTTAGGCTCGGTCGATTCACCAGCCCAGTGAACCTGGCAGGAGTTCCCGCGCTAAGCGTTCCGATCCGTATCAGTTCAGTTCAGATTCCGGTGAGTGTCCAACTTATTGGGAGGTGGGATTCTGAGAAACTTCTTCTCACCACCGCAGAAAAACTACCGTCACGATTCGAGTGGGGAAACCAACCGTGACATTTGACAGCAGCGTTGCTGAAGTGTACGACGAGTTGCGCGGTATGACCGCGAGCGAGATTGATACCTGGATCACACTGTTGTCGAACCTTGCGCAGATGCCAGATGATCGTGAGGTACGGATCCTGGATCTGGGTTGTGGGACTGGAAGATGGTCTCCTGTGCTTGCGAGCAGACTGTCCGCTGCTGTCGTGGGCATCGATCCATCGGATGAGATGCTTACCGTCGCCAGGGCTCGGAACCAGACTCCTGAAGTTGAGTATCGTATCGGTCGGGCTGAGAATATTCCAGTTGACGACGCTTGGGCAGACGTCGTATTCATGTTCCTTAGCGCACACCATTATGAAAGTCTAGACGCGGCCGCAAGGGAAATTTTTCGTGTGCTTCGGCCGGGAGGTTTGCTGTTCCTGCGTACCGAATTCTCAGACAGACCCCATCTTTTCTACTGGCATGGCCTCTTGCCCGAGTGGGGTGCTAAGGATAGACAATTGTACCCCACGACATCTGAGGTTTTTGACCACCTCTCTTCTGCTGGAATCGTGCAGTTGAGAATCGCAAGGGTTCCAGTCCTTGCTTCAGAGAGTCTGAGTCTCTACCTAGAGCGTATTGGCCAGAAGAGTCTTAGTGCATTGAGGGATGCCGATGCATCGGTACTGTTGTCGCGTGTCCAAGAATTAGGTCTACGTGGCGAGGAACTTGCGGCAGAGGTCTGGGAGGTCTGCACTGTTGTTCACGGAAGGAAGTCGTTGTCTGTCAGTTCCTGATCTGTGGAGGCCGACCATTCTAGCAAACTTTGAGTTGAAGTTGCTTACTAGACAGCAGGCGCATAGTCTGCTACCGTCTGCAAGGTGGAGATGAGATCGATGTCGCATGTGGGTACTACATGGGTTCTCTAGTCGGTATTGACCTAGGTACAAGTGCCTGCAAGGTCACGGTGGTTCGAGATGATCTCTCTGTAGTGTCTGTCCGATCAAATCCCTATCCTATCGACAGCCCTCACCCTGGTTGGGCGGAACAGGATCAAGACGCCTGGTGGGAGATTACCAGGGACACTATTTCAAGGGGTATGGGCGCTGCTGGAGTTCGTGACGATTACTCAACAGTCTCTTTCACGGGGCAAATGAATGGTCTTGTGCTACTAGGCTCCGATGGTCGCGTCCTACGTCCGCCAATCATGTGGTGCGATCACAGGGCTAATCGTGAAGTTGACGAACTGGAAGATTTGATTCCTGAGTATAGTTCTATAGTTGGTTTCGATCCATTTCCGGCATTCACCCTTCCACAACTGTTGTGGGTGAAGCGCAACGAGCCTGAGACGTTCAGAAGATGCGTGAATATCCTTGTTCCGAAAGACTATTTGCGATATCGTGCCACGGGGACGATGGCAACCGACTGGACGGACGCCTCCGGGACTGGCGCATTTGACACAAATACAAGAGAGTGGTCGACATTAATCCTTGATCGATGTGGAGTGGATCGGGGTATTCTTCCGAATGTTGTTGCCCCTGAGCATCCTGCCGGGGACGCTGATGCGCTACTAGACCACACTGACTCTGTGGTTGGTATTGGTGACCAATTTGCTGAGGCTCTGGCTGCTGGAGTAGTCACCGCAGGCAGCATGTCCATCTCATTGGGTACGTCCGCGAATCTATTGGTTTCTGTTTCCCATCCTACCGAAGGGGCCTATTGCCACGCACCTCGCGATCAGTGGTTAAAGTTAGAGTCGGTTCAATCGGGTGGCGAAGCAGTCGCTTGGTTTGCGAACACGATGTGCGGGGGCGCTACGGCTGAGGCCGTGCTTGAACTTGCCGCCAGTTCGCCTCCTGGTGCCTCAGGTGTACGCTTTCTTCCACAGTTGTTTGGGTTACGGAAAGAACGGAAAGAGCCAATTCGCGCCGCTTTTCTCGGACTCGGTATAAATTCGAATTTAGCAGACATGGCGCGCGCTGTAGTTGAGGGAGTAGCATTCGAACTCCGCAGAAGATTCGAGTCTGGGTCGTGGAATGCCAATCTTGATACTCTGACTCTCACTGGTGGCGGAACCCGAAGCGAATTGTGGTGTTCAATCATCGGCGCAGTGTTCAACTCTCAGTATCGAGTCGGGTCGCGAGATGCCGCGTTCGGCGCGGCTATGGTGGCAGGGTTACGCAATAAATGGTGGCTGGACTACAGCGATGCTCCCTGGGCTGATTCGAATATTGTAGAGACTGATCCGATCATGGCGAATGCTTACATAGATCATTTTCACGATTATTGTGTGAAGTTCGATCGTGTTTGTGAAGAGCGGGATGGAGACTCCGAGTGAGGGAGATTTGTGGACGCGAGTGACCCGACTCTCGACCGACAGCGCCTAGAGGCTCTAACCGTCGAACTTCACCATCTAGGTAACATACAGGTCACCGCAGAGCACCAGTATATCCAGCGCACAAATATGATCATCACGCTGGAAGGACTTCTTGCGGTTGCTGCTGGAACTCTATTGAGCGTGGGCAGAGAAGGTTCTGTTATTTCGCCATGGCGCCCGGTGGAGTTATGCGCGGCACTTGGTCTCACGATCTCGTTCACATGGTACTTCCTGGAGCAGAGGAACCTTCTATATTTTAAGAGTCGCGAAAGAGTCATTAGGGCGCTGGAGATGGAAGTTGCGAGCCTATTCCAGTCTGTTTATAATGAGCCATTCCCAAGGTTCTGGTCACGAGTTGGCGAATTGGCAAACCGGCATACGCCATGGCAGCAGAGGGTCAGTGCGCAGATGCTTCAACGCACCATACTGCCCCTGAGCACGGCCATCGTCTGGTTGATAATTCTGGTTCAGAGTATACGAATTGGCAGCTAGTTTATTCAACGTAGGGGAGCAGTTTGATGCATGATGCAATCATGTTCCTACACCCCCATCCGCTGCATAGCCCTTAGCACCGTAGACGCACTCACCCCAAACCGCGTGGCGATCTGCGCGATGCTCAGCCCTTGTCGCCGCAGACGCTCCAGTTCAGCCCGGTGCTGCTCACCGATGATGTGGCGTGGGTTTGGCACACCCTCTTTGGTCAGGATGTTGTGTATGGACGATCTGGCCAGGCCATAGCGTTGCATTAGGTCATTGATGGTGGCTCCGGCTAGGCGGTCGGTGGCTATTTGGCGTGGCCAGCGAGTTCTACGTCAGGCTACGCCGCCTTCAAAGCAGTTCGCCCCGTAGATTATCGCGGAGTCCGATGACAACTTGACGATGGGAAGGTTGAGGTCGAAGTTGTGAACGACGTCGTCTGCCCGATATTTCAACCAGTCTGTGCAGTCCACATGGAGGAAGTTGTTGGCAATTGAGGCGTCGGCCAGCACAAGGCTAAACGGTAGGAGGTGGACTACGGCAGAAAGTGTCGGCACGGTCTTTGGCGACGTGCTGCCGTCTAGTGAGATGCTGACCGAAGCCCCTTGATGTCCACCGCTGACTATGGCTTGTTCATCGGTGGTGATGGCCGCAAGTAGTCGCATCCCGTCGCTCGCTGCCCAGAGTTGGTCTTCGCGGATGGCGGCGACGAAGTCGGGGTGCGAGTCGATGAGTCCCTCAGCCAGTGCGGTCATTCCTGCCAACGCTGCCCGAGCGAACCGACCCGGACGGACATCGACCAAGGTGCCGGTCAGGGATTGGCGTTGTCCAGCGAGCGGTGACTCCACGAGTGTCTTGACGAATGTTCCAGCCCACTTGATGTACTCGTCGTCCCACGAAGACGTGGCTCGGCGACACGGCTCGCAATGGGCTCGAAGATGGAGTCCGCCATCGCGTTTCTGATCTTGAACGATCATGTTGTCGCTGTCAACGGCTGACATGCTGGCGGGACCATCGTTGAAAGCGGCCTTCGGCGGCACATGGGTCTTGGTCAGCACCGTGTGTGTGCCGCAAAGGGTACAGCGACCCCGTTTCTGTTTCCAGTGAGTCCGCGGGTTCGTCGGACGGAGAGCGTTCACATCCGTCTCAACGCCTGTCGGTTCTAGGTTGTTCCGCCCGAAGTGTTTGTGCTCACGCTGCTCACACCTCACATCCTGCCACTGCCGCCCCAGCATGCAGCGTGTGAACCACGGTACATGTCACTTTCATGTCACGACGAGCCTGGGGTCGGTGCTCCACGCTCGGGGAACCAGGCCGCCGCGCCAGAGCGACGGCCTCTGAACCACCGAAGGAGTCCACATGTCCAACCTCACCCCCTACAGCGGTGGCGGCAGCCTCGCCCCTGGTGGCGGCCTGCTGTCCCGCTACAGCGGCGTAGCCCGCGAGACCAACCGTGAACTGGTTCGTGTCCAAGGCCAAGCCATGATCCGAGCCCTCCAGACAGATGTTGAAGCGCGTCTGGCTGACATCAAGATCGGTGCCGCTGCTGGACTTGGTACTTCGGCTCAGCAGCACGTCGCCACGATGACGGCCATGGAGGGCGAGTTGGTGAAGGCCGTGCCACTGGCTGCGGCACGGCTAGAGATGATCGGCAACATCACTGCCATCGGCACCACTGAGATCGTGACGGACGCCATCGCCAAGTTGCGCCGAATCTGAACCGTCTGCGTTCACCACTCGGCACTCACGCTCACGAATCACCAATCCACCAGAACTCTCACATCTGAACGGAGAAACCCATCATGACCATCTTCTTTACCATCATCTTCACGCTGGCCGCCGTGGCCGGAGTCTTCGTCTTCGCTGGCTGGCTGTTCCGTGACGACATCGCGCGTCGTGAAGCAGAGATCGAGGCTTGGCACCGTGCCTGGCAGGTACAGCAAGTCGAGTACGACACGGATCAGCGACTCAGGGATGCAACTCGCCAGGCCATGAGCCAGATGCTCGGTGAAGTGCGGAAGGCACAGGGCGATGCCTGAACCGTCGCCCAGTGGCATCATCTCTCTGCTGTGGCGGCTAACGCTGGCTCTATTGGCAGCGGCGCTGGTGCTGAACTTCGCCGTCAACACTCTGCGGTGTGCGTGGCCGTGGATCGTTGGAGTCGGAACGGTTGTCGGGCTCGTCGCCTTCATCGGCTGGCGGCTGCGAAACCGCGGATCAAGTTGGTGAAGCCGCACTCAAGAACCTGGAGACAGGAGCCAGAAGACAGCGCCACGATCCAAGAACTGTCTCCGGACTCCGGACTCCGGATTCCTGCCTCCTGCATTCCCGCCAGACCCGCCCCCAAACCCCTGTCCCACCTCTGGCAGGTGTTGTGGAATTTACAAACAGGATTTTCGCAATCCGTCAAGTGTTGTATAAATGACAGTCCAAAACGGCTGCGCACCACTGGTGGCCCCCAAAGTCGATCAATGGTCGTCGCCCTAACGCTTCGCCATGCGAGGCAAGAAAGGAGGTGCTATGTCAAACAACCAAAAGATGGAGGACGACCTGGTTCGACACATCGACCGATCATTAGACGTAGCCGAAGCCGAGGGGCGGCTCATCGACCAAGATTTGGCACGTCAGGTCGCAGCGGCGGTTCATCGAGGGCTGGGCACCGAACTGGAACGTTTTGCTGGCACCGGTCGCATCCGGCGTCATCAGGTGGCACGGCTGGAACTGCACTACTTGACTGTGGAGGAACGGAAACTGCGACGGTGGCGCGAGGCGCTGCTCAAGTTCATCACGGACGACCAGCGGAAGCAGGCCAAGCGAAAAGACAGTGGCTCCAAGACGGAAGGAGGCGGCCATGAAAAGCCCTGCTCTTGAATCAGAGTTGTTGCCATGCACCGCTGGAACGGCGCTGGCGTATGTCTCGACACAACCACGTGATCGCGTCAAGGCGCCAGGGCTAACACTGCTGGTCCAGGCTCAAGCCTGCCAACGCTACGCCCGCCGAAGGCTACGCAAGTGTGTAGCCGGGACGTTCACTGACCAGGGCTCACTGCGCACTGGTTTCAAGGGGCTGTTGGCCCACCTGACAGTTTGCCGCAACCACCCTGTAGTTGTCCATCGGCTCGATCGCTTGCCGCTGTCTGGCATCCGAGCCCTGGCAAGCCTCGGCACACGGATCGTGTCGGCCACTGGTGAACGCTTGCCACGGCGACAGGCTGAGTTCCTAGCCGACGTAGCCAAGTTGGCACGCCAGCGACGCTGAAGCACATCGTGCATCACGACTAATTATTCATCGGCTGCCCACAGCCGAGCACCTGAACAACTAATTCACCCACAAAGGAGGTACACCCATGTCTAAAACCTACAGAAGATCAAGCAACGGAGTCCGTAGCGACGGCGGAAAGCACTACTCGACACCGCGTTACCGCCCCGGATCGCGTCGCAGGCCACGGAGGATCAAGGCGGTTGGCGTGAAGCACGAATCGCCAGACATCGAGAAGTTGAGCCGGGCCATCGCGCGGGCAGCCTTGGCCGACAGCGCCGGACAGACGGGTGTGCCTGATGAAGCCGCTGGAGGCGACGATGCCTGAGCGTGCGTTGGTCTGGCGCGAGGTGTTCTGGCCTCGGCCGCTGTTGCCCGACGACGCTGTGCGACGGATGACGGCGTTGGCGACCGATCCCAGGTGGCCGTTGGTCGTCATCGAGGCCCGTGCCCGTCGTGGGGCCGTCCGCTACCTGGTCGGTGCTGAAGCGGTGGCACTGAGCAACGTGCTTGGCCTGCTGGACGTACCAACCACGCCGCTCGGCCAACTGCGGTCGTCGGTGATGACGACGCGCCGCCTGACGCTCCGGCCATGCCTGGGGCTACTCGACACGTCCAAACCCGAGACGGTGGCGG
>JGI24705J35276_12237778_pt1 | contig 13094 bp, 15 predicted proteins | sample TergutNt197P4_FD_35276 | JGI IMG/M metagenome (IMG submission 35276)
TAAAAGTAAAACGTATCTTTTTTATGATTATATTTAGTGTTTTAGGTTGTATAATTGGTATAGCAACAAGCCAATTAATTATTGATGTTCTCTTATTTGATACCGTATTTAAGCCAATACTTATTGCTGTATTTACTCTTTTATTTTTTTCTATATCTCTCCTTATTACTGCAAACACTGGAAAAGAAGTTCAAGATGGTTATTGGAAAATCGCTGTTTTAAGAAAGTTAAGTGCTATATCTAAAAAATTAGACAGTCCTAATGAAGCACCATCTAAAAATCTAGATAATATTAATACAAAACCAAATAAAAAATCTTTTACTAAAAACGAGATTGAAGAAGAAGAAAATATTGAATAAGCGATTAATATCCAGGTTTCCCTAGCAATCTAAACATATTCTTTTTGTATTCTTCTACACCAGGTTGGTCAAATGGATTTACTCCAAGCATTGTTCCAGATACCGCACAAGCTTTTTCAAAAAAGTATATTAGGTGTCCTATATTTTCTTCATTTAATTTATCTATTTCTATCATTATATTAGGTACATTTCCGTTAACATGTGCCAAAATTGTTCCTTCCATTGCCTTTTCATTTACAAAGCCCAATTCTTTTCCTGCCAAAAAGTTTAATCCATCTAAATCTGAATCGTCTTCCTGGATTGTTACTTCTGAGGCATTCTCTTTTATTTTTATTACTGTTTCAAACAAGTCTCTTCTTCCATCTTGAATGTATTGTCCCATTGAATGTAAGTCTGTTGTTAAATCAACACCTGCAGGAAATATTCCTTTTGAATTTTTCCCTTCACTTTCACCATATAATTGTTTCCACCATTCTGTAAAGAAATGTAGCTTTGGTTCATAGTTAGCCAATATCTCTATTGTTTTATCTGATTTATATAATAAATTTCTTACAACAGCATATTTATAACAATCATTATATTTTATTTCTTCTTCTACATATTTATCTTGTGCTTCTTTTGCACCTTTCATTAATTTATCTATATCTATTCCAGCTGTTGCTATTGGTAACAGTCCAACTGCAGTTAAAACTGAAAATCTTCCACCTATATTGTCTGGCACCACAAATGTTTCGTAATTTTCCTCATCTGACAATGTTTTTAATGCTCCTTTTTGCGAATCAGTTGTTACATATATTCTTTTTCTGGCTTCTTCTACTCCATATTTTGTTTCCAGAACTTCTCTAAAGATTCTAAAAGCTATTGCAGGCTCTGTTGTTGTTCCAGATTTAGATATAACATTTATTGATATGTCTTTATCCGCAACAAATTCCAATAGTTCATTCATGTAAACTGGACTTAGGTTTTGCCCTGCATATACTATTTGAGGCGTTTTTTTCTCAGCTGTAGCATCTTTGATGCGTACAGATGAGTTATGCTTTACGTATCTTTTTTCATCTGGCATTGAATTATGAAAGGTATGTGTTAGTGCATCTATTACTGCTTTTGCTCCTAAATATGAGCCACCTATACCTATTACAACCAAAACATCTGAATCTTTTTTTATTTTCTCGGAAGCTTTTTTAATTCTACCAAATTCCTCTTTATTATAATTTGTAGGAAGTTCCATCCAGCCTAAAAACTCATTTTCATCATTTGCTTTAATATGAAGTTTTTTATGAATTTCACTTACCATTTCATCATATTCATAAACAATCTTTTCATTAATACTTGAATTTTCAAAATGTAATTTTACCATATCCGTTTCCTCCTTGCTTTAGCATATCATATCACATAATTTTAAAAATATATATGTTTTTTTAATGAAATTTTTATGAAGGCAATTAGTAATAATTTTGTGCAATGAAAAAACACAATTGCCATTTATATAATTCTACACACTGCCCTAACTGGGCTTGCTTCTGCAGAAATTTTTAATGGGAAAGCCATAACTTCAAATTCTTTTATCCCAATTAATTCTTGTAAATTTGTTAAATTTTCTAGAACAAATATGTTGTTTTCTAATAATTTTTTATGAAAAGTAAATGGAGAATAATCAGGTGAAGGTGTATCCATTCCTAATATTTTAATTTTTTTTGAAAGTAAAAATTCAGCCAATTCATCACTTACAACTGGATAATTTAAAAAATATTCTTGAGTATAAAAATATTTATCAAACCCAGTAAATAATAATACTGCACTTTCTTCCGAAATTATTTCTTCATAAAAAGGTTTCATAGAAATAGGGTTCTCATTTCGAACATCAAGCAGAACTCCTTTCCCAGTAAAATTATTAATAGAATAGTCTGTAACCATTTTTTTATTATTTTCTAATAGGTGCATAGGCATATCAATGTGTGTACCAGTATGAAGATTTGATGACAATACATATGAACAATAACCATCTTTTTCAATACTTTTATCAATAGACAGATTAATTTTGTAATCTCCTGAATAAACAGGCGTATCTTCATTAAGTATATGTGAAATATCAATCAATTCCATTTTTACATCCTCCTCACTATTGGTTTTATTTTGCAACAACATTATAACACATATTATTTTGAATATAAATATTTTTTAATGAAATTTTTGTAACAAAAATAACATTATTCTAATATTATAATATTAGAATTTAGTAATAGAAAGAAGGGTGAAAATGGAGAAAATTGAAGACTATGAGAAAAAGGCAGAGCTTTTAAAAGCATTGGCGCATCCAATAAGGCTATGCATAGTAAAAGGGCTTTTAGTTCAAAAATGTAATGTAAAACATATGCAAGATTGTTTAGGAGCATCACAATCTGTAATATCACAACACTTATCTAAACTTAAAGCACTCCGGCATTGTTAAAAGTGAAAAACATGGCTCAGAAGTATTTTATTGTTTAGAAAATTTAGAAATTATAAAACTAATTCAATCTATTTAAAATTTTTAAAAGAAAGGTAATAATATTGTTGGAATTTATTTAACAATATTATATATGGTAAAAGTATGGTAATACAAATTAATGAAAATGACTTTAAAGATAAAACAAAGGAAACATGTATAGTAGATTTTTATTCAACATGGTGCCCACCATGCAAACAGTTATCAACAGTAATGGATAAAGTATCTGAAAAACATAACCGCAAATTAAATTTTTATAAAATAAACATAGATGGTAATGGAAATTTAGCAAAAAAATATCAAATTATGCATGTACCAACACTGTTTTTATTTAAAAATGGAAATCTTATAAAAAAAGTAAGCGGATTTATGAATGAAAATGAATTAATTAAATTCATAAATCAAGCTGTATAACGAGGAGGTGTTGATTATGAGAGGATATAAATTAAATGAAGATTCAGATTATGCAAGAAAAATAATTGATGGAATAAGTAAAAAAAATGGGCATTGCCCATGTAGAGTGAACATGGACGAAAGTACACTTTGCCCTTGTGATGAATTTATTAAAGATGGCATATGTAAATGTAATCTGTTTATTAGGAGAGACTGACTCAATCAGTCTCTCAAATGTTCGTCTTTATCTTTGTTTTGTCTCACAACCTGACCATTGTTATTCTTTGGCTTTGCAGGAGCTTGCAAATATTTTTCAAAAGCGTATTTTGGCTCATTAGTTTCTTGCGGATTAGGTAATTCCGATAATTTCTCATTTCTTCTCTTCCACATTGCTTTCAATCTTTCCCATATTGTTGGTTTAGGTTTAGATATTTCCATAAATTTCTCTTCTGTTACAAAATTTCCTTTTTCTCGGTATCTTTTTATTTTATCTACAGTTTCAAATATTTCGTTAAAGTTTTCTACTTCTATTTCAACATCATTTAATGTAAGAAAAATTTTATCTTCTTTTTTATCTATTTTAAATTCTTTTATATCTTTAGTCGGAATATTAAATCTGTTTACAGCATCATTTACCCAACTACATCCATTATATTTGGTATCGTTATTTGCTGTATAAAAAACTATTTTTTCATCGTTATCGTTTATTACATATGCATTCCATCCTGTTAAATCATTACCTTCATCTACTATACTCTCAGCAATTAAATATGTGTGATAATCGCAAATTGCTGAACTTTTATACTCTTTATATTTATAATCTTCTAGTATTTTTGTATCTAAATTCTTATTAGAAAAATATTGCATAATTTGAGAGTATTTCTGATTATAATAATCTGAAAAAAATGTATCTTTATCTATTTTGCCTCTATATTGTTCAAATTGTTGTAGCTCTTTTAAAAATAGTAACATATCTTCAGAATTCCTAAGAACTGCAAACTTTTTATTAAAAGTATTCTCCAATAAAATATTTTGTGTTGATGAAAAAATAGTTTTTATTTGCAAAGAATCTTTATCATTAACTACTTTTTCATTTTCTCCCATATTTTTATCAATTTTAAACATTAAATCTGTATTTTCTCTTAGCTGAATAAATAATTTCTCACCAAAATTTTTAATAAATTCATCTTGAAAATTGCTATTACTATTTAAAGCACTCTCAAATAAAGAATCTGAATGTATTGTTTTCTGCATTTGTCTAACAATACTACACAAAACACTATAACATTGGTTTCCCAGTTGATTTATTCTTAGTCCACTCATTTTATAATTACAGTTAACTAAAATCCCTTCATCTTTCAAACATTCATATCTTATGCATTCAGCAGCGCCTTCATCAAAACCACTCCCTTTACCATTTCTTTGTTCTAACCCAGTTGGCATTTTAGAAGATTTAGAAGAAATTCCAACATTTTGTTGAATCTTATGTATACATTCATGAAATAATTCACAATATACATCTTTAACAAAGCCTTTAATGTTTATATCTTGTGTATCCTTATTATAGTTATCTCCTTTGCTTATATTCCTTTTTGTTGCATAAATATTACCACGAACGTTTAATCTTTCTAATATTTCATCATAAGAAATTATATGTCCAAACCTGTTACTTAAAACAGTTGCTATTTGCATATAATAATCCCTCGTTATGTTTTTTGGATATTTAAATTTCTCTTTTCCCATATAATAGTACACCTTTTTATTTTAAAATATTGATTATTAAATTCATTTTCAATTTTTATTTCTCCACTGATTTAACAATTTTATCTTTAGCTGTAACTCCCAAAAATCGTTCTACAACTTCTCCATTTTTTATTATTAATATTGTTGGTATTGCAGTTATTCCATATTTAATTGAAAGTGCATTTTCTTCGTCAACATTTACTTTACATACCTTTAACTCTTGATTTTCTTCAGCAATTTGTTCAATAATTGGACTCATTTGTCTACATGGTCCACACCATTCAGCCCAAAAATCTATAATAACTACCTTGTCTGATTGCATAACTTCTTGTTCAAAATTATTGCTCGTAATTTCCAATACTTCCATATTTTTCTCTCCTTTTCCTTCCATATCTTGCGAAACATCATTCCCTTTTATGTTTTGTTCAACATATTCTGTTTTGGTATTCCCTGCCACTGTATTGTTAGTTTCGTCTTTAAAATCCATAGCCAATAGCAACACCAGAAATACTGCTAAAATTATAATTAATGTTTTTAGCTTCATATTATTTATCCTCCTTAATATCAGTATTTACATAAAAACTTCTTTCAAATTCTTGCATCACTTTTTTGTTTTGATTGAATATAACAGAATATATTAAGTAATCTTCCCATAAAATCAATTCATCCATACTTCTCTTATTAAGTATAGTACACTCCTTAATATAGTTTTTTAAGCCCTCTAACATTTCATTAATTTCATTCCCTTTTTTGGATCTTACATATAACCCACTTGCAATTAAATAAACAAATGCATATGGCAACATCATAAATGGTATTCCCAATATTCCACATAACATAATTGTACTTATTATATTTATATCTAATTTTATAATAAAATTGTTCCCTAGATATATTTCTCCATCTGGTAAAGTATAGATTATATTCCAAAGTAATATAAGTATTATACATACAATAAATAAAATTATTAGCCTTTTATATATTCCTTTCATTCCATCAGTTCGAAATTCTATTAGTCTACTTTTTTCCGCATCTCTTATTACTGACTCTTTGAAAATCTTTGTATTCCAATTGTTTAGATTGTTTAATAAATATCTCTCATTATGGGCCAGATTTTCTAGATTATTATTTAATATCTGTATTCCTGTTTCTGTAATATCAATGTATTTTTTCAATTTCAAATTCAATAATGTAGCAATAATATCTTTATAATTATCTATTTCAAAATTATCTATATAACTCAATACTGCTGGTGAATATTTCTTTATACATTCTCTATAATATCCTTTATATTTTTTAAAATCTATATATGTTAATGTATCTCTAATACTATTTTTTATACCCAGCTTTATAGCTATAAATAAAGCTATAACAGGTATGTTCATCACAAATGCTATATAAGTTATGTATCCAAATCTTGACATACTATATATTATTATTATAATCAAATATAAAAAGAGACACATATTAACAATAAGATTAAACTTTCTTTTTCTTAGCATATAAATCTTCCCCTCCTTATTTTAATTAATAATTGTATAAACTCCCAACATAATTAAAAATAATCCAGATACATTTCTAATTATATTGTAATGCTTTTTTATAAACTCAAATTTACTTTTCAATTTATCTATTAAAACAGCGCATATTATAAATGGTATTCCAAGCCCAATAGAATATATTAAAAGCATTATTACTCCTTTTAATATCTCACCTTGTTTTGCAACCATCATTAATGCTGTCCCTAAGAGGCTTCCCACACAAGGTGTCCATGTAATAGAAAATAGAATTCCAAACAGCATTGCTTTTAAAAATCCAATTCCATTTGTTTTAATTTTTATATTGTTTGATAAATTCAAGAATTTCAAATTTATCACTTCCATAAAATTTAGTCCAAACAATATCATTATAATTCCAAATATTATTTTTATTATGTGCATATATTCACTTACATATCTACCTAAAATACTTGCAAATACAGCAAGTAGCATAAACACAATTGTAAATCCTATTACAAAACCAACTGAATTAAAAATAGCTCGTCCTTTATCTTCTTTATTGTCTCCCACAATATATGTTATATATATTGGTACCATAGGTAATAAACATGGAGATATAAATGTTATTATTCCTTCAATTAACATTATAAAATAATCCATTTATTTCATTTTCTCCTTCATTTTTACTAATGTGTTTAGTGCATCTATTGGAGTAAATTCATTAAGATTTACTTTATCTAATTCATGTGCTATGTCTGCCAATTTCATATTAAATAAATCGAATTGTCCTTCTACTTGTTTGTTATTGTCTTCTTTTATTTTTACTCCACCTTTTTCTAATGATTTCAAAATCTTATTTGCTCTTACCACAACATCATTTGGCACTCCTGCTAATTTCGCAACATGAATTCCATAGCTATCGTCTGTTCCGCCGTTCTACAATTTTTCTTAAGAAAATTATATCTTCCCCTTTTTCTTTTACAGCTATAGAATAATTTTTTATTCCTTCTATTTTTTGTTCCAGCTCTATTAACTCATGATAATGTGTTGCAAACAATGTTTTACATCCTATTTTATCTTTGTCTGCAATATATTCTGCAACTGCCCATGCAATAGAGAGTCCATCATATGTTGATGTTCCTCTTCCAATTTCATCTAGCACAACTAAACTTTTATTTGTTGCATTTCTTAATATGTTAGACACTTCCATCATCTCAACCATAAAAGTACTTTGACCCATACTTAAATCGTCTGATGCACCAACTCTTGTAAATATTTTATCTACTATTCCTAATGTTGCTTCTTTAGCAGGTACAAAACTTCCAATTTGTGCCATTAATGAAATTAATGCAATCTGTCTCATATATGTAGATTTCCCAGCCATATTTGGGCCAGTAATAATTGCCAATCTACTATTTTCTGAATTTAGGCTTGTGTCGTTTGGCACAAAACTTCCTGTATCTACCATTTTTTCAACAACTGGGTGTCTTCCATCTTTTATATCTATTACACCTGTATTGTTCACTAATGGTTTCACATAATTATACTCTTCTGCAACTGTGCTTAAACTTAGCAAAACATCTAAGTTTGCAATTACATTTGCTGATGTTTGAAGTCTTTCTATGTTTTTTGCAATCTCATCTCTCACTTTTGTAAACTCCAAATATTCCAATTGAATTGCTTTTTCTTCTGCTCCTAATATTTTACTTTCAAAATCTCTCAACTCTTCTGTTACAAATCGCTCTGCATTTGTAAGTGTTTGTTTTCTTATATATCGTTCTGGAGCTTTGTTTAAAAACGCTTTTGTAATTTCTATATAATATCCAAATACTCTAGTATATCCTACCTTTAGATTTTTAATTCCTGTTAGCTCTCTTTCTTTCATTTCCAAATCTATTATCCAGCTTTTTCCTTGTGTAGATATTTTCTTATATTCGTCAATTTCTTGGTTGTATCCTTTTTTTATTAATCCACCTTCTTTTATTCCTACCGGTGGCTCTTCTATTATGGCATCTTCTATAAGTTTTGAAATATCTTCTAAGTTATCTAATCTTTCATATAAATTTTTCAACATGTCTGCTTTTACATTAAATAAATTGTTCTTTAAACTTGGTATATTTAACAGCGAGTTTTTTAAAGATATCATATCTCTGCCATTTGCATTTCCATAAGAAATCTTTCCAGAAAGTCTTTCTATATCATATACCTTTTTTAATGTTTCTTTTAATTCTCCTCTTAAAATTACATTTTCTTTCAGTTCTTCTACTGCTTCCAGCCTGCTGTTTATTTCACTTACATCCAGCAATGGTTCATTGAGCCACCTTCTTAACAATCTTCCACCCATAGATGTAGATGTTTTATCCAATATCCAAATAAGAGTACCTTTTTTAGTTTTATCTCTCATTCGCTCTGTTAGCTCCAAACTTCTTCTTGTATTTATATCCATTGCCATATAGCTATGTGTTTCATACATTTTTATTTTGTTTATATGTTCTAATTTTACTTTCTGTGTTTCTGTAAAATAATTCAACAAACCATTAACTGCACTCACCGAAAGCTCTTCTTCTTGTAAATCTTCTTTTACTGAATCAGAACTATCAACTATTTTATATTGTTTTAGCAATGCTTCATAATCTTCATTAAACATTTTATCTTCTTTTATTGTTACAAATGTATTTGACCTATCTTTCAAAATACTAATTTCTTTTTCAGATAAACTCATTCCATTATTAATAACAATTTCAGATGGTGAAAATCTTGCATACTCATCTAGTAACTTTTCAAAATTGTTTTTCTGTAATTTTATTTGTGTAGCAAAAAAATCTCCTGTACTTATATCGCAAGTGGCAACACCATAATACATTCCTTTTTTTACAATACTCATTATATAGTTATTTTTCTTCTCTTCTAACATATTGGTTTCAATTAAAGTACCAGGAGTTACTACTCTTATTACATCTCTTTTCACAATTCCTTTTGCTTCTTTTGCGTCTTCTAACTGCTCACATATTGCAACTTTATACCCTTTTGCAATTAATCTCGATATATATATATCTACTGCATGGAAAGGAACTCCACACATAGGTGCTTTTTCTTCTGTTCCACATGCTCTGGCAGTTAAAGTAATTTCAAGCTCCCTTGATGCCAATATTGCATCTTCAAAAAACATCTCATAAAAATCACCAAGCCTGTAAAACAATATACAGTCTTTGTATTGATTCTTTGTTTCTATGTAGTTTTGCATCATTGGTGAGAGTTGCTCTGCCATTTTTTTGTTTCCTCCCCATTTTCCTTAAATTTCTCCCTGTAAATACCACTTATGTGCTTCTGTAATTTCTACGTCTGCCATTTCCCCTATTTTTTCTTTGCCAGTTGGTTCAAATATTACAACTTTGTTTGTACTTGTTCTCCCTGTAAGAGTGGTTTTGTCGTTTTTGCTTTTGCCTTCAATTAAGATTCTTTGTTTTGTTCCAATATATTTTTCATTATTTTCATCAACTCTTGTTTCATACATTTCTTTTAGCTCATCAAACCTTTTATGTTTTATATTTTCTGGCACTTGGTCTTCCCTTTTTTCTGCAACTGTTCCTTCTCGCTTTGAATATATAAACATAAATATTTGTTCAAAATTAACTTTTTCCAAAACATCTAATGTATCTTTAAAATCTTCATCAGTTTCACCTGGAAAACCAACTATTATATCTGTAGAAAATACTACATCTGGTATTTTACTTTTCATTTTTTCTACTAAATTTAAGTAATCTTCCTTCGTATATTTTCTGTTCATTTCTTTTAACACTTTACTGCTACCAGATTGTATAGGTAAATGTATTATTCTACAAATTTTTTCATTTTTTGCAATTACATCTATTAACTCATCTGAAAAGTCTTTAGGGTGTGGTGAAATAAATCCTACTCTCTCAATCCCTTCCACATTACATACTTTCTGTAGTAAATCTGGAAAACCGAAAGAATATGAATTCACATTTTGTCCAAGTAAAGTTATTTCTTTATATCCGTTCGTCTGCCAGTTCTTTTATTTCTTCAATAATATTTTCACTAGCTCTGCTTCTTTCTCTACCTCTTACATATGGAACTATACAATATGTACAAAAATTGTTGCATCCATACATTATAGTAACAGATGCTTTAAATTTACTGTTCCTTTTTATTGGCAAACCTTCGTAAATCTCTCCGTCAATATCTAAAACATCTTTCACTTTCTCTTTTTTTGCTATTGCTTTATTTATATATTCTGGCAAATTCTGCAATGTATGTGTTCCAAATACAATATCTACAAATGGGTAACTTGACTTGATTTTATCTACCATGCTTTTTTCCTGCATCATACATCCGCCAATTGCAATAATTATATCTCTTTTTTCTTTTATTTTTTTTACTTCACCTATTTTGCCAAACAATCTCTCTTCTGCATTTTCTCTAACACAACAAGTATTATATATAATTATATCTGCATTTTTATAATCATTTGTTTCAATATATCCCATTTCTTCCAACATGCCAGAAATCTTTTCAGAGTCATTTTCATTTAACTGACACCCCATTGTTAGGATACTATATTTTAATTTTTCCATTCCAATTCTACCACTTTCCTTGTCTACTATATCATATTCGTCAAATTTTCTCAATATTTTTACCACAAAAAGGCTATAAACAAAAGTTCTAGTGAATAAATCCCACTAGAACTTTTGTTAAAGCAAGGTATTTCATACCAATATATTTATAGTTTTACAGCTATACAAATTGTCTTTTATTATCTACTCCATTCCAATTCTCGCTCGTTCTTCACTAATCTCTGATAAAATTTGGATTCTTTCTCTTAATTCTGTTGGCATATATTTTCTACTATTTTGCCAAAATAATTCTAACTTAAATTTTAATATATCCTTTTCGTTATCAGAAATCTTTTCATACTCAACAATATCTGCTATCAAAGTATTCCATTCAATATCTGATTGAGAAAGAAAAGATGAACTATTTATTCCCAATGTTTCATTATTCATTTGTTCCTCAAGTTTTTCTATTCTTTCTTTCCCATAAAACCTTATCATAACATCTATAAATATCTGCTGTTGTTTAGCATGTTCTTCCTTTTCTTTAAGCCATATTTCTTCTTGCCTAACTCGTGCTTCTTTTTCAGCCTCACTTTCTTCTATTATAATACCACTTTCAAAATCTCTTAGAGCTTGCTCTTCTGCATTTTTATTTAATTTTTGTTGTAATTCCCTCTGTTCTTGTTCTAGTTGCTCTGTAGATTTATTATTTATTTCAACTCCCATTGGCGTTCCTGGTGGTATCTTTGAAATATCATCTCCTTCTCTTACTATTAAAAATCCATCTTTAAAGAGAAATGGCCTTTCAGTATTAGAAAACACAATAAATGGAATTCCAACTAATAATAAGATTATTAATAATGTAATAATTAATATTTTCTTTTTATTCATAGCATTACCTTTTCCTTAAAAATAAAAATATAGTAAATCTATATATAATAATGTCAAATGTTTATAAGTAATAAACTAAAATATCAGTAGTTATTGGATTAAAATTATCACCGTTTAGTTTTATTACAATATAGCATTCTAATATAGGTTTACCTTCTATAACGTTTAATATCTTATCTTCTACTTCATATTTTATAAAGTCATATGTTTCATTCATATAATTATCAATAAAATCATTGACATCTTTCTCATCAATTTCTATATTTTCAAATCTGTCAAACATAGCAATTCGGGGTGCAGAAAATGAGCTTAAGTTAGCATATGAATCAAATGATATTGAAATTGACTCAGTGGTTTTATATCCGTTAATTGTTTTAGTGAAAGTAAAAACATATTCATCATAACTTTCTACATATAATTCATTTACTAAGTCATATTTTTTTAAGTCTATATCAAGTAATTTCGGTATAATATTTTTGGCTATATCTCTGATAGTACTTTGTTCTAATCTTTCTATATTGGTGTCTAACCTAGTGTTATTTACACTCTTATAATCTCTAAGAAACCCAGTTAACTTATTCCCTTGATATATATATTCATTATTTTGATTATCCGTATAAATATCAGCAGTTAATTGATACCCTTGCTGTGATTTTTGATATGTTAAAGTAATATCATTATTGTCAAGAAAATTAATTTTTTTAGATTGTTCAATGTTGTCTACTTTAATATTTTTACCTGTTGTAAAAATATTGTTAAAAGCTTCGCCTTTTTTTTCTTTTATTAAATTATTAGCATAACTGTAAATACTAAAAATTAAAACAGAAACTAAGACTATTATTAAAAATATTATTTTTTTCTTTTCATAAAATTTCCTTCTAAATTTAAAAAATAAGATGTTTAATATTATGCTATATAGCAAATTTCGACAAATTAATTCATTATAATTTATTATACAGATAAATTATAATGAATTCAACAAAAATAACATTCCAAAATTCGACATAGCTATACTTACAAAAAAGAAAGTGAACATGGGGGACGTTCCTAAAACGTTCAAAATGAACATTTGGGGACACACATGGAAAAGTACAGAGCGAATTTGCTCTGTACTTTTCATGTGTGTCCCCAAATGTTCATTTTGAACGTT
>JGI24705J35276_12237776_pt1 | contig 13074 bp, 15 predicted proteins | sample TergutNt197P4_FD_35276 | JGI IMG/M metagenome (IMG submission 35276)
CTCCTTTTTTAAAGCCTCCGACAGTATCCATTCGATTTGCCCATTGGCGCTCCTGAACTCATCAGCAGCCCATTTTTCGATGGCCGCCAATGTTTTGGTGTTTATTCTTATGATAAATGATTTCTTTTCGGCGGCCATGCTAACTGTAAAGCGTACCGGTGTTGACCACAGGCGTAGCTGAGCGGTCTGAAGTTAGCACCACCATCAGGTTGCTGGCCATAGCTGCCTTCTTCTCGTCGTCCAATTCTATAACCTTTTTTTCAGACAACTGGTTAAGCGCCAACTCTACCATACTCACCGCTCCTTCTACAATCTTATAACGGGCCGCCACAATGGCTGTGGCCTGTTGACGTTGAAGCATGGCTCCGGCTATCTCCGGCGCATAAGCCAAATAACTGATCCGTGCTTCAATTACTTTTATTCCCGCAATAGCCAAACGTTCCGACAGGGCTGCTTCAAGCATCTCGTTGACCTCATCTCCACCTCCCCGCAGTGTAATTTCCGCATGTTCATCTTCCAGATTATCATAAGGATATGATCCTGCTAAATGTCGAATAGCCGCCTCGCTCTGCACATCCACAAACAGGACATAATTATCGACGTCAAAGGAGGCCTTATAGGTATCCTCCACCTTCCACACCAACACCGCACCGATCATAATCGGATTTCCCATCCTGTCGTTTACCTTAATCGGATCGTCGGTCACGTTGCGGGCCCGTACGGAGATGCGGGTACGGGCGGTAAAAGGATTGAACCAGTAAAACCCATTTTCGATACAGGTTCCCCGATACTTTCCAAAAAAGACCACTACCAAGGCCTCGTTGGGTCGAATGACGGAAAAACCGATCGCCATAAACAACGCGACGCAGGACATAATAGTCAATACCCACCACGCCTGAGCGCCCAAGGGCAAAACCTCCTCCAGCACAGCAGGAGCTAAAATACCCCCAATGAACGGGAGCAGCAACAGGGCCAGTATGCCAAATCCGTTTTTACCCGTAATAAATTTTTCTTTCTTTTCCATAATTGTGTGTATTAATGTTTATTGTTTGTTTAATCGTCCTATTTTATAAAGGATTGCCTCCAATTCCTCTCCTTTTCGGGTGCCGATTATCACCATGCGCCCATCTGTCATTTTTAACTGCAAGCTTTTATTTCCAAAACCATTATATATTTTTAAATGATGGCGGGATCGGAATCCGCGTCCCATTCCCCAGCCTCTCTTTCTCCTCATGGAAAATCCGGTGGGTCGTCTGACTATTAGTGCTTTGGACACATCGTCCCAACGATAGGTACGAAAGGAGCGATGGAAAGGAAAGAACTTTATGCTTAGGTATTCTTTAGTAATTTCCATATCCAGACGTGCCGCCCAAAACAGAGCGGCAAGGGCCACAAAGATGGCCTGCATAAAAAGAATCGCTACTAAATCTTCACGATCCGCTGCAAAAATCATAAGAGGAACAACCATTACGGTAAAAAGAAACCATATCCATGCAATAGGCCTCATTTTTTGCTGTTCAGAAAAGAGTATTTTGTTCATGATATCATTTTGATGTTGCAAAGATATGAGTTTTTTTGAAAAACACCATTATTTTATCAAAAATTTTTTGGCACGCTTTTTGCATTAAATATAAACGAATAGTTTTTTCAATTAGGTTTTAGGTTAAGCAGTGCAAGGGGTCGCGCAGAGAATGTGCCGCCCTTTGCCAGTTTTTAGAAACTGTTTAAACAGTTTTTTAGGGCTATCGTTTGCAAGTTCCCCTATTTTACCTATCTTTGCACGCCTTTTCTCGAGAAGATCAGGAAGTTTATACATTAACTTTAAATTCAAAATGTTATGGCAGTTAGAATCCGCCTTTCCCGTCATGGGAAAAAAAATTTCGCTTTTTTTCATGTAGTAGTAGCCGATAGCCGCGCCCCGCGCGACGGCCGTTTTATTGAACAAATCGGCATCTACAACCCCAACACCAATCCGGCTCTTATCGAGTTGAACGTCGACAAAGCCCTTCAATGGCTGAACAATGGCGCCCAACCTTCGGAGACCTGTCGCCGTATTCTTTCTTACAAAGGTGTGCTGCTCAAGAAACACCTGTTGGAAGGGGTAAAGAAAGGAGCTTTGACTCAAGAGGCCGCCGACGCCAAATGGGAAGCTTGGATTGAGGAAAAAGCCCAAAAGGTAGCCGACAAAAAGAGTAGTTTGGCCCAAGAGAGCCGCGATCTGCGCAAAATTCTTTTACGGGCCGAAGCCAAAGTAAATGAAGAAAAAGCCGCAGCTTTAGCCAAAAAACGAAGCGACGCCGCCCGCAAAGCCGCCGATGAAAAGGCCGCCTTAGCCGCACAAGCCGCCGAACAAGCCGCCGAACAGACCACAGAAGCTTCAGCAGAAACCGCATCGGAAGCCCCTGAAGAAGTTCAGGCCTAAGCCATGATCGAGCCTGCTTTATTGAGGCCCGTAGCAGATGTACTCAAACTCTTTGGGAACAACGGAACCTTGATTGTTAAGTTTCGTCCTCAGGAGGTAGAAAGTTTTCAGGAAACAGAACCGGTATTTGCCTTTATGGACGGAATGCCGGTTCCGTTTTATATTGCTTCCATCGACACCAAAGGCAATGATCGGGCTCGAATCCTTTTTGACTCTATATACGGCGAAAGAGAAGCCCTTGAATTGGTAGGAAAAACACTTTACTCACCCCGATCCGAACCTGAGCATGGTACAAAAGAGCACCCCAATGCGACAGATCCCAATCTTCTGATTGGATTTACTGCTTTCCATATCCAACAGGAACCGCTGGGTACTGTTGACGCCTTTATGAATTGGCATCTGAATCCCTGCCTCAGCATCCGACCTGCCAACAAAACAGAAAACTTTTTGGTCCCTTTTCAGCAAGCATTTATCCAAGATATTGATTTTAAAGCTAAACGCATAAACCTAATCCTGCCCGAAGGTTTAACCTTGTTGAACGCGTAAACTACTTGGCACAAGTCAATAGGCGCCTCACGCCCTCCAAAAAATCCCCTTGCGGCTAAGAATTGACACCAAATACATGGTAAACAGAACTATAATAAATGCTCTGAGGACTCCAATCCAAGGTTCACCCGGAGGGTAGGCGGCTTGATAGAGTCCGACGAGGAAGGTCAATTTAAGTACGGGCAATATAAAGGAGCCAAAGGCCACATAACTCATCAGGGGGTTGGCGCCGGCGCCGGAAAAGGTGCGCACAAAAAAGGATCCGGGAAGTTGTCGGCAAAGGTAGTGGAAAAAGAGGAGCAAAACGATACAGATACCGCCCATACTAAAGCAATAGGAAAAGGTAGCCGGCACCTTTCTAATCCCCTCCTCGTAGGGATCCATCAACAAGCCAACTATCAACAAACCTGCTGCCAAAGCAATTAAAGGATACAGGTTGCGGGAGCTGTTGCGGGCAATAAGCAGGCAAAGCAGCAGTACGCTTAACGACACCCCTATCATTATCCATTCGTTCCAACGCAGGTAGAGTCCAAAACAAAGGAATGCAATAAGCAAACCCAATAAAATATAAAACAGGTGTCCCACCGGAGGTGTCTCGGTCAGCATCGTTTTTTGCCCCTTCCATCCCAAGCGTCCGCTGATATAATCCCCCACCCACGTGGCCGGAATCAACAGGATTAAAAAATAGATTTGCTCCATGTTAAAGACCCAGCTCAAAGAGTGTCTGGCGTACAACCAGTTATCAAAACCGGTCTCTTTAGACAAAAAAGATACCCCAACGATGCCTAGAAAAATCGCCCATCTTCCCCATAGGTGGTGACGGGTGGCGTACCAGATTAAAGACCCAAACAGGTAGAGAAACGCCAACAGCAGCAAAATAATACTGCGTTTATGCAAAGTAAGCGATGCACCGTAACCCCAGTGGAACAGAGCGATCAAACCCAAAATGGCGCAGCCTCCCGCTACGCGAATCCAACGCTTATTAAATCCGGGTTTCGACCGCCAATAAAAGGCAAACATAGCAAAAAAGCCCAGCAAAATCAGGGCTTGGACATCATAGGCCCGAACATGAACATCAAACAAGACCAAATCCAAATGACCTTTCAATCCCGAAGGATTCAGCAGTACAGCCAAATAGGAAAAAACCCAAAGCAGCAGAAAACGCACGAATAGTCCTGAAAAGAACGTTTTTTTGTTTTCTGATTTTTTCCAACCTGCCAAGGGAATCGCTACCCCCATACAAAAGATAAAAATCGGAAATACCCAATCAACCCAGGAAATGCCGGGCAACGCGGTATCAAAAGGAGCTTTTTGTACATGATCCATCCAGCCGGGCAGCGCGCCGGAAGGCACAAGGGCCGAAAAGACCATTCCGAATATAGACAAGCCGCGGAGCACGTCCAAGGCAAGCCATCTATAGGTTGTTTTTTCCATCAATTCCTTTAATTATTTTATTTACTGTTCTAACTTTTTCCTGCAACAAAGCTGCACTATTGGCCTCCGCAATAAAACGCAAATAAGGCTCTGTATTTGAAGGGCGTACATTAAACCACCAGTCGGGGAATTCCAACCTGAAACCGTCAAAATCAAAAAACGCCGTGGGGGTTTCTCTCGCTGTAAAATAATCCCTCAAGGCGTTCATCGCTTCCCTTTTCTTATCGATTTTAAAATTGATTTCTCCCGAATTTTGATACCGGGCTATTCCGGCTATCAACCGAGAAAGGGGTATCCCTCGGCGCTTCATTTTACCCACCACTTCTAAAATGATCAGCGAGGCCATGATCCCGCTGTCGGAGTAGAAAAAATCTCTAAAGTAATAGTGGCCGGCCAATTCTCCTCCAAAAATTCCGTTTATTTCCCTCAATTTGGGCGCAGCAAAGGCTCGCCCCACCCTCCAGGTATGCATTTCGGCGCCCATCTGCCTCAAATACTCGCCTACTGCTTTAGAAGTTCTAATATCCTGCAACACAGGCCCCCTCAGCCCTTTTTCTTCCAAAAAATAGTGACCCAGAACGCCCAACATCAAATCGGGCGAAATAAAACGCCCCTCTTCATCGGTAAACATCACCCTGTCGGCGTCGCCGTCAAAAATTACGCCTATATCGCATTGCTCCCGTATTACTAAGGATTGCAAGGCTTTGATATTGGATAGAACCAAAGGGTTGGGCTCATGATTGGGAAAAGTTCCATCTAATTCTTCATACAGGTAGTGGGGAGCGTCTCCCAATAAATCCCTCATAAAGAGAGAAGCCATACCGTTCGACAAATCCATGCCGATCTTCAGGTTGGAATAATCGCCCAAATAGCCCTTCAAAAAGGCCAAATATTCGTCGCGAACAGAAAAAGGAATGACCTGCCCCTGTTGAGCAGATGGTGCAACGGATCTTTCGGCTGCCGGATTGCCCGCGCCTGTCCATGCCTCCAAAAGATTGAGACCGGTGTCGTAACCCACGGGCATAGCTTGGGCGCGGGAGACTTTTAGGCCGTTATACTCTTTTGGGTTATGCGATGCAGTAATTTGAACCGATGCTTCAAAGCCATACTTGGCAGTTGCATAATAGACTTGAGGGGTGGTACTCAATCCAATATCGTATACGTCCGAACCTGAAGCGCAAATACCCTTTAACAAGGCATCATGCAGCGCCGGTGATGAACTGCGGGCATCGCGTCCTACCAATATTTTTTTTACGCCCAATAATTTAGGCAAAAAATATCCGATTTTGTATACGTCTGTGTCCGTAAAGTCGATCCCATAGACGCCCCTGATGTCGTAGGCATGAAAAGCGCTCATAACACCACTGTTTTGTAGGCCGCCTTCCCCTTGCCTTTGGCAATCGATTGTAACTTTGACTGTAACATTTTTTTACGAATGGCCGGCGCTTTGTCGGTAAACAGAATTCCTTGCAAATGGTCGTATTCATGCTGGATCATCCGGCAGGCAAAACCGGCAAAGCGTTCCGACTTTTTCTCTAAATGTTCGTTGGTATATTCGACTTCTATCCATTCCGGACGCTCAATATCTACATGAATATCGGGCAGGCTCAGGCAACCTTCGCTGTAAGAACAATGTTGCTTACTTGCTTCCAAAATTTTCGGATTAATCATAACCCGCTTAAAATCCTTGAGCTCAGGACGGTCATCGCTTATGGCAGCTCCGTCCACCACAAAAAGCCGCATCGATTTGCCTAATTGAGGAGCGGCCAAACCCACGCCGTCGGCATGGTGCATCGTTTCCCACATATCGACTATCAACTGCTGTAAATCAGGATAATCCAAAGAAACTTCTGCTGCCTGCTTTCTCAATACACCTGATCCGTATACATAAATGGGGAGTATCATCGGCAATGATTTTTTTGCGCATCTAAATATCCCTGCAAAATCAACGCGGCGCTAATCTTGTCGATCGTTGCCTTGTTTCTGCGTTCCATTTTTTTGACCCCTCCGTCAATCATGGTACGAAATGCCATTTTTGAGGTATACCGTTCGTCTTCTAAAGAGATCGGAATATTTGGAAACTCTTTTTGCAACTGCTTAATGAACAGCAATACGTTTCGGGCGTTATCCGATGGGGTATTGTCTAAATTTTTAGGAAATCCCACCACAAAGCGAGAAACAGGCTGCCCAAGGATATACGTTTGGAGGTAGGTTATTATTTTTGTGGGCGCCACGGTGTCCCATGCAGAAGCAAAAACGCCTAAAGGATCGCTTATGGCCAATCCTACTCTTTTTGTTCCAAAATCAATGCCTATCATACGTTCCATCCTGCAAATATAACATTTTTATTTATCTCGGGAAAAACGTTTAACTTTGTAACTTCTATCGATAGCATCTATGGCCAACAAAGAGAGCAAAAACAATAACCGACTACGCAGCAGATATCGGTTTTCGATTTTTAACGACACCTCCCACAGCGAACTGTTTGTTTTTCGGACTTCGGGGCTGGGAGCCATTGTGGGAGCTATTTTAGTAATCATTGCGATTATTACTTCGGTCATTGTTCTTATTTCCTTTACCTCGCTACGAGAGTTAATACCCGGCTATCCCGATACCCAAACCCAAAGGAGCATTGTTGCCAATGCCCTTAAAGCAGATTCTTTAGATCAGGTAATTACGCAATGGGAATGGTATTTATCCAATATGCAGCGCGTATTGAATAACGAAGACCCTGTTGATCTTGACCTTTTGTTTACTACGCCATCCGACAGCTTGGGTTTGCCTGTCAAAAGCAGGCAGGGCCGCTCTCGGGAAGATTCTCTATTGAGGCAAGACATTGTTCAACAGGAGCGTTTTACCACCTCCTCTTCTCGTGTATCCCTGCAATCTTTAGAAGGCATGTTGTTTTTTCCTCCCGTAAAAGGAGTGGTATCCGATAATTTTAATCCGGCGACCAAGCATTACGCCATTGATATTGCCGCGGTCGAAAACGCTGTGGTATCGGCTGTGCTTGACGGTACGGTCATCTGGGCCGGATGGACAGACGATACCGGTTATGTCATCCATATTCAGCACGACCACAATTTGATCTCCATTTACAAACATAACGCAAAGTTACTCAAGAAATCCGGCGACCGCGTCAAAGCAGGAGATGCCATTGCCTTAGTAGGAAATGCCGGAAGCCTCAGCACTGGATCTCATCTCCATTTTGAGCTTTGGCATAACAGAGCTCCGGTTGACCCTGCTCAATACATTACTTTTTGATTCCCGCATGAATAAAAAACGCATTGCTGTATTAGGCTCCACCGGATCCATGGGACGTCAATGCCTTGAGATCATCAACCATTATTCCCACTTGCTTGAGGCGGAAATCCTCAGCGCCCACAACAATGCCGATCTGCTGATCCAACAAGCCATCATGCATCAGCCAAATGCAGTAGTAATTACCGATCCCGGCGGCTATCGTAAGGTTAAAGAAGCACTGGACGCCCATCCCGTCAAAGTATATGGAGGCGATCATTCACTTTGCGAGCTGCTCTCCTGGCCAAGTGTAGACATGGTATTTAATGCAATCGTCGGCTTTGCCGGACTCGAACCTACACGCTCAGCCCTTATTGCCCGTAAACCGGTAGCCTTGGCCAACAAAGAGAGTTTAGTATCGGGAGGAGCTTTGGTCATGGAGGCCGCCTTTGCCTCCGGAACCCCCATTATTCCGGTCGATTCGGAACATTCTGCCCTGTTTCAATGCCTGCTCGGCGAAGAGGCACAGATCGAAAAACTAATCCTGACTGCCTCCGGAGGCCCTTTTTTACATACGCCTGTTCAAGAACTCTCTTTTGTGCGTAAAGAACAGGCACTCGCTCATCCGGTATGGAACATGGGAGAAAAAGTGACCATTGATTCGGCCAGCATGATGAACAAAGGATTGGAGGTCATAGAAGCCCACTGGCTTTTTGGAGTTCCTGCTTCACGCATAGAGGTACTGATTCATCCCCAATCCGTAGTCCACTCCTTGGTACAGTTTACTGACGGAAGCATCAAAGCCCAAATGAGTTATCCCGATATGCGCATTCCGATCCAGTTTGCCCTAAGTTTTCCCCAACGGCTCACCATGGAGACTCCGCGCTTGGATTTAGCCCAACGGGGAGTGTTGGATTTTTTTGCTCCCGATACCCATAAGTTCCCCTGCCTCTCCTTAGCTTACCACGCCCTTGAACAGGGAGGAAATATACCTTGCGCCCTCAACGCCGCCAACGAAGTAGCGGTAGCGGCTTTTTTACACGATCAAATTCCTTTTTACCGCATTCCGGCTATTATAGAAGAAACTATTCTAAAAATCAATAAAATACAAAAACCGTCATGGGCAGACATTCAATCCACCGATTGGGAGGCCCGCTCTTTGGCACAAAAATTGTTACCTCACTTTGCTTATGGATATCCTGATTAAAGCCGTACAGGTCGTATTGGCGCTTTCGTTGTTGGTGCTGGTGCACGAATTTGGGCATTTTTTCTTTGCCCGTCTCTTTCGCATCCGCGTAGATAAATTTTACCTCTTTTTTAACCCCGGCTTTAGCCTCTTTAAATACAAGCCCAAAAAGAGCGAAACCGAATACGGCATCGGATGGCTTCCTTTGGGGGGCTACTGCAAGGTGGCCGGCATGATCGACGAATCTTTAGATAAAGAGGCCCTCAAAAAAGAGCCTCAACCCTGGGAATACCGGAGTAAACCTGCCTGGCAACGCTTTTTTGTGATGATTGGCGGCGTTTTGTTTAACCTGATTTTTGCCTTTATCCTCTACAGCGCAATCCTCTACAGTTGGGGAGAAAATTACCTCAGAAACGAGGACGCTGTGTACGGAATCGTCTGCGATGATTTGGCCAAAGAGATAGGATTCATGGATGGCGACAAAGTAGTGGCTTATGACGACGTTTCTCTGTTGGACAGACCATTTCACTTGCTTACCGCCGATCTGGTACGCCAACGTCCCCAAACCATTACCGTGCAAAGGGGCTCCCAAACCATCAGTTTTGGATTTGACCAAAAATATATTCCCCGACTCTTGGAATCTATGTCTCTTTTTAGCTTGGACTTTCCCTTTGTGGTGCTCTCCGTAAGCGACAGTTCGGCCAACCTGACGGCAGGCATGATAGCCGGAGACCGGCTGACGGCCCTCAACGACACACCTGTGACCCTTATTTCCGACATCCAGCGCCTGCTTGGCCAACACGCGGGAGATTCGGTTATTGCCTCTTTTGACAGAGGAGGAACAACGGTAACCATTCCCCTGTGGGTCGATCACGAAGGTCATATTGGCGTCTCGCTTGACAATCAGTTTGACGCCTATTTTCATACGACCCAAAAAACCTACTCCTTCCTTGGCTCTATTCCGGCCGGTGTACACAAGGCCTACACAACCATAAGCGCCTATTTGCAGGACCTTGGTTTGATCTTCAGCCCCAAAACCGAAGCCTACAAATCGGTCGGGAGTGTAATTGCCATAGGCAGAATTTTTCCCTCCTCCTGGGATTGGAGCAGTTTTTGGCAAATTACCGCCTTTTTGTCGATTATGTTTGCGGTATTGAACCTCTTGCCCATTCCAGCCTTAGATGGCGGACACATCTTCTTTATCCTCTTTGAAATCATTACCCGACGCAAGCCCGGAGATAAATTCCTCGAACACGCCCAGGTAGTCGGTATGATTATTTTATTTGCCATTATTGCCTTGGCTATGGGAAATGACATTATCAGACTTTTTAAATAAATACAATACCACCAACAACATGTCTCGTCTACTTACTATTCCTTTGATGATTACGGCTCTTTGCCTCACCTCTGCCTGCAACAACACCACCCGCCCCCGCATCATGTCCAACGTTAGCGGCAAAGCGGGAGAAATCGGCATTGTTATGGATAAAGCCTACTGGGAGGGCGCCTTAGGTACCGCTATGCGTTCTGTATTAGCCGCCGACTTCCCCTACCTGCCCCAACGGGAGCCCATGTTTACCCTCTTTAACGTGCCAAACAACGCTTTTACCACCATTTTCCAAACCCACCGCAACCTGATTATTGTGCAGATTTCGACCGATAATCCCCACGCTCAAATGGAGATTAAAAAAAATGTATGGTCTGATCCTCAGATTGTTATTGCTCTATCCGGTCCCGATGCAGAAGCAGTTTTATCTGTTTTTGAGCAGGAAAAAGAAAAATTGGTCAGCGCTATAGAACAGGCAGAGCGCAATCGGGTCATTGTTAATTCGAAAAGGTACGAAGACCGGAGCCTTCGCATGTTGGTAAACGAATCCTTTGGGGGATCCCCCGTCTTTCCGGATGGATACGCCCTGAGAAAACAGGCCAAAAGCAAAGACTTTATCTGGATCGCCTACGAAACCACGCGGATGACGCAGGGCATATTGATCTACAGCTACCCTTATGTAAACAGCGACTCTTTTTCTAAAGATCGTATGTTGCAAGAGCGCAACGCCGTACTCAAAAGAGAAGTCCCCGGACAATTGGAAAACTCCTATATGACCACTTATGCCGGACAAGAACCCTCTTTGCGTTGGATTCATTACAACGGAAAAGATTTTGCAGAAATACGGGGTTTGTGGGAGGTTGAAAACGACTTTATGGGGGGACCTTTTGTGAGCCACGCCTATTTAGACCCAAAAACAAACCGCATCTTGGTACTCGAAGCTTTTGTCTACAACCCTCGAACCGCCAAAAGGAACCCATTGAGGCAGACCGAGTCCATTCTCTACTCCTTTGCCTGGGCCGACGAACAGGAATCCAAATAGTAAAAACGGTTTAGGGATAAAAAAATTTGCAGATAAAAAAATTCATTCTACCTTTGCACCCCCAATCAAGGGCCAGTTCGTCTAACGGTTAGGACTCAAGATTTTCATTCTTGCAATAGGGGTTCGATTCCCCTACTGGCTACCAATATAATATAAAATATCATGGCTCATCATCCTTCTGCAGAAAAAAGAAACCGTCAAAACGAAAAACGCCGTTTGCATAACCGCTATTATGCCCGCCGCACGCGCAACGCCATCAAAGCCATCCGCAACACCACCGACAAAGCTGCTGCCGTAGAGATGCTCCCCAAAGTGTTTGCCATGTTAGATAAATTAGCCAAAATTAACGTAATACATCACAATAAAGCAGCAAATTTAAAAAGCGGTCTTTCCGTTTATGTAAATAAATTGGCATAATTTTTACGATTTGCCGCCTCTTGTTTAAAAAGCCTCCCTATCTTTGGGAGGTTTTTTTATAGAAGGATCTGTGATGAAGAGTGAACAAATGATCCCCTGGCCGGTTGAGGATCGACCTCGGGAGAAAATGGCGGCCAAAGGCGCCGCCTCATTAAGCGATAAGGAACTTATTGCCATCTTATTAAATACGGGAACAAAAGAGCGCCACGTGATGGAAACAGCAGAGGAGGTGCTCCAATTGGCCAACCGGCAAATCAAAGCATTGAGTCAAATATCCATAGATAGGCTGTGCAACATCTCGGGTGTAGGAAAGGGCAAGGCTGCCATACTCATGGCCGCTTTTGAATTGAGCCGCCGCTATGCCATGACCTACAACGATCAACACCACGAATCGGGGATTACCTCCACCCAAATGGCCGCCGACATTACCATTCCCCTGCTCCGCGATCTGATGCACGAAGAGTGCTGGGTTCTATACCTCAATCAGGCCAACATATTGATTCATAAGGAGAAATTGAGCAGCGGAGGGGTCTCTGGAACCGTTATCGATCCGCGCATGGTGCTTAAAACGGCCGTAAACAAGTTGGCCAGCGGCTTGATTTTGGTGCACAACCACCCTTCGGGTTGCTTGCGCCCCGGCGCTCAGGACAAAGAACAGACCCGAGTCCTGGCCCAAGCCGCCGCCCTCTTTGGAATACGCCTGTTGGATCACCTGATTATTGCAGGAAACCGATATTTTAGCTTTGCCGAAAAAGGATTGCTGTAAAAATTTATATCTTTGCCCAAAATTCTTATGAAAATCCATTGTTTGGGGGTAGAAAACTCCGTTTTTAATTCCTTTTTGGGCGAAATGCGGGACATGCAGATTCAAAAAGATTCCCTGCGTTTCAGGCGTAATATGGAACGGTCGGGTGAAATATTTGCCTACGAAATCAGCAAAACCTTGGAGTATGAGTCTAGGGAAGTACAAACCCCGCTGGGTATTGCTACTTGCTTACTTCCTGTAGACCAAATTGTTATTGCCTCCATCCTCAGAGCCGGCATTCCCCTGCATAACGGCCTGCTGAGTTTTTTTGACCATGCCCAAAACGCCTTTATTGCCGCCTACCGCAAGTATGGGAGAGACAATAAGTTTACCATTCAGATGGAGTACCTGGCCGCCCCTAATTTAGATGATAAAATACTGATTATAACCGATCCCATGCTGGCCACCGGATCCTCTGCCCTTTTAACCTACCAAAACCTCCTGCAAAAAGGAACGCCTAAACATTGTCATTTTGTTTCGGTGATTGCCAGCAAAGAGGGGGTCGCTTTTTTATCGCGCCAATTACCCCAAAAAGGAGTGACGCTTTGGTTGGGGGCCGTTGACGAAGAGTTAACCATTAAATCTTTTATCATTCCGGGTTTGGGAGACGCCGGAGATTTAGCTTACGGAGAAAAATAACGCCCTTTAAAAAAAA
>JGI24705J35276_12237777_pt1 | contig 13074 bp, 7 predicted proteins | sample TergutNt197P4_FD_35276 | JGI IMG/M metagenome (IMG submission 35276)
CGCTGGGGCCGGCGAGGCATTGGATACCGGCTTGCACGCCACCAATCGAGATCGTGCCAGCGGGTGTCAGAAGCCGCGGATTCTGCCGCCGCGGCATATGCAGGGATTTTTCCAGCCCGCTGAGATAGGACCAGCCTGGAGTGAACCCGATCATGGCGACGCGGTACTCGCCCGCGGCGTGCCGCGCCACGACGTCATCCGGCGTGGTGTTGAGTGTCTTGGCGACGTCCTCAAGATCGATGCCATGTTCGCCGCCATAGGCCACGGGAATACGCCAACAGCGTGTCTTTTTGGCCAGTGATGCCTTCTGGCTCGCGAGCGCGAGCAACTTCTCACCCAGCGCTTCAAAGCCAATCTTGCAGGGATCATAGTGCACGAGCAACGAGCGATAGGTCGGCACTGATTCGGTGATGCCTTCGATCGCGGCTGCAGCGAGCGCATGATCTAGCGCCAGAACCTGCTCGTTGGCGATATCGTCAATATTGCGGCTGAACTCGACCGCAATGGCGCTGTCGCCACTGGGTAGAAGGCGGGGCGGGAAAAGCGTCGCGGCCATGGCTTCTCTTGATGACAGGTGGGTTCCAAATGCTACTTGAAGCACCGCGTCGAGCGTGACGACCGGATGTTATCACGCTCTCATATTTCGCACAGGGGCCCGGCCTCGGCACTTCGATCTAGCTCGCGACGCGATCTTGGGTGTTGCGTACCAAGGCAGGCCAGATCCTGCTCATGATCTCTGTGGCGTCTGCAAGCACGCCCCCAATCCTGAACGCCTGATATTTTATGGCCGGGCTTCGGCATAGTCGGCGCGGCATCGCTCAGTCAATGCCGCATCACTGGCCCCGGAGAAGCCAAAACCATTCCATCGATAGAGTTGGACGCGCGGCGCAGACGGATGGGCCGGATCCAGCATGATGAATGAATCGCCACGATGAAGCGCGCAGAGATAGGCTTGGCCCTGCGCATCCTCGATCACATTGGCATCCAGTAGTGGCCATGCCAGCGCCGAGCCGCGCCAGCGGGCAATCAGGCCACGGGGTGTAACATCGTAGACATAGGGGCGCAGACCGTCTTCCAAATCCATGGAGGAAAGGTGACGCTCCAGGGTGAGCAGCATCGGCGGTTTGCCCGGAAGGAAAGAGGCAACGGCTGCACTGACGAGCGCGCCGGGCTTGGTGCGCCAACTAGCCTTTCCAGATATGTCTTTTGCAGATTTGGCTCTGTTGAACTTGCCTTCCAGCACGATCCGGCGTTCAGAGCCGATCTGTCCGGGGAAGGTCCAGGCGCGGATCGTCTGATCCGCAATTGTCATTGGAGTGGTCGCAGGGACGCTGCATCGCTCGAGATCTGGGCTGACCAACGGTCCCGCCGGGTGGGGAAAGGACGAGCCCATCGAAGTCTTGGTGAGATGGCCGGTGCAGGTCAGATGGTTGCCGACGATCCGGCAGTCGGCGATCAGGCCCTGCTTCGATGCGGCATATTTTTGATCGAAGACATGATTGCCGAGTGAATAGAACACCGGCCTGCCATTGACGCAGGCTGGCGGCTGCACAACATGCGGATGCGCGCCGATGATCACATCCGCGCCATGCGCGATGAGCCAGCTCGCCTCAGCCCGTTGCTCTGGTACGACCCAATCGGCAAGTTCCTTGCCCCAATGGACGAAGACGATCACCCAATCGGCAGTAGCGCGCGCGAGCCGGAGCTTTTGCGCGACTTGCCAAGACGGCACAGTGTCAACCACGCCGTCGCGCGCGGGCACCAAGCTGATCGCGACAATTGCAACAGTGCGAGTACCGAGACGAATGAAGGCGGGAGATTCCGGCAGACCGATCGGCGCAAGGCCAGCGGATTGGAGCGCCTCCCTGGTTGCGCGCCGGCCTGCCGCGCCCAAGTCGCCGCTGTGATTGTTGGCGATGCCGAGTGCCGTGAAGCCTGCCTGTTTCACCAAGCTCAGCAGGCGCGGATCGTCAGCAAAGCACAATTCGAGCGGCGCTTGGCAGGGCTTGGGATCGCCGATGGCTCCTTCGAGATTACCCATGACGAGATCGGCGGGTATGAGCGACTTGGCCATATCCGCCCAGGGGGACGCCCCACGACGGGCCGCGATTTCATGAGCGACCTCCCGGGAAAGCAAAATGTCGCCGGCAAATATAAGCCGGTATTGTTGCGCGTCCGAGGCGCTTGCCCAAGGCCCACATGCAAAGGCACACAACAGCAGAAGCGTCGAAAATACACGGCTCACGGCTGTGCTGCCGGGCAGGAAAGTTGTTTGTCGGACAGGAACTTCGCCACCCAATCCGGCCGGGCTTGCTTGTCAACATTGTCGCGCCATTGCGAGTCGTCGATCGGCGCGGGAGTGGTGAATTCGTAATATGAATAGATTGCGCCCTTGACGATTTCCTGCCGACCATAGAAGGGCACGATCTGATCCCATTCCAGTGGCCTGCCGACGCCCGTTTCCAACTGACCGCCACTGCCGCCCGCGACATCGGCCACCTTCATCATCGGATCGGGAAGCGACAAAGCGTAGCCGGGGTTCGACAAGCTCATGAACACAAGAAAATTGTGCTCGATCGCGCCGCCGATATATTGAATGGCATCGTATTCTTTGGATGTTAAGGGCTCGCCGTTCAACTCCTTCTGAGCGATCTTGCCATAGCGCAGAGCGTCGTCGCGCGATTGCGCCAGACGCCGGACAATGCCCTCACGCAGGTCTTTCTTGCCATCCGCTTCGGTGATCAGGAGCGTGCCGGACTGCACAACTTTGATCGTGGCATCGAACAAACTGGCAATTGCAGCGAAACTCGCCGGGTCCGGTTCGACATAGCCGCGCGGCGGGCGCAGATTGATGGTCTCAAAGCCGCCTTCGCCGCATTCGGCGTCAGCCTTTTCATTGACCAGGATGGTCGAGTGCCGCAACGTCGCCCACGAAGCAAGGCCAGTCTGCAGGCGCTTGGTATTCCAAAGTGGCCCTTTGATCGGGGCCGACACATTGTCCGCCCACTGCACTGCCAACCCATTGAGCCATTTTTCGTAAAGCGAGCCAGTGTTACGAGCGGCATCGGCAGCAAAGCGTTTTCGCGTTGCTTCAATGCGCGGTCCCAGATTGGGATATTGTTTCAGTAGTCCGGTCTCATCGAGGATCTGACGCGCAAGACTATTGCCGGCGACTGCCGCGAAATCGAGGCCCGATGGCAGCAGACGTTTCGTGCCGTCCTCCGCCTCGATCTGCTCAGACTGCGGCCGGTCCAGATGATAGATGGTGTTGTCCATTGCCTCATTGTCCCACGCCCAGGACAACGGGAAGATGCGCTTGCCCGCCGGACCTGCATGGGACGCCACTGGCGACTTCGCTTCGCCATCATTCCAGACGAGATCCAGCCGGGAGCGCGCGATGAAAGGTTTGTAAGTGCTGATCCAATCGTTGGCTGCTTTGGCGACACTGGGGTCGAGCCCAGCGAGCAATGCAGCATCCTCACCGTCCAGCTTGATCTGGCTGAGATAGCGCATCGCACCGAAATAACGTTTTTGGGCGTCAGTCTTGTAGTGGCCGCGCGGCTTGAACTCACTGTAAGCGATCGGCACGCCAAGGACGGGGGACTCCTCCGGGCCGCTTGCTGCAATGATGAATTGGGCTTCCTCATTGTCCGCCTCGTGGGCATCCAGCACGGCTTTCGCAGCCGCAAAGGCTTTGGCGAGCCTTGTCGCGGCGTGCTTCTTGGTCAGATCGGCCGTTGCTGTATCCACGAATGTCTTGAAAGCAGGCATTGCGCGTTCGCGTTCCAGCACGATGAACAGCCCGTCGAAGGCTGCGCCGTAGACCTCCCAGAAGAGATCGGTGGTGACGAGATAGGGGCGGGTCGGGATGCTCGAATCCGGATGACCGCAGACATAGGATTCTGAATCGTAGAGCTGATAAATCTGCTCATTCTCGGGAAGGTCACGAAGCAAGCCGTTGTCGCGGACGAACCTCGTCTGGTCGGCACTGTTTTCCAGATACATCCAGGCATTGATGACGTTTGCAAGCGGCACCTCGATCGGCGCGTAATGCAATGTCGTTTGGCCGCCGCTTGTTGTCAGATCGACGATGCCCCTTCCATCGGGCGTCTGCGAGGGGACGGAGGTGAAGGTCCGATCGGTGAGGACCGTCTTGTCGGTCTTGTCGATCAGCCCGCGCAAATGCAACCCGGCGGTCTTGGGTTGCCAGCCAAGTGTTGCGATCCCGTTTGGCGTATAGGCGGCAATGCTGCCGCAGGGCGCATCGAGCCGGGTCGTCGCGCCCCAATTATTGGAGTTATAGTCAGTCTTTTGCAGGCATTTCTTCTCGTCTTCCCAGATCAGCACGTTGCCTGCGGGATGAAAGCTTACCGGCAAGGCCGACTGGGCGACGGTTCTGTTGGGAGAGAACCCGTCATCTTGCGAGCGTATTTGGTCATCAGCAAGGCCAGCCTTGGGGCCGGCCATGGTGTAGAGCTGCTCGCCTTTCTCGTTGACGGTGCGCAGCGCATAAAAACCATTGGGAAGTTTTTCGCCGAAGAACAAGCGATATCCGACTTCGAAGGGGCGGGGACCGACGACAAGGCGCCGCAGCGTCTTGGTGCTCTTGTAGATGACAGCTGGCGCGAAGCGCGGGCTTGCTGCCTCAAATTTCAAGATCTGCGATCCCGCCGTGCCGGTGGCGAGCAAGAACAGAGCCGCACCTTGCGGATGCCAGGTGAGAGAAGCGATGTGCATGTTGACAGGAATATCGATGACACGCGCGAATTTCTGAGCGTCGAATTGCCAAAAGGCCAGTTGCTGGCGATGGTCGGCGGTCCCGATCATCACTGCGACCTCGCCACCTGTCGGCGCCACCTCGAAATCGGCCACCGTCGTCCCGGGCGCCAGCGTATAGGCTACGGGGCCGATGGGAGCCGGGATGATGACGGGCTCTTTTTCGTCAAAATCTGAGGCCTCCGGGGACGAGTTCGCTTCTGATGCGCCAAGAGTGTCGGTCAGAGAAGTCGCGGATGCGCTGATCGGCAACGTCATCAAGACGAGCAGGGCAGCATGTGCAAGGACGTGGCGGATCATTGACGATCTCGATGTTCGGTGAAGGGAATTGTCGGCTGGAGGCAAAGCTTGGGGTTGGTTGGCCTGAGAAGCGTTTGGTGTTTAGATTGAATCGGCCAAACGCTCTAGACTTTTGATAGCGTCACCGCGCCCGCAGAAGCCCGTGCCGGCAAGATGGGCGTTCTGCTCAACCGCATAGCAGGAGCTTGTTTCCAGTCATGTCATTCTCTCCCGAAGCCAAGGCAACCCTGACCGGCATCTCGACCGCTACCATCACGACGGTTCTTCTCAAGAAGGGCTTGCGTAATGTCTGGATGCGCGGCGCGCGTCCGCTGCGGCCGGGCATGTCGCGGCTGGTGGGACCGGCCTTCACCTTGCGCTTTGTGCCGGCGCGCGAGGATCTGGCGACGCCAGAGTCCTGGTCGTCGCCGATCTCGACCCGCACCGCTATCGAGGCGATGCCGGATGGCTGCATTGCCGTCGTCGATGCCATGGGCATCACCGATGCCGGCATCTTCGGCGACATTCTCTGCGCGCGCATGGTCAAGCGCGGGGTGACCGCGCTCGTGACCGACGGCGTCGTACGTGATGTCGAGGGCGTGCTCGGCACCAATCTTCCGGTGTGGTGTGCCGGCAGTGCCGCACCGCCTTCCGTCGCAGGCCTCACCTTTGTCGGTTGGGGCGAGCCGATCGGTTGCGGAGGAGTTGCCGTATTCCCCAATGACGTCATCGTTGCGGACCAGGATGGGGTGGTGTTGATCCCGCAGGCGCTGCTCGATCACGTGCTCGTCGAAGGCGCTGAGCAGGAGCGCATGGAGGCCTGGATCGTCAACGAGGTGAACAATGGCGCCTCGCTGCCGGGGCTCTATCCCATGAATGCCGAAACCAAGGCTCGCTACGCGGCGAGCAAGCTTCATCGTTGAAGCGCATTCACGACTCTGCGCGTCCAGGCTCTGTCAAAATCGTGGACGATCTGCGTGGCCGTATTCTCGCTGAGCATCGTCGACAGGGCCGTCGTGGCTATCGGTTCAATCTCAGGGGGCTCTGCAAAACCGAGTGCGAGGAGCCTCTGAGCCCATGATGGATGGCTGGATACTTCGTCCGCCGTCTGTTCCAAAGCCTTGCGGGCGTAAGCGTTGAGGAGAGTGCGGTCGGATAGTCGTTGGGCCGCCTCTAGGAGGCGCTGCAATGGCGGCTGCGGAGGGGACATCGCTCCGAGCAATTCGAGCTGAAGAGCCTTGTCGACTTCGCCGACAAACGCGCCCGCTGCCGCGAACAACAGGAACGCTTGCGCTGTCTCAGCGGCATTACCAGATGCCGCAGCGTGACGATCCGCCGCGATCTCGGCCTCACGCGACAATCGTGCCTGCTCCTTTTCCAATGATTTTGCCAGCCAACCCATCGCGGCGAAAAGTAACCGGCCGGAAATCGTCCGTTTTGGCGATGCGTACTCGTACACGAAGTCGAACGTCTTCCCGAATTCGGCGAGGTTGAGGCTGCCATTCGTGTCTTTGTTGACAACGTGGGCGTTCTCATGCGCGAGGACGGCGACGATGGTCTTCTGGTCGGCTGTGGCGAGCAACGGGATGCCAACGGTGAGAATTATACGGCTCCCGACCGGCCCAAACACGCGCTCCCTACCGACGCCGGCATTGCACTGATCGTCGATCACGATGACCGTCTTTGCCGCCCGGCGCGGTCCGGCAATGCTTTCCCAGGCCGACCACAGGCCTGGTGCCGCGGCTTTGTCCACCCCCTTGATCTTGCGGCGTCTGAAACCAGCGGCAAGTGTTGCCACGAGAAACGCGGTCGCCAAGGTTGTCAGCGGCAACATAACAATGGCGGTGCCGAAAAACCAGACTGGGTTGGTATCGAGCAACGTCAGCCAAAGATAGAAGATAAGTGCAACTGGAGCTACGAACAACAGCACAGCAAAGCGGCCGAACCGTCGGCCAGCATAAAGGATTAGTCGTGACATTTAATTTGGCTCGCGAAAGAGCGCGACCCAAATCGATTGGATGGGATCGCGCTCCTATCATTCTAGTTTGAGTGTGATCTCCGCGCAAACACGTCCAGCGCTTGTCGCGCCGAAAAACAGCTTTGCACTCTTGCGGATCGCACTCTGGCCTGTTGTGATTCACAGGGGGGGTATCACGGCAGCTGCGCGACGGACCATGTCTACGAAGCTGGGATCATTTGCGTCAATTCAAGCCCTGATGAAGGCTTTCCAGGAGAGCCTGTCCGCCTCCAGGACTTCCACGAAAAGATCGTCCCTCGGCCACAGCTTCCGAACATCGAAGCAGTGCTCACATTGGCGGCCATCCGCGTGGGCGAGCAGGTGAGCGATCTCCAGAAATCCTTTCTGATAGGAGTGCCGGGCGATCTGGCAGCCCAGAAGCCGAGCTTGAAGAGCGCAATCGATCTGTGCCGGTGCGAAAGAGCGTTTGGCGACGCGAAACATCGGGAGGTCAGCTTCCGAGTCGCCAATCGCAACTGTTTCAGTATCCGGTCCCAAGACCCAATCGCGCAGAGCCGTCAGGCCGACGCCCTTATTGGTTTCATGCGCCGCAATCGTGGTGTCGATCGAGGTCTCATGGATTGAAAGCCGGTCCAGCCCCAAGCGAGTGATCATATCAGCCATGACGAGGGGCGACAGGGGGGTAGGGATACCAGGCCTGATGCCGAACCCACCAAGGACACTCGCCAAGGCCGCGCGCAATCCGCGTGGCTTGGCTTGGTATGTGAACGCTCGGATCGAGTGCTGATATCGGTCATCGATAAACACGCCGGGGATTCGACGGAGACGCGCGCGCAACTCGGCAAGTTGACGCATAGCTTCGTCGCTGATGAGAACCTGGTCGCGCTGGTTGACGGCATCCCACATATAGCTGCCGTACTCGGCTACGCCTCCGGCGAAGCCGTAAGCCTGACAGTAAGCCTTGACCTCCGCGGCCGAGCGGGCGGTGTTCAGCGCCACGCAAAATCCGTGGGTGCGCAACAGCGAGACGGCTTCGATCCCGTCAACCGTGGAACATGGGAATCCGAAACGACGCCGATCCAGAACGCCATCGATATCAAGGAAGACGAGCGGCGATCGCCATCGCACATCCTGTGCCGGCCCACAGAGAGCACCGCAGAAAACCGCGGCCTGCTCCGTGAGAAAGTGCCAAGCGCCCATGAATTGCTGATGGAGTTGCTGCTGCCTCTCGATAGGATGCGACGCGTAAAACAGCTTTTGCTGGGCCGAGTACATTGTCCAGAGACCAGCTAGCAACTTGTTGATGAAAAGGCGTTGCACCAGATCATCGTCCGCCGTCATCTCCACGTACTGCAGTACAAGCTTGCGTTCTTCCTCCGTGGAGAGCGCCAAACTCATGATCGTCTCCGCGAGATCATAGGCCGGATCGGTCGCGTTCAGCTCAGACTTGCCCATGCCGTGGTGTTCATAGTCAACCTTGAGAGGTCCGCGCGGTCCTGCAATCCACTTGGTCTGCTCCATTCTGCCATCGATAAGCGCCGGCAGCGGGGGGCGTTGTTGAGATAGCTGTCGATCCAGGCGCCGCCGCATCAATGTACTTCGCAAGAACCAAGGGTACGCCTTGCCGAGCGTTCTGCGCAGCAGCAGAAAGCCATCTTCATGCGATTTGATGCTCTTGTGTGATGTTGCTGGCGTGCTCAGAGTCAGGCTGCGAGCCCTCGCGGCCACGTAGGAAGCCGATGTTTCGATGAGTTCCTGCCGCTCGCCGGTTTGCCGGTTGGCGAAATCGGGCTGAGGATACCACTCCATGTACACTATCCCATCGCGCAGCCCGAGCATGGGCGGGACGAATCCCTGGAGTCGATGGCCGGCGAGAAATGCGTGATAGCCCAGCCATCCCCAACCGACGCTCTTGGCGAGAATGTATCGTATTTCGTGTCCGCTCGTTGTTTCGAGGTGAACTTCGTAGATGCGTTTGATGTGAGCGCCGCGATGCCTCGATAACGCTTGCAGGCGTGCGTTGAAGTCGTTGCACGTCTTGCTCTCAACTAAGCGTATGCCGATAACATCAGGGCGGGCTTGGAAGTACTCAGTGAGCCGTTGTTCAACTATTTTCGATTCGAGCAAACGAAACTTGTGCCATTGCTCGGGCTCGAGCGAGATGACAATTTGGTCCGATAGCACTTTCAGGCTATCCCTTCTCGCCGCATGGGTCGGGAAGAGAGCCTTCAGCTTGTCGATGGAAAAGCCGGCTCTGCGCGCGAGATCAATGGCCAGGACGATGGTGCTCGCCGTGTGCGGCGAGTCATCCACGACCAGAGCTGTGAACCCATGCCGGGCACAATAGTGAAGCTGCTGACGCTCCCAGCGACCTGGACCCTTGCCGGGGTGGATCGTCAGCGACGCGACCACCGGATAACCTTCAGCCTTGAGAAAAGCTTTGAGCAAAGGAGCGATATAGGAACCCGAAGTGCGCAATCCTATGATCAGGAGCGGTTGGTTGCGATCGGGAAACCGGTCGGCGAAGCGCCGTCCGAGCGCCAATATATCAAAATGCGTCGTATCGAGCCTTCGGAATAGGCTGGGGACGCCAACGTGCTTGGCTTGCAGATCAGGAGGCAGTCGCTGCGAAAGCAGTAGTTCGGCTAACCGGGCTGCCGGCTTGGCGAACGACGTGGCCCGCAGCGATCGCTCCTTGACGAAGATTGAAAGGAAATTTTCGAGTTCGGTCTGCCAACGCTCTTGCCAACGACGCACGGTTGCCTGACGTCGCCATGAATGGATGCGTGCCGCTCCTTTCAGCGCCTCCAATGCGGACATGGCGCCAACGGCCGCCGACGTGGCGCCACGCCCAAGGCGCGTCAGCACGCTTATGGGCATCCTCGGAGCTGGTCCGCGCCGATACTCTTCGACAGCGTTCAATAGTCCGCAGGACAGGAGGAATATGTTGGTAGCGACTTCGTCGGTCTGCCAATCATTTAAATCGATCTGGAGCCTATCGATTTCTCGGCCGAGATGTTGAATGGTCTCTCCGACAGTAGGATAAGCATTCAGGCACCATGAATAGGCTGCGTAGAAGTCGAGTTCCGTGGCCAACAAATATGGTTCCGTTGATGGCTCTTGATCATTTAATGTTACGACAGCCTCTGAGGTCATGTCTTTGCGCCTCCCGACGAGATTACTGTAATTGGAACGGCAATTAGGCTCCGGCTCTAGCCGCGTGTTGCAATCGTTGCCGGGCCCGGCAAACGCGATCGACTTTGCGCGAATTCAGGATGTGACTCGCGGGCAGTTGAATCTGGCGTCGTATCCATCTGGGGCTAACGGAGGGGGCAACGCATCATTCGATCAACTAATAATTTGGACGCTAAGCTCGCCTCGGTTGCGATGGTGCTTGTTGCTCCGGGGCGGGAATGTTTCGACTGCCTCTGAGGTCATGTCCCCTGCCGGTGATGGCGGCAAAAGAAAAAACAATTACGCAGGTGCGCGCTCCAACAGCGTGTTGCAGTTTTTGCCGGGCCGGGCAAGAAAGCAACCGGCCTTTGCGCGTACTCAAAACTGGGTAGAACTTGGAGGCAAGGCCCGCCGAGGAGATGAAGATAACAGCAGCCTTGTCGCCAGACTGGCTGATCAGGGCGAGAGTAAACACTGCGAATTGTGAAATTGGAGGCAAGCGAAGCTGGTCCTGGGCCGAGGTCCTCCTTGTGACAGCGCCGGAATTCTTCCATCTCCCGGCGTCGATTTCGCTAAGAAGAGTAGGGCCGAAAGCTACGGTTCGCGGTTGCTCTTTTGCGCGATTTCGGCGCCGGCAGACCCTCCCAGAATTTCGTTTCGCAAGACCTCGAAACGATGGTGGGCATCTCTTGCGCGCTGGTCGACGAGCTTGACCGCAGCCTCACTGGTCATAGGACCATCGATGATGGGTGAGGAGCGCTCGCCGATGGTTTCCTGGACGTAATAGCTGTTGTCCTGGCCGCGATTGACCGTCCATTTGAGGCGGAGTGCGGCCATAGGGCCGGGGCCCACCTTGCTATAGCCGTCGGCGTCGACCGGCGCTCGCGCGAGCGGCGGTTCGTCGATAATCGGCGTCTCGGCGTCGTCGTCGGTGAGTTGTTCAAGGATCTTCGCGATAGCCGCCAGCGCGTGATCGGCATCGGTGGGGTCGATATCTGACAAGGGCCCGTCTCCTGCTCGATATGGCAGCAAATCTGTCTCAGGGCTCACGCAACCTAGATATTACCTTGCTTCTTATTAAGGCCGAGTTGGGGCCGGGCCGGAGGGGCCGGCCCGCGCCTCTAGTGAAATCAGGCAAGTATGTCCTGATTGATGACATTCTCGCGGATGGGATGACCGTCGAGCGCGCTGAGGAGGTTGCGGGCCGTCTGCTCGCTCATGCGATCCAGGGCCTCATGCGTAACGCCTGCGACATGCGGTGCGAGGATCACGTTGGTGAGCTTGAACAGCGCGTGGCCGGGCGGTGGTTCCTGATCGAACACGTCGAGACCCGCGCCAGCGAGGCGGCCCGAGGTTAGCGCGTCATAGAGCGCCTGCTCGTCAACAAGACCGCCGCGGGCGGTATTGATCAAGCAGGCGCTCGGTTTCATACGACGTAAGCGCGCGGCGTCGAACATGCTGATCGTTTCCGGTGTCTTTGGGCAGTGAATGCTGACGAAATCGGCCCCTGGCAGCGCAGCGTCGAGGTCGGGCGCCAGTTCGCAGCCGGCGGCCTTGACCTCATCCGCAGGCTTGTAGGGATCGAACACCACCACCTTCATTTCCATCGCCAGGCAACGCTTGGCGGTGCGCGTACCGATGCGACCAAAGCCGATGATCAGGACCGTCTTGCCGAACAGGTCGAACGGCAGCATGCCAAGCCGGTGCCCCCAGGTGCCGTCCCTCACGAGCGCGTGCATTTCCGCCGCGCGTTTGGCGAGTGTAAGCATCATGAACAGTGCCTGTTCGGCGACGGAAGGGGAGTTGGCCGTGCCAGCCACCATCAACGGAACCTTCTGGCGGCTGAGAGCCGGCACGTCGATTGCGTCATAGCCGACGCCGATTCGTGTCACGACCTTCATTTCGCCGGAAGCATCGAGTTCCTTTTCGCCAAAGCGGGTCGGACCGAGCGCCACGCCATGGACTGGGGCATGCTGTCTTAGCATCGCCTCAAAATCTGGAGCGGAGATCATATTCGGAAAGGTCACGAGTTCGATATCGTCGCGAGTTTCAAGGATTGCGCGCCCGGCCCGTGAGAACGATTCGGTAACCAGAATTTTCTTTTTGTTGGTCGCCATTTTCCTGCCCTGAGTTTTTTTGCGGCGTCATCACAGCACGATGGCGGTTGCGTCGTCTAGTAGGTGCATGTGAAGGAAGTTCCAGCTTCGGGGGTGCGGGCGAGAAATTGTCGGGCCTCCTGAAATCTATCTCAGCGCGCGCAAAAGGCGTTGAGGCCGACAAAGCTGGCATCGGGTTTCACGATGATATTTGTTGGAATTCCACGAAGATAATCCTGAAAACGCCCCTTGGCCTCAAATCGCCTGCGGAAGTCGGATGCCGTGATGGCATTCGGAAACCGCGGCACGATGCCGCCACCGATGTAGACGCCGCCGCGGGCGCCAAAAGTCATCGCCAGATTGCCCGCGACGGAACCGAGGAAGGCGAAGAACATATCGAGCGTGGCTCGACTGAGATCGCAGCTGCCCTCTTGGGCGGCCTTTGTGATGGCTGCCGCATCCCGTTTTGGCGCCTGGACGCCGTCAACGTGGGCTAGCGCCTCATAGAGGTGTTCCAGGCCGGAGCCGGAAAGTGCTCCCTGCTCGATGGAGACGTGGCCGAAACGCTGGCGCAGGCTATCGATCACCCGTGCTTCGCGCTCGGACTCCGCCGGCAGGGTCGCGTGGCCAGCCTCGGTGGTGACGACAATCCGAACGCCTTTGCGTTCGACCAGACAGGACACTCCAAAGCCCGTGCCGGGGCCCAAGACCAGCTTTGGTCCAAGCATCGGCTCGCCAGTTGTCCGAACCTGCGCTCCAAGCGGGAACAAA
>JGI24705J35276_12237774_pt1 | contig 13040 bp, 6 predicted proteins | sample TergutNt197P4_FD_35276 | JGI IMG/M metagenome (IMG submission 35276)
CCCATTAACTGGGACAACACAGCGCCCGGACGCCGCACAATGGGTAATAACGAATTGCGTGTCAACAAAATTTGGGCTTTGGGCTTCTTAGGTAAAGACCTTCTGTATGCAGGAAGTCCGTTGATGGCTCATGGCGCCGGCGGTCCTAAAACTTACGACGCCGAATTTTGCAAAAAAGCGGCTGCCGCATTTGCAAAGCTTATCAATTTAGTAGAAACAGGTCAAACTCAATATTCATTGGTTCCCTTTGAAAATTACAGCGATCTTTTTTATACTTATCGTCAAAATTGGAAGATACCCGGATCCACCGAAGCTATTATGAGAGGTCCCAGCTACGAGGGTAACTCCCGCTGGAGACAAAGCGTATCGTACTTCCCCGGTGGAGGCGGAGAATTGGGAGCAATGGCGGACCCGGAACGATTGTATCCTGCTGCAAACTATGTCAATTATTTTGGGATGAAAAACGGTTTGCCGTTAGACGATCCTGCATCCGGTTTCAGTAAAACACAACCATGGAAAGGTCGCGACCCGCGTTTCTACTACAATTTCGTTTATGATGGCGTTCAAGTAGTAAAAGCGGCATTAACACCCGAACAGGAACCGCTTTGGCGATATGCTAATCTTTATACGGGCGGAAACTTCCGCACATGTACTTCACCTTGTGAAACCGGTTACTGTTTAAAGAAATTCATTATGACCGATTGTAACAATTTTGATAAAGTAAGCGATGCTTACGGCGACAATTTTATCATTATGTTGAGCTGGCTTCGTTTAGCTGACGTTTATCTGATGTATGCGGAATCTGCGGCACAAGGTTACGCTTCGCCACAGGGCAAAGACAGTCAGGTAACTTTATCGGCTGTTGACGCCGTAAACAAGATTCGTACACGGGCGGGTGTTGATCCTGTTAATTCCAAATATACAGGTTCTTTAGACTCTTTCATGTCGGAACTTCGCAGAGAACGCGCAGTGGAACTTGGTTTTGAAGCTCAACGCTTCAACGATTTGCGCCGTTGGTTGCTCTTCACGGAAAAACCCTATACCATTAAAACAAGACAGGAGTTCGACCGTTATGGAACCTTTGATCCTGCCAACCCGCAGGAAAATCAGGTGTCGGCTTTCAGAGAAGAAGTTCTGTGGGAACGCGATTATGATGCAAAGCACTACTGGTTACCGATAAAGGACGATGATGTGTATCTGTATGAAGGATTTCAACAAAATCCGGGTTGGTAATAATTTTGATAACAATAAAACAGAATAAATGATGATACAAAATCATAAAATTATAGCAATCCTGTTGGGCGCCATTGGAGCGTTCATTCCACTGGGCGCTTTTGCACAGCTGGAAACAGAAGATAATTCTTTGAAAAAAGACAGTGATTTAGTCCATGTGGCTTTTCGCACCGTAGATGAAAAAAATCTGCTTGGAGGCGTTTCTATGGTCAACGTTGAAGATATGATGACGAAGGCTTACGCTCTGAACAGCCTGTTCTATTTAGACGCTACGATTGGCGGTGTTAGCGGTGTTACTACCTGGGGAATGAACGAAACGCCTTTAGTGGTTATTGACGGGGTTCCTCGTGACGACAACAATGTGCTTCCTTCCGAAATCGCTCAGGTTACCGTTTTGAAAGGGGCTGCCGCAGTAGCTCTCTATGGCAGTCGCGCATCCAAAGGCGTGATACAGATTACCACCAAACGCGGTAAACAGGGAGATTTAAAAATCAGCATTCGTGCCAATGGCGGTATTGATGTGCCTAAAAGCTATCCGAAATATCTGGGCTCTGCCGAATATATGACTCTTTACAATGAAGCGAGAGCTAACGACGGTTTATCTCCGCTATATTCACCTGAAGACATATACAACTACGGATCGGGTATAAATCCATATCGTTATCCCGATTTGAACTTCTACAGTTCGGATTATCTGCGGAAATTTTCCACTTGGGCGGAAGCGATGGGAGAAATGACAGGCGGTAATGATTTCGCACAATATTACACCACTATGGGTTATTATCGCGATGGCTCTATACTAAAGGTAGGAGATACTAAAAACGACAATATCACACGTATGTTTGTACGCGGTAATATTGATATGAAGCTCCATGAGTTAATTACTGCCAATGTAGATGCAAATGCCACTTTCTACGATGCAACAACTACAAATACAGACTTTTGGGGTGGAGCGGCAACTCTGCGTCCAAATCATATTACTCCTTTGATACCAACAAGTTATGTCGAGCAGAATGATGATATATCGTTGGGTATGCTTAGTGCAAGCGGTCATATCATTGATGGACAATATTTTTTAGGCGGTACGCAAATCGACCCTACCAATCCGATAGCGGATGCGTATGCAGCCGGTACATCAAAATTTGTTAGCCGGCAGTTCCAGTTTAATGGAGGCGTGAACTTCAACCTGAAAAACGTTGCCGACGGTTTGTTTTTCCGCGGCAAATATGGTGTGGACTACGCTCTGACTTATTCGCAAGCTTATAACAATCAATATGCAACCTATACTCCGACTTGGACAAACTATGCCGGCGATGATATGATAGGTAGTTTGGCGCAAAACGGCAAAGACAGTAGAGACGGAAAACAGAATATTTCATCCAGTACAGGTCGATTAACCAGCTTTTACTCAGGTCAATTCGACTATACCAAAGCGTTTGAAGGCGGACATAACGTCTATGCATTGTTATTGGCTAATGGATGGCAGAGAAAATTTGCCAACCTGTATCAGGCAATTCAGAGCATTAATCTCGGACTTCAAGTGTCGTATAACTTCAATGAGAAATATTATGCCGATCTTACGATGGCGGCGCCCTACTCTTCAAAACTGCCGATGAAAAATCGCCTCGGTTTTTCTCCTGTAGGAACTTTAGGCTGGAGATTGACTAATGAAAGTTTCATGAAAAATCAGTCGGTTTTTGATAATTTGATGCTTACCGTATCCGGAGGAGTCATTAATACCGACCTCGACATCACAACAAGCGACAACGAAATGGGATATTACCTTTATAAGCCTGTATTGAACACAAGTGCAGGATGGTGGACATGGGGAGACGCTCACGGACAGAATATTATTTCATTCACTCGCGGTGAAAGCCCGAATCTCAATTATGTCAAGCGCAGAGATATTGATGCCGGCTTGAAAGGCTCGTTATTGAATAAAACAATTGTATTCGATGTTAATTATTTCAATGTCAGATTTGATGGAGATATTGCCCAAGTATCAAGTTTGTATCCAAGCTATTTTACACAATCCTATCCGGTATCTTCCTTCGTACCTTATGTGAATTACAACATCGACGACCGTAAAGGCTTTGACTTCAACGTTAATTTCAACAAAACGGCAGGCGACTTTTCTTTTACGCTTGGCGTAAATGGACTACACTATATGGATAACGTTGTGAAAAGAGACGAAAACTACGAGTTTGCCTATCAAACACGCATGGGTCGCCGGTTGAACCAAATCTGGGGATTGCAAAATTTGGGATTCTTCCAATCCCAAGATGATATTAACAATTCGCCGAGACAAACGTTTGGAAATGTAGCGCCGGGCGATCTCAAATACAAAGATCAAAATGGCGATAACACCATTGACAGTAATGACGAAGTATATCTTGGCAGTTGGAACAGCAATACTGTTTTAGGGCTTAATTTTACAGCAAAATGGAAACAGTTCACCTTCTTTGTTATGGGTACCGGATATTATGGCGGACATGGACTGAAGAACAGCAGTTATTTCTGGGCAGGACGTTCTGATCAAAAATACTCGGAGATTGTGCGCGACAGATGGACGGAAGATACCAAACTTACTGCAACTTATCCGCGTTTGACTACGACTAACGGGGATAACAGTTTTCGCAATTCGGATTTCTGGCTCTACAGCACCAACAGGTTTAATATTTCAATGGTACAACTAACTTATGATGTGCCGAAATCTACTCTTTCAACGACAGCTCTTAAAGATCTGAGCGTATATTTGGGCGGTTACGGTCTGCTGACTTTCGCGAAAGAACGCAAACTCATGGAAATGGCAGTTGGAAGCTCTCCATATACACGGACTTACAATATTGGTATAAAAGCAACGTTTTAAATGATATTAAAAATGAAACAATATAATAATTTAAGCATGAAGAAAGGCATCCTGTTATTGGTATTCATCCCGTTTCTTTTTGGTTGCGAGAGTTGGTTGAAACCCGCCCTTGAGAACAACAGGGATGAACTAACGCTGATAAATAATCCGGTTATGGCTCAGACTACATTGGGTAATGCTTATTTGAGTAATCCATTGCGTAGTTGGTCGTTCAATGACGTTGCCACTGACGACGCAGTAAGCAATGACCTTCAAAATAATAACTATCTGAAAATAGCTACCGGACAATGGACGGCAAATTTCAGCCCGATGAATAGCAACTGGCAAAACAGAAGAGGAGCTATACAGTATATCAATCTTTTCCTGAGCTTTATTCACGATGTGGAATGGTCGAAAGATGAGAGAATTAACACAATGTTCATAGACCGTTTGAACGGTGATGCCCACGGTATGCGCGCTTTGTTTAACTATCATCTGCTAAAGGATTTTGCAGGCTGGACAGATGACGGTCAATTGCTTGGGATACCTATCATGACAGAACCGGAAACCGTCGAGTCGAACTTCAACCTGCCGCGCAATACCTTCAAAGAATGTATCGGACAAATAGCTTCCGATGTGCAGGTTGCCACTGAAGACCTTCCGCTTTTTTATATTCCCGATGGTATTAATGATATCTTCAAAGATAGCGATGTGCCTTCAAGATACAGGAAAGATTACGTTACTGCGCCCGAATACTTGCGAGTATTCGGAAATTCCAACGCCGCCGGACGAATGAGCGGAGCTATAGCCGAAGCAATACTTGCACAAACCTACTTGATGGCTGCAAGTCCTGCATACAGTCAAGCCTCCGGAGTTAGCTGGGAACAAGCTGCAAACCAGATGGCGCTCGTACTCAGCAGGCTTGGAACCAACCCGATTTCACAAATTGATGCTACCGGCAAAACATGGTTCCTGACTTCATCGCTCGGAAGTGGCGTTAATCCCAAGGAAATCCTTTGGAGAGGCGACATGGAAAACACCGGAAGCGGAGATAACGATTTGGAAAGGAACAATTTTCCGCCTACATTATACGGAAGAGGACGCATCAACCCGACTCAGAATTTGGTGGATGCTTTTCCAATGATAGACGGATATCCGATTTCGAAATCAAGCAGCTACGATCCGAATAAACCCTATGAAAATCGCGATCCGCGCCTGGCTTTGTATATCGTTTATAACGGCAGCACATTAGGAACTACTACCATCTACACCGCAGCCGACGGAACAGACAACAATGCGCTCTTGAAAACAGAGACGTCCACACGCACAGGCTATTACATGAAGAAGTTTTTGCGTCCGTCCGTATCGGCAAATCCTTCCCAAACGAACAATATTAATGGCTTCAAATCGTATATCCGCTACACCGAGATATTCCTCGGTTATGCTGAAGCTGCAAACGAAGCTTGGGGACCCCAAGGAACCGGAAGCAACGGCTATTCGGCTTACGATGTTATTAAAGCCATTCGTCTTAGGGCGGGCATTACCGGAGGCGATGCTTACCTCGAATCTATCAAAGGCGATAAGAATGCGATGCGTGAATTGATACACAACGAACGGCGTTTGGAGCTTTGCTTTGAAGGAAATCGTTTCTGGGATTTGCGGCGTTGGAAAGATCCTATCACAGAGCCGGCAAAAGGAATAAGTATCAGCGGAGGAACATATTCGGTCATACCGGTGGTAGAACAACGGTCCTATGCCGATTATATGTATTACGCTCCTGTTCCATACAGCGAAGTACTCAAATTTAACGCTCTTACTCAAAACAGCGGATGGTAAAACTTTTAAAAAATTAATAAAGATGGATAAAATGAAAAAAATATCATTAATAATCTTGACAATAGGCTTTATATTTTCTTCGTGCAAAAATGGCAATATGGAGTTCCCGGATTACGATTACTCAGCTGTTTACTTTGCCTATCAAACACCTGTACGTACAATCGAACTCGGCACCGATTATGTCATCGACAATACGCTCGACAACGAGCACAAATGTCAGATAATGGCTACCGTTGGCGGTCTTCGCGAAGTAAAGCAGGATATAGAGATAGATTTCAATGTAGATAATAGCCTGTGTAACGGTCTCGAAAACGTGGAAGCCATGCCTTCGAATTATTATACGCTGTCGGATAACAAAATAATTATCAAAAAAGACAGTAAAATGTTAGGTGGAGTCGTTGTTCAACTAACCGACGCTTTTTTTGCCGACCCATTGTCGTTAACGACTAACTATGTCATTCCTTTGGTGATGACTAATGTTAAAAATGCCGACAAAATACTTACGGGAACCCCTCTTGTTGATAATGCGAATCGCTTAAAACCTGAAGATTGGGATGTTGCTCCGAAAGATTATATACTTTATGCAATTAAGTACCTCAATCCTTATGACGTAATTTATCTGCGCAGAGGAACGGATAATATTACAATAGACGGGGCTACAACTACCGAAACACGAAAAGGTCCCTACTCTACTCCGGAAGGAGACGAAGTTATCAGATTGAACTCGATTTCAATGAACGCATTAGAATTTCCCGTAACTAATCAGAAGGTCAATAACGTTAATTTGAATATGACATTCAGATTGAACTTCGACCCCGCTACTCAGAAATGTACGTTTGCAAATGGAACATGGAAAGATAACCAATTGGTAAATGAATATACTTTTCTGTATGCAGAAGATGTAGATGACAAAGCCAAAACACATACCCAAAAAAGTTTTCGTGTGTTCGATATCGCGGTTTCCGGTAGCGGAGAATATGTCAAAGACGGAGAAAAAAACAGTTGGGGTAATAAAGACCGGGATGCTCTCTATCTTACATATAACGATGATTATAAGGTTGATGATATGGTAAGGGTAGGGATAGAAGATAAAAACAATCCTAATGTAATCACTTGGGAAGAATGGGTGGTAAATAAAACCTACTCGATAAGTTACGCTACTGAAGATGTCTTGGTTTTCAGAGACAGAGGCATCAGCTTAGAAACATTTGACCCTGTGTTAATACCATAATGTTTAATTTTTAATGATAATATTGAAGAATATGAAGAATAAAGTTAAAATAGCATTATACTGCTTCGCGTTAGTCTTAGCAATGGCTTCATGTGCAGATGAAAAATTGTTGGAGTTTCAGATAACCAAACCGCTTTCTATAGCAGATGTGGAATATTTGAACTCTTATGATGCTCTAAAGACCTACGTTGACCGCTCTGCAAACGCGAATTTTAAGTTGGGAGCCAGCGCTTCTATCGCCGACTTTACAGGCAAAGGACTAATATATCGTTTGCTTTCTGCTGATTTCGATGAAATTTCGGTTGACGGAATGACACAAGGACCGGTAGTCAGTGACAATGGCGCTTATGATTTTGGTAATATTTCCACATTATTGGCGGTAGCCGGCGACACCCAAGTTTCTGTTTTCGGAAACTCTCTTGTTTCTCACGAAAAACAGGGCGCAACTTTTCTGAACGGTTTGTTAGCGGATAGCTTGATAATAGACATGGTATGGGTCGCAAGCGGAATCGACGGCGAAATGCTCGTCAACGGCGACTTCGCATCCGATGACTATAGCCAAAGTTTTATAATACAAAACGGTGGAACTACGGGGGAACTAACAACCGGTCCCAACGGCGTCGGACGTGCTTTGAAGGTAATCAATCCGGCAGTTCAATCTGCCGCTTATAATAGTCAATTTATTATAAAGTGGGATGGAAATACGCCTATGAAACAAGGCGAACAATGGACCATAAAAATGGATTACAAATCGGATGTTGCCTGCGATTTCGGCAATCAGGGTCAATCAGGTCCCGGCAATTATCAGATAAGCAATCTAATTCCGAGTATGTCCTCAACTTCCGCATGGCAAACCTTAGATATAACAATTACAGTTGATGCGAATCAGGCAAGCAAGGGCGTTACCGCTATTGCATTCGATCTGGGAAATACGGCAACCAATTATTATTTTGCAAACGTTTCTGTGTACAAGCATCCTACTATAACAGAAACCGAAATGCTCGTAAATGGCGGTTTTGAGGATGCCGACTGGAGTGCAAGTTTTATAGTACAAAACGGCGGAACGACGGGAGAACTAACAACCGGTAATAACGGCGTTGGAAACGCTTTGAAGGTAACCAATCCGGCAGTTCAATCTGCCGCTTATAATAGTCAATTTATTATAAAGTGGGATAAGAATACGCCTATGTTAGAAGGCGAAACATGGAAGCTTAGTATGGATTATAAATCGGATGTTGATTGCAGTTTCGGCAACCAGGGTCAATCAGAACCCGGCACCTACCAGATAAGCAATATAATTCCGAGTATGTCCTCAACTTCCGCATGGCAAACCTTATCAACATCAATTACAGTTGATGCGAATGTGGCAAGCAAGAGCATTTCTGCTATTGCATTCGATCTGGGAAATACGGCAACAAGTTATTATTTTGATAATGTTTCCATGATTAAAGTTGCTGAGGGTTCTGCCGGTAGTTATAAGCCGGATACAACCAGAATTCCAAAAACTCCGGAGCAGAAAACTGCAATAGTTACGGAAGAACTGAACAATTGGATTCAGAAAATGATGGAAACTGCCGGCGGTAGTATCAAAGATTGGACAGTGATTGACAAACCGATGGATGACGCTAATCCGACTCAATTAAGAACTGCCCCTGCAAATCCTGCGGCAGGAGAATTTTACTGGCAAGACTATCTCGGAAAAGATTATGCGCGTGTAGCAGTTCAATTAGCCCGTCAGTATGGCGGAAATGATTTGAAACTTTTCGTAAGAGACAGTAATTTGGTTAATAGCGCTAAATGTCAAGGGTTAATTGATATGATCAAATACTGGGAAGGAGACAATGTGACCAAAATTGACGGTATCAGCACAATTTTGAATTTGACTTATTCGTTAGACGCAACAACGCAAAAGGCGAATGAAGACAATGTCGTTGACATGTTAACTTCACTGAAAGGAACCGGTAAATTAATAAAGATTGCTTCAATGGATATGAATCTGAAAAATGCAACCGGAGCGCTGATTAATACCGTTAACGTTACCCGCGACCAGCAGCTGGCAATGGGAAAATACTATAACTTCGTTATTCGTAAGTTTTTTGAAATCATACCTGCAGCTCAACGCTACGGTATTACTCTGAACCCGATTGAATCTACATCCAATGCAGGTTTGTGGAATAGCGATTATAGCCGCAAATTTACTTTCTCGGGAGTTGCCGATGGTTTGGCAGGGCATGAGGTAAGTTTTCAGTAAAATATTAAAAGAATAAAAAAATGAAAAAATATTTTATATTATCGATTGCAGCTGTTATGGCGTTAGCCGGCTGCAACTTGAATGATGACGTCATAATAAAGCAAAACGGAAAGGACACGACTGTTGTTCCTTTAACAGGAATTACATTAAGTACAAATGCGACTGAAATTATGGTTTCAAAAAAACAACTTATTTACGTTACCTACGCCCCCACTGAAGCGAGCAACAAGACAATGAACTGGTCTTCAAGCGCAAGCGCTATAGCTTCCGTTGACAAATGGGGAGAAGTAACAGGGGTAAGTGAAGGTATAGCTACCATAACCGCTGTTTCGGAAGATGGCGGATTTAAAGCCGAATGTATAGTAACCGTCGTTCCTAATGTGGCAAATCCCGTTACAGGAGTAACGATGAGCGATCCCGAGCTGACTATTCCAACAGCTAAAAGATATACTTTGACTGCAATCATAACTCCGGATGACGCGGATATCAAAGATGTTAATTGGAGTTCATCGAACACGGATGCGGTTTCAATTAATGACGATGGCGTAATAACAGGCTTAAAACCGGGTACTTCAACTATTACTGCAACAACTGTGGATGGCGAATTTACCGCAACCTGCGAGGTTACTGTGACGGAAGATTTCTCAATCGAAGATTTTGAAGCTTACCCTGTAGGAACCGTTTTACCCTCAGCCGGATGGAACGCCACACCTCAAGGTAAAACAGAAGTTGCGCTTTCACCGCAAGATGACCCCGGTGGTTCCCTCGGACTGGGTCTGGTTGGACCGGGACAGGTATTGCTCATATACGGAGATGTCGTTAATGCAACCTATGGAAACATGGGCTCAAATCGGGTAGCTCCTCAATTTGAAGTCACGTTGCCTGCCGGAAAAGTATTGGGCGATTACACAAGTTTGCTCTTTGACGCGTATGTTTACCGGGGCAAAGATACCGGACCTCAAGACAATCTTGGTGATGCCGAATCAGGATGCGGTTGGTTCGGATCAGGCGTGCATCTCAAAATTAATGATGTACAGGGAGGCTCTACTAATTTGCGAACACTTGGCGAGCCCGCTTATGTTGGTCCCGGCGGAGAAATAAAAGGAGATGGAAGCAATTGGCCGGCAAAAACATGGGCAAGAGGTATTAAATTAGATTTGAGTGTATTGGCTTCTGCAGATTTTGACACGGTTAAATCGCTTAACTCATTTACACTGGTATTTGGTACGGAAAGCGGTTATGCCGTATATTGTATTGATAATGTTATCTTGAAAAAATAATTTTATGCTAACAATTAATTATAGAGACGTGGCACGCCACGTCTCTATTCTATTTATAATCTCTATAACCCTTCTTTTGGCATCATGCGCTAATAGCGATCCTGTGAAAGTAGTGATAGTAGATGAAAAGCCCGGTGGAAATACGCCTGAAGATACGGTTAAGCAGCCGCTTGGCATTAATGATTATAAAGATCTGAAAACCTATATCGACCGTTCGGCAAGCCCGGTTTTTCAACTGGGTGTAGGTGTGTTGCTGAACGACTTCGTTGCCAAAGGAGACATTTACAATTTACTCACAGCTAATTTCGACCAAATAACCTTAGGCAATGAAATGAAAGAGGATGCTATCGTTCAAAACAACGGAAGCTTGAATTTTGGAAATCTTCCGCAACTGCTGACGATTGCGAAAGACGCCGGTATTTCCGTTCACGGGCATACCCTTCTCTGGCATTCGCAACAGAGAGCTTCTTACCTGAACAGTTTGATTGCGCCGGCAATTTCTCCTGACGATAATTTATTGGAGGCTAACCTGATAGAAAATTCCGATTTTGAAGCAAATACAAACGGATGGAACAGCTGGGGAGCCAACAATCCTACGCGCGGACGAACGGAAGCCGGTGGAGGATATGGAGGCGGTTATGCTATGTGGCTTACTAATCCGGTTGTAGGAAGTTCATGGTATGCTCAGGTGGCATACGATTTACAAACGGCTTTGCAAAACGGCTCACGCTATCTTCTTAACTTAAATATAAAAGGCTCAAAAGCCGGAGCAATTTCCGTAGGTATGCAAAATCCGGATAACTACGCGGGAGTTGGCTCTTTCGGATTAGTCAATATTACCGAAGACTGGTCGGAAGTTACGCTCCTGACAACTATTACCGGAGTCAATGCCAAGCGTTTTATTTTTGATTGCGGCGAATATGATGGCACTATTTATTTCGATAATGTAACGCTTCGCCGTGTAAAAACGGGAGTGAGCGACCAGCAACTCTATGTTGAAAAAACGGCTGCCGAGAAAGATGCAATTCTTACGGCTGAGTTGGAAAGATGGGTTAAAGGCATCATGGGAGTTGCCGGCTACTACGTTAAAAGTTGGGATGCTATGAACGAGCCTATGTCTGACGGTCCCGATCCTTCTCAGTTGAAAACAGCCCCTGCCAACCCGGCTGCAAACGAATTCTACTGGCAGGATTATCTTGGTAAAGATGTTGCAGTGAAAGTCATACAGTTTGCACGGCAATACGGAGGAAACGACTTGAAATTGTTTATCAACGACTACAATTTGGAATACAACTTGGATAAATGTAGGGGATTGATACAATATGCTTCTTACATCGAAAGCAAAGGCGCTAAAGTGGATGGTTTCGGAACGCAAATGCACATCAGTTTGGATACGGATAGCAACAAGATTGTGCAAATGTATAAACTACTTGCCGCTACCGGAAAATTAGTCAAGGTTACCGAACTCGATATCGGGCTCGGCGGCAACCCTGTAATAACTACGCCTAATGCTACGGAAGACAATTATCAGGCGCAGGCGAAAATGTATCGTTTTGTAGTGGAAAAGTATTTTGAAAACATTCCTGCCTCGCAGCGCGCCGGTATAACGGTCTGGAGCCCGTTCGACAGTCCGGCAGACGGCGGGTGGCGTGCCAATCAACCCATCGGTTTGTGGACGATAAACCATGTCAGAAAACCGGCTTATGCCGGATTCGCCAATGGCTTGGCGGGCAAGGAGATAAATTGAGAATCTACTCCCATTTGCGTCATTTGTGCTATTTGTGTCCAAAAACACTCATGTTGGAGCGAGGGTATAACCTTGTTCCGGCATGGGTATTCTTAACCCAACTTGCAGCGCTCATTCCGTATCTATCTGTTTTTCAAGTTCGGCAGTTTTCTGAGGTTCAATAAGCCGGATTTTGTAAACTATTTCCATTGAAAGGCTTACATCGATGCTATCCCTGCGTTTTTAACAGTATTTTTACTAAAACACCTCCATTTTTAATATTCCCTAACTAAAATGCCTTCAAGCTGGGTTAAGAATATTCTACAGTAGTTAATCCAATTCCGTTTCCCTTTTGATATGACAAAATAAGGCTTCTGAATGGCGCCGAATGAGCGGAAAACCCGTTCTACGCCGGGTATCATGGAACCTTCGAAGTCGAATGAGGCGGCAACGTTCGATACCTCACGAATCGCTTCGGACAATACCAAAAGATGCGCACCCGATTTCCGTCCTGTCGAATCGCTTCCTCCGGCAATGTAATAGGCACAGTTTTCCTGCCATACGAAAAAGACCGCAGCACGCAATTGTCCGGATTGGTCAAACGCTCCCCATGTATTCCCTTGATTTCTTGAATA
>JGI24705J35276_12237773_pt1 | contig 13027 bp, 6 predicted proteins | sample TergutNt197P4_FD_35276 | JGI IMG/M metagenome (IMG submission 35276)
TCACAGACGGACATGTGTTTGTTCAGGATGGAAATACCTTATGCGAAATCGACGCCGATAATAATTTAACGCCAATTGTTGATATCGCCGACAGAATTATAAACGTATATCAGAAAAGTGACGGAGACTTGATTCTATTTCTGGAGCATCAAGGTATTTTTCATCTGTCGTCTTCTCGAAAACTGATTCCGGTAAACAGAGTAACCAATGCTGTTTTCAATGAATTTAAGATTTTTTCATGCACGCTATCCTCCGACAACAAATTTCTGGCGGGAACAACTCAAAATGGTCTATACATACTTGATTCAATGTGCGTTATATTGCAAAATACGGGAGCGGCGGATGGACTTCCTTCTACGACGGTTTTGAGCGCTTATACCGATAAAGAGAATAACATCTGGATGGGCTTGGACGGCGGCGTAGCTTTGTTGAATCAGGGACGCGGCGAACGGTATTTCTCTCCTTCGCCTGCCATTGGAAATATACACGATATATTGAAGGTTAACGATAAGGTGTATATAGGCACCAATACCGGTTTATACGAGATGTTTCCCAATGGAAACTGTGCATTAATCAAAGGAACGACGGGACCTGTATGGTCGATATACAATATTGCGGGAAAGTTGGTTTACACACACGATTTGGGTGTTTATACCATGGAAAGCGACCTCCCCGAATGTATCCGGAAAAGAGGTGCAACTTCATTGGTAAGGACGACAACCGACTCAAATGTTTTTATAAGCAGCGATTATTACGGATTAAGTTGTTACAAGCTTGTAGGAGGAAAATTAACGTATATTGATAAAGTTAAGAATTTTGACGGAAACGCACAGCGTCTGTATGTAGATAAATACGGCTCTTTGTGGACAATCATCCGCCGCACGGGATTTCTCCGGATTCAACTGTCGGAAGATAAATTGGCAGTTATTAATACCAAATTATATACGCCTCCGGGCGCAAAGTCCAATTTATTGTTATCGACTTTAGACGGTAATTTGATGTTTTACAACGGACAAATGCCTTTTTATTACGATATTCACTCGGATAGTCTGGTTCAAGACAAATATGCTTCTTCGATATTCAAACTCTGTGGTCCCGATTTGACCAATTTCTACCAATTTGAAAATCTCTTTTGGTATCAATCGCCCGACGACATCGGTTATGTAATAAGGGATGGTAGCCGGCTTGAAAAATGTTCGGGAATATTTTCGAGCATTTACAATAAACGTATCGGACCTACCGTTGCACAATTGGAAAATAATGTATATGCAATTGGTTATCAGAATGGTATTGCATTTTATCAAATGAACGGATGCGTTCAAAATTGTTTGCAGATACGAATGATAAAAACTTATGGAGTAGGCGAGCCTGTTTATCATAATACAGAGGAAAAATATTTTAAATTACCTTATAATAAGCATAATATCAATATTTATCCAACCCATCTTAATCCGGACAAACTCATTGAATATCGGGTTTTGGAAATGGATACTCTCTGGAAAACAGAACAGATAGACAATGCACTCTCCATAACCTATCTGGAATCGGGGAGATATACGATTCAACTAAGAAATAAAGCCGACTTTCAGCATCCCGTGCAGGAACTTTCTTTTCGAATAGATAGACCTTGGTTATTGAGTGATTGGATGATATTTACGTATGCAATTTGTTTCACGGGAATTATTCTTTTAATTATTCTTTATTTTAAACGCAAAACCCTGAAAGAAAAGCAATGGCTGGAAGAAAGCAAACGCCGGAAAATAGAAGAAATGGAGAATAAAAATCTGAAACAGCAACAGCGTATCTCGGAACTGGAAAAAGAAAAACTAAGAATTGAGTTGCAGGAAAAAGACAAGCAGTTGTCAATTATTACAATGAATGATATAAAACGAAATAATTTGCTTGTTGACCTGAAAAATGACATCACTTCATTGGCTCATTCGGTAGAAGGGACTGCTAATATAATGATGGTAAAGCAGGCTATGAAAAAAATAGATTCGGAATTGAACAACAAGGAAAGCTGGGCTATTTTTGAACAATATTTCAATGCAATTTTCGATGGCTTGATGGACCGTTTGGCAGCCAGGCATCCGCAATTGACGCAATCGGATTTACGTCTTTGCGCCTACTTAAAATTGAAACTGAATAATAAGGAAATAGCGGATTTATTGAATATCTCCTATCGCAGTGTTGAGATGGCAAAATATCGTTTGCGTAAAAAGTTGGGGCTGGGGTTGAACGACAACTTCAGCGTACTGCTTAACGATGCGGCAGAAATAAAAGAATAGGATAATATCAGGCTAAACTGTTAAAATAAAAAGTGTAGGGCTTTTGTAGGGTCATAAAATGTAAAAAACCTTTTCTCTGTTCATACCTTTGCTTGTCTATTTAATTTTCGAGCGAATAATTTTTGAAATATGAATGTATAACGATATAAAAATTATGTCCTGATGAAAAAAACACCTTTCATTTTATTTTTATTCTTCTTATTTTCTATGGTAAGTTATGCACAACAACAACGTGTCATAACAGGAACGGTGGTTGCATCCGACGGAAGCGGACCTCTGGTAGGAGCTTCTGTTAATGAAAAAGGAACTACTACCGGTACCATGACGGATATTGACGGAAAATTCAGCCTGTCGATTTCTTCCGACGTTAAGGTTATTGAAGTTTCCTATATCGGATATGAAACACAAACGCTATCCGTATCAAACAAAGATGTTTTCAACATCTCGCTGGCAGAACGGACGAACCAGATGGACGAAGTGGTTGTGGTTGGTTATGGAACACAACAGAAAAAATTAGTGACAGGGTCCATTGTCGGCGTAAGTGCGAAAGAGATTGCCGCCATCCCCAATGACGGACGCGTGGAAACAGCCCTTCAGGGACGTACGCCCGGCGTTATTGTTGCGGCAAATTCCGGTCAGCCGGGAGATGCTTCAACTGTGATAGTACGTGGCATTTCTACATTTTATGGAGGAACCTATCCGCTGTGGGTAGTCGATGGGGTCATCACTTCCGATATCAGCTATTTGAATCAATCGGATATTCAATCCATTGAAGTGTTGAAAGATGCGGCGTCGGCGGCTATCTACGGAACACGAGCCGGTAACGGCGTCATCTTGGTAACAACCAAACAGGGCAGCGAAGAAAAATATAAGGTTACGTACAATGGATTTGCCGGTACGTCCGCTCCCGCACGATTAGCGCCTCTAACCAATGCTACACAGTATGCCACTTTAATGAACGAGATGACAATGAATGGGATTGCAGCAAGCGGCAATGCAGCTCCGCTTCCGTTTCCCGACCCAAGCAGCTTGGGCGCCGGAACCGATTGGCAAAATGCGATTTTCTCCAATCATGCATTCAGAACAAATCATGATATCAGTTTGCAGGGAGGAAATAAAAACGCCAACATCTTTGTCTCGCTGAGCTATCAGAATCAGGAAGGCATCATTTTACCTCAAGTATCGGGTTTTGAAAAATATTCGTTTCGTCTGAACCACAATGAAAATATCGGGAAAATATTTAAGTTCGGGCAGGCTATCGCTTTTGCAAGAACCGACCGGAAAGCCGTTTCAACCAACAGTCAGTTAAATGGTCCTGTCATCGACGCATTGAATATGGACCCTTTAACGCCGGTTATTGCGAATCTTTCTCCGGAAGAGCAAATGGAAATTGCGCCATATTCTCAAAGCCCATACATTGTACGGACACCTGATGGAAGAGCGTATGGCATGGCAGGAACTGTGGGTACGTATGGGTCTGTAGGTCAAGAAATTGTTAACCCGCTTGCATGGGAACAAACGGTGTTGGGTAATCACAATTACGCCGAGCGTTTTGTTGGAAATACCTATTTGGAAATAGACCCGATTAAAGAGCTGGCTATTCGGTCGCAAATAAACTTAAACAGAAATTATTCCGGCAGCTGGACGTTTTGGCCGCAATACTATCTGAATACCAATCAACAAAATCCTTATGCACAAGTGAATGCTTTAAGTTTAGGCAACAGCGTGGGCTTGTCCTGGAACTGGGACAATACCGTCTCTTTTACCAAGTCGATAAAAGAACATACTTTTGGCGTCACGGCGGGATATGCTATGTCTAAAGACGGGTTAGGCACGAGTACCAGCGCTCAATACAGAGATTTACAGTTGCCCGACTATAATAATTATAAGCAAGCCAATTCTTACTGGCCAAAGGATGGAACCATTACTCAAGGAAGTATGAATACCAATTACACGCCGCATACGGTTTTATCCGTGTTCGGCAGATTGAATTACAATTATGCTCAAAAATATTTGGCTACGGTGATTATAAGACGCGACGGCTCTACGAGGTTTGGCTCGGCTAACAAATGGGGGTCATTCCCTTCCCTATCGGTGGGATGGGTTCCTTCGCTGGAAAAATTCTGGACGGTCGGCGCCGACGCCATTGATTTCTTGAAAATCAGAGCCGGTTATGGCGTCATCGGTAATGACAATTTGGGCGATTTCAATTACACATCTACCATTTCATCAGGGAATTGGTATCCGATAGGAACGGACGGTTCATACGTACAGGGACAGGCTCCAACCACACTGTCGAACCCCAATTTGAAATGGGAACAAACAGCGCAAACCAATATAGGAGTTGATATCCGTTTTTTGCGTGATTTTAACTTTTCGTTTGATTACTTTGATAAAAAGACAACCGGTTGTCTTCTACTAAATCAACTCCCTTCTTATGCCGGCGTCACCAGCCAACCCTGGGCAAATGTGGGCAATATCGACAACAAGGGCGTCGAGCTTCAATTAGGCTATAACAAACGAATAAACGACTGGACAGCGGGAGTAACTGCTAATTTTGCAACCCTTAAAAACAAAGTTACCTATCTTGGAGTGGGAACCGATTATATAACAGCGAATGCGGCAGGCGTTCATAATATAACTTCAGGAAGCATAACCAGAAGTTATGTCGGATATCCTGTCAATGGTTTTTGGGGTTATAAAACAAACGGTATTTTCCAAACGCCGGCTGACGTACAAAATTATACAAGTTCGGACGGAACGGTGATACAGCCCAATGCAGCGCCCGGAGATTTCCGCTGGGTGGACCAAAATGACGACGGAACAATTGACAGCAAGGATGTAACCTACTTAGGTTCGCCTTTGCCTACTTATAATTACGGGCTTAATTTAACGGTCGGATATGGAAACAAAAGCATCGGTAATTTCGACCTGACGGTATTTATACAGGGACAGGGAGGTAATATGATATTTCAGCAATATCACCGGTTAGATGTAGGACCTTCTAATTTCACGCTTGATTTCCTGAACAGGTGGACAGGAGCCGGCAGCACAAATTCATTTCCTGTGCTGTTGGATAATACTGCCGACGCCAGAAATCAAAATTATTCGAGAATGTCTGATTTTTATCTGCATAAAGGCGATTTTATGCGGCTCAAGAATGTTCAATTGGGATACAGCCTTCCGGAAACAGTATCAAGAGCAATCACGGCAGAGAAGATTAGAATCTACGTAGCTGCCGAAAATTTGGCAACGCTCACCCGTTATAGCGGATACGACCCTGAAATAGGCGGAAACGTATTTGGCGTCGATAGCGGAAACTATCCGCTGCCTCGCACTTTAATGGTTGGACTTAATTTACAATTTTAACACACAAAAGAGTATGACAATCAAAAATTATATCAACAAAAAACAAGGATTAAAAGTTTTATCCATTCTGGTGGGAACGGGAATGGGAATCATGTCCTGTACTGATGAGTTGACCGTTGACCCTACGATAAATGCTAAAATATTTGTAGAAAATTTTTATGCGGATTCTACACAGTGCTATTCGGCGCTGGCGGCAGCATACGGCGCAGTGAGAGTATATGCCGGATGCTTTTACAATCAAACGGCTACCATGAACTCCGGTTCCGACGAATGTTATTGCGGAGGCGGTAGCGCTACGGACGGTTCCGGATTGCAAAACTTTTCCAATTATACAATGGATGCTAACAATGTGGGATGGCCTACAAATTCAGCCAGCGCAGCTTCTACCAATGGTCCGGCTTACCTGTGGTGGAGCTACTACTTAGGTATAGCTAACGCCAATGCTTTGCTGGATAATATAGGTCCCGTCATTAAAATATCCGATGCGTTAAAAGCAAGGATGATAGCAGAATGTAAAGCGCTGCGGGCTTATTATTACTTTAATCTGGTGCGTATGTGGGGAAATGTTCCGTTATTCACAAGTTCATTGAGCGGAGGTCAAGTTTATGATGTAACGCAATCGTCTTTAGCGGATGTTTACAGCCAAATAGAGCAAGACCTGTCCGAAGCTATTCCGGATTTGCCCTTACCCGGTAATTTTACAGCCGACGATGCCGGAAGATTTACGCAAGGCGCTGCGACGGCTTTGTTAGGAAAAGTATATCTCTATGAAGGCGATGGCGTGCCGGGCGCTAAAAATCCCGACGGAAGCGACGCTTTACCCGGCGACCTTTCCAAATATACCTTAGCGGTGCAAACCCTGGCGAAAGTGAACGGCTCGCAAAGCGGCGCCACATTCGGCAGTCCTTACGGATACCAATTGTTAACGAACTATAACGACCTGTGGAGCAATAAAATGACAGCGGCAACTCCTCTGTTTGGAAATGCTCCCGGAAAATTCAATTCGGAATCTATTTTTGAAGATGCACATACCAATCAAGCGAAAAACGGATGGGCTTCCTCTTCGAGGGGCGAGGTTAATTATACCCCTTTCTTTCTGGGAAATATGATGAATTGCATGGTAGGTCCCCGCGGTTACGTGATTAACAACGTAGCCTCCAATCCGGCGCCTAATTTAAGTACGCAGGGCAATTGGAGTTTTAATGTCATCACTCCGGACTGTTACAACTGGATGAAAAGCAATATGACAGGAACGGATAATCGTTTTTCCGTCAGCATTTTTGATGCGACGGCAATGGTTGACGCCGGTTACATAAAATACACTCCCGGAAATATGGATACCGGCTATTTCTTATATAAGTTCATGCCCTTAGTATCCGACGAAGGACATTTGGGAGGCGACGTCGTATTAAACTATCAGCAGGATACTTATATCATTCGGTTAGCCGATACTTATCTGATGGAAGCGGAAGCGCTGCTGAAAAGCGGCGGAGACGCCAACCGCGCCTTGGCGCTGGTAAACGCGGTACGCTTACGGGCGGGAGCTACGCCATTGACAGGCGCTCTTAGCCTGCAACAGATTTGGGACGAACGCCGGCTGGAATTGATGGGTGAAGGAACGCGCTGGTTCGATTTGGTTCGCACGGGACAGGCGGCTTCCGTCTTGGCTTCCAGAGGATTCAAAGCAAATAAGAACGAATTGTTTCCAATTCCCGCTACCGAGTTGATGAATCTGAATTTTCAACAAAACTATGGTTATCCAAAATAAAATAAAGTTATGAAAATAAATAAGAAAACAGCTATCATAACCGGTATAGTAATATTGGTTGTATCCACGAATTTATTCTTAAGTTCCTGTCAGGAAAAAGAGCCTTCGTTGGGAACGCTTCCGGTTCCCGGTTTTATCTGTGTTCCATTAACGCCAAACGATTCGGAGATATGGAATATGGAGTTGATTAATACGACGCCGACTCCAAACATTGCTTTTTGGAATATTCCCGATATGGGAATGAGATTACAGGGCGATACGGTAAAACTTGTATTTATTTATGCCGGCGACTATACGGTACAGTTAACGGTAGCAGGTCAAGGAGGCGTGGATTCTTGCACACAAGTAGTAAATATTGCGGAAAGTAATCCTTACGCAGTAAATTCCAGTACGATATTAGGACTTTTATCCGGCGCGGGATTAAAACTCAGTCAACGGACATGGATTCCCGAAAGAGTGGTTAACTCCGTTATTGTATGGGATTCTTACGCTGATTGCTTAGACCAGATAGACGGAAACACAAGCGGCGCCTGGTGGGCTTTCGGACCCGGAGAGATTGCAACCGACGGAACCGGTCGCGACGGATATTTGGATGATAAATATACTTTTACGCTCGACAGGGTAGGAAAATTTATCTATGATGATAATAATACGGTATTCCTGGATAATGGCGGTTCGGGATGGACAGCGGCTTTGCCTGACCCATGGAACGCTACTTTAGGCACTGTTTCTTCAACCGATCTTTATAATCTTGTTCCTGAACTTAAACCATGGGGAAGCGGCAGTTTCACTTATGCTACCGCCAACCTTCCGGCAGGCGCAATGCATAGAGGGACTATTACCTTAAACGGATTAGGCGCTCATCTCGGTTTTCCGGATAAAGCCAATGCAAGCGCAGACATAGTTCCTACCGCGACGTCTATTACTTACGATATTCTGAGAATAACGCAAAATTTAACGGATGCAACTACGGGGGCTGCTTATGACGAAATTATACTTGGCGTTAGCGAACCCGGACTTGTTTGGACATTTATGATTAGATCCGACCAATGAAACTTCTGTTTTTATTAATAATTACATTAACAATTAAATTTCTAAGTGTATGAAAAAAATTAACTTTTTATTTAGTATGGTAGCAGCAATGCTATTGCTGTGCGGAACGAGCGCCTTTGCTCAGACACAAAACGTTAGCAGCCAAGCGCAATTAATAGCCGCTGTGAATGCCATGAAGACATCCGGCGGAACGATTGTGTTGAAAGCTCCGTATGACAATTCGGTGATTGCAGGAACGACTGTTCCCGGTTTAGCTATCGGCGGAGCTCCCGGCTCCGTTAATTTATCGGCTTCCGCGCTGATTACTATTGATTGCGGCGCTGATTGCCTCTCGGTTTATGGTAATGGCACTTCAGCTAATAACGGAAATTTGATTATCGGCAACAATATTTTTGTTACCGGTTCCGGTCCGCTGACTATTGAAAACTCTATGTCGGCAGTTACTTCTTCTCTTAGTAGAGGAACAATTGAAGTAGCGAGCGGAGGAATAGTAGAGAATACCAGCACTGCTTCAGGCGCTATAGCAATTAACGCCGGAGGAGGTAGAAGTGTTCTCGACGCAGGAGGTACGGTTATAGTAAATGCTCCGTTGGGAATTGGTATCGAAGCTCATAACAGTTATACTACCATAATTACCGGCGGACTTATCTTAGCGAGTGGTACAGGCTCTACAGGTCTTGTGATTGGCGGTACGCCGGGTACTAACATGAACATAGCCGGCGTTGAAATTGATATGACCGGAAATTCTTCTGTAGGTATATATGCTACAGGAGGCTGGTCGGCAATATTAGAAAATGTTACAATAAACACAACATCTTCTGCTAAAACGGATATGGCTATTGTTGCAGACACCGGCTCAGGCATCCTTATATCGAATGCAGCAGGAAAAGACGGTACTAAAATCAAATCATCCATTCCCTACTCGGGCGACGGAAGTATTATTGATGCAAGACAAGACGTAACTATCACCCCCAGCGTTGCTCCCGGGAACATAAGCTTTCCGCAGGTTATCAATTTTACGGCTACCTGTGTGAATGCGAATGTGAATAGCGGCGCTCCCGTTGATGTCGCAGCTCCTCTTGTAGCCAGCACGGTTCAATCGACTGTCACGGGCGCTCCATCAAACCCGACGGCTCCGTCCCCTGCGGTTAATTTGACCGCTGCCGGTACTGTTTATGCAGCTGTTGCTCTTGTGGGAACATCAAATCCTTCCGGCATGACGAATCAATTTTATCCCAACCCTCCGGCTTCCTTTGTCTATACGGAAGGCACAGGCATAGCAGATGTTTCTGTCGGTAAGACCAATGCATACATTGCCAACGATGTTTTATACGCTCCGGCAGGTAAAGTTCAACTTTACGGCATTGGCGGACAGCTGATTTTGAATACGGTTGCTACCGACTCGGGAATAGATGTTTCGGCTTTAGCTAAAGGCGTTTATGTCGTAAAAGCGGGAACTTCAGCCTATAAAGTTATAAAATAAAGAATGATAAGATTAAAGATAGAAGAAGGCTGAAACGGATACATGGATATATATCTTTTCATCTTATTTCTCTATGTCTGTCTTCTTCTGTCTTTAATCTATGAGCTAAAATTTTTATATGAATGGATAAATATTTTCTCAAAACAATAATAGCTACCTTGCTATTTTCAGGGTACACATCCGTATCTGCACAACATGCAGGCGCAACCGACGGATACCAATTGGTATGGCAAGACGAGTTTAACGGAAGCGCATTGAATACATCCGTTTGGGGTGTCGGAAACGACGGCAACGGCGGAGGAAATCAAGAATTGGAATATTATCTTCCTCAAAATGTATCGGTGGGAGTTGAGCCTATGAGCGGAGAGAACTGCTTGATTCTTACAGCTAAATTAGAAAATTACAGCGGTCACGTATGCACATCCGGAAAAGTGAATACAAGCGGACGCATGTCCTTTCGGTACGGTAAATTAGAAGCCCGTATCAAACTTCCTAAAACCGGAAACGGGTTGTGGCCCGCTTTTTGGCTGATGGGAATCAGCGGAGGCTGGCCCGGTTGCGGCGAAATAGACGTCATGGAAATGGGTAGCAAAAATGGAATAACAGCCGGCACACAAGAAAAGTATTTCGGCGGCGCTCTTCATTTCGGACAGGGAACGGATTTAGGAGGAGGTTCGTCCAGAGCATGGTTTTATAGTTTACAGGATACTTTTCATTTATATACGCTGATTTGGGATGCAAATACCATAAGCATGTATATTGACCTGGATGCCTATCCGAATGATAACCCTGCCAATCCGGATAATCCGGCTTACTTTATGAGAACAATCACCGAAAACAGCAGCACAACAAATGTGGGCTACTATTTTCATAATCCGTTTTATGTAATCTTGAATTTGGCGATAGGAGGAACTTATACAGGCATTACAGGTAACAGCAATATTGACCAAATAACCGCCTTTTCCAAAGCTCCCGACGGCGAACCCAAAATGTATATCGACTATGTCAGGGTCTATCAATTAGGTAATCCGGACGAAGTTTATAACGGACCTCCGTTGACAGACATACGAGTTCCGACGCCCGAATCCTTGAAAATCGGTACGGACCCCGTTACGGGAGATATACAGGTCGATGCAGCCGAAATACCGAAGAGTATTGCTCTATACGATATGATGGGACAAAAAATAATGAAAGTTTATAAAACCGGCAGGATTTATACCTCGTCATTACCCAAAGGCTGTTACATAGCGAAGATAGAAACGAGCGCAGGAGAAGTGGAATCCTGTAAATTTATTAAAAAATAGCTTTGTATTTAGAATGATGAAAAAATATTTTTATCCTATTTTATTTGCCATATTATTTTCAGGCTACGCATCGGTATCGGCACAACATGCTGGCGCAACAGACGGATATCAGTTGGTATGGCAGGATCTATTTGACCAAGGCTCGTTGGATCCGAATATTTGGAATCCCCAAAACAGTACCAAGAGTCCGGAACTGGAACAATATCTTCCCGCTAATGTTACAGTGGGCATTGAACCTGTAAGTGGAAAAAATGCCATGATTCTTACCGCAAAAAAAGAAAATTACGGTAGTATGACATGTACATCGGGGAAAGTAAATACACAAAAAAATATGTACTTTCAATACGGTAAATTGGAAGCCAGCATCAAACTTCCTAAAACGGCAAACGGATTGTGGCCTGCCTTTTGGTTGATGGGAGAAGATTTTGCAACCGGAGTTGCATGGCCGGCATGCGGCGAAATCGACGTCATGGAAATGGGCAGTTCTTCCGCATATTCAAACAACACGCAAGACAGGTATGTCAACGAGACGCTTCATTGGGGAGCGGGGTCGGATAAGGGAGGCGGGTCTCATTACATTTGGCAATACAGTTTACAGGATGACGCCTTCCATTTATATACGCTCATTTGGGATCCGAACTCGATAAAAATATATATTGACCTGGATAAAACGCCCGATCCTCCTGCAACTGCTTATACTTCATGGACAACTACCTATAACTCGAGTAATGCAAATATAGGATATTATTTTAATAAGCCTTTTTACATAATTATTAATTTGGCGATAGGCGGCGGTTTTCCCAATGTAAATAACATTAGCGGCGTAACTGCATTTAATACGGATCCGCAACCCCAAATGTTTATTGAGTATGTTAAGCTTTATCAAAAAGGCGATACCGGAGAATCCTATCACGGTCCCGTATTGACGGGCGAAGAAACTCCCGTGCCCGAATCTTTAAATATCAGTCAAGACCCTGTTACGGGAGAGATACGGGTGAATGCATCCGAAATACCGCAAAGTATTACGCTATTCGATATTGCCGGACAAAAAATAGCGGAAGTTTATAAAACCAATCTCATTCAGACCTCCTCTTTACCTGTAGGAAGCTATATTTTAAAAATAAATGGAAATTTCGGTAAATTAAAATCATACAAGTTTATAAAGAAATAAGATAAAACACAAATAAAAGAAAATTCAACAGTATCTACACATGAAGAAAATAGTTATATTATTTGCCATTCTCATACCTTTTATGAGTTTTGCTCAAACGCCGTTGTGGCAAGGTAAAGGTCGTATCGTGATTAGTTGCGACGGTAATGAACATGACAACGACGATTGGTCGGCGACTCCGCTGTCCCTTGCCGTATTGGCTTCACAAGGATTACAGAGCAAATTGGCGCTTTATGTTTACAGCGACCATGTATGGGGCAGCAATCATGAAAGAGGAATTGTCAATGGTTTGAATGCATACGAACTGATGCAATTAAGTGCACTGGGCGGGCAAAAATGGTTTGAATTTAAGAAAACAAATTTTATCTGCGCCGTCGATAGTCCGGATGTAGCTTATAACGCTATTCGAGACGAAATAAACAAATCGTCGGCAAGCAACCCTCTATTTCTTATCGAAGCCGGGCCTATGCAAATGGTAGGCGAAGCAATCAACAGAGCAGACAAGAGTAAACTGAAATATGTAACACTTATTACCCATTCACCATGGAATAACAACCACTCAAACGAACCTTACAAGTGGGAACATCACTC